>Ga0100403_1003705_pt1 | contig 11192 bp, 7 predicted proteins | sample CryGeymet201501t_FD_83663 | JGI IMG/M metagenome (GOLD analysis project Ga0100403, IMG submission 83663) | Groundwater microbial communities from Crystal Geyser aquifers in Utah, USA - Crystal Geyser metaG 2015-01t | ecosystem: Environmental > Aquatic > Deep subsurface > Groundwater | place: USA...
AGAGGCTCATCTTCTAAATGGGCGATGGAAAGAGGTGGAAGAAAGTCTAATGATTACATTCAAAAAGTATCTTGGAACCTAAGAGAGGGGTTTGGATTTCACTTCTTCGCCGTTGCAGGTGATGAGGATGGGTTTGCCCTCTACTGCCGTGGCAATATTCACAGGCCTACCCCAAACTTTTGCTAAGTTAATCAAAGTCAGATCGGCCATATCAAGCTTCAGCTCTCGCCCATCAAAGGTGTGTCGTAACAAAAGCTCGCCACGGTTTTCAAAGTTAGAATCAACGACTTCAATCAGAGGCTGACCAAAGTTAGTTAAACTTGTCAGTAGTTGCTGCTTCACTTGAGAAAACTCACGACTTTGAATCTCGTGTTGACCAGACCTATCATTAAAAGCAAAGGTGAACATCTTATGCTCTCTACAAAAGTCTTCGGTCATAAACGTATCAATAAAGGTGATGTCATTGTAGAGCTTGCGCACTTCAAAGATTTTATCGCGACCTTTACCAGTCTTCTTGTCCCAACGGGCCTTTGCAATGTAGTCATCGCACTCTTCCCAATCGCGACCATACTGCCCCTTGTCCCATCTCTCTTCAATGTTGCGGAATAATTCTAAACCTAATTTATAAGGATTCAGCGAACCCGGCTGCGTGGCAACGGTTCCGCTATGAACACAAGCATAGTCAATCACTTCAGCATCGGTGAGCAAATGCTTGGTCATAATCTTGGTATGCCAGTAGCTAGCCCACCCTTCGTTCATAATTTTTGTTTGGGCCTGAGGCGCAAAGTAATAAGCTTCATCTCGAATAATAGAAAGCACTTCTTGCTGCCAGGGATTAAGCTGGGCGTTCTGAAGTAAATACCCTAAAACGTCTCTGTCGGTTAAGTCTGGGAAACGTTCTTCAACAAGCCGTTGTTCCTCAATTTTAGCTTCCTGCTCCTTTACATACTCAATAGGGTTGATGAACTTATCCATGTAGTTCTTAGCTTTAAGCTTCGGGCTTTCCTTGGCTGTGGCAGCATAAATGTCTTTTTCAGGTGCCTTCGGGTCGCGCTTGCGTTTAATGGCTGCTGCGTGGTGATCAATCAGATTCTCTAACGACAAACAACAATCAATAAACTCTTCTACAGGCTCTACTCCGTAGCGTTCTTGAATTTTGCGAATTCGCACGCCGTGATTGGCCATTTGATCGAGCATTCTGCGGTTGGTGTGCGAGAAGTAAACGTTGTTCTTAAAAAAGTCTGCGTGCCCATACACGTGGGCCATCACAAGCTTTTGTTCCAATAAGGAGTTTGAACTCATTAAATAGGCGTAGCAAGGATCGGTGTTGATCACCATCTCGTAAATTTTACTTAAACCATAGGCATAAGACTTCGAAAGGCGGTCATACTCCATACCAAATCGCCAGTGCGGGTATCGCTGTGGAAAGCCGCCCAAAGAAGCCAGCTCATTCATTTCATGATCACTGACAACTTCATAAATGACTTCATAAAAGTCTAAACCGTATTCAACAGCTCTTTCACGAGCCAGGTTTCTCCATTTAACAAGTTCTTCGGTTAACATTAGCGTCCCGCTCCTAAAAATTGCTTAATAGAATCGTAGATCCCCTCTCTATCGGGAATTCTAGAAGCCACTAACTTTTCGTTCTGATTGAAGGCTTCAATCAGATCTTTAAAAAACTGTCCTGATCCATAACGACTTTCAACTTGCCCGTAAGAGAATTGATTCACCACAGGGAGCACTTGCTCGCGCAACATATCAAGACAAACCTTCGTATCTTCAGTTGACCAGTTATCACCATCGCTAAAATGGAATGGGTAAATATTCCACTCTGAAGCGGCATAGTCTTTGGTGACCATATCAACTAAAAGTTTATAAGCAGAACTAATCAAGGTTCCACCAGACTCGCGCGTTCTATAAAAAGTATCTTGATCCACTTCTTTAGCCGTAGCATCGTGAATAATATACCTTCGCTCAATGTCTTTGTATTGGGAGCGCAGCCAGGTATCAATCAAAAAGGCTTCGTTTCGAACGATGTCTTTTTGAACGTCTCCCATAGAGCCCGACACGTCCATAATGTAAATAATAACAGCATTGGTTTGAGGCCTAGGACTTTCGGCCCAGCCTCTAAATCGAAAGTCGCTTTTAATCGGAATGATCACTGGCTTTTCTGGATTATAAACTCCAGAAGAGATTTGTCTTTTTAAAGCTTCTTTATACGTTCTCTTGTAATGCCTAAGCGACTGCGGCCCGAATTTATTGATGCCGCTATATTTGTAATTCTTAGTCGTAACTTCTTTCGCCCCTTTGGGCTCGATCTTAGGAAGCTCGAGCTCTTCGCCAAGCATTTCGGCTAGCTCCTCTAAAGAAACCTCAACCTCGAGTTCGTGCTGCCCTTCACCCTGACCAGCTTCTCCTTGACCAGGCTGCTCTTGCATACCCTTTACCGGATCGCCCTCGTTACCTTCGCCTTGAGCTACCCCACCTTTTTTGTTGTCTCCAAAAATAAACTTTGGAAGCCGAATCTGAGGCATTGGAATAGAAACTTTTCCATCTTTGCCCTGACGAGCAATCATCTCACCTTGTGAAATAAAGTTTTTTAAATTTTTACGAATTCGACCGCGAACAATGTCTTTAAAGCGGCCGTGATCTCTCTTGATACCCGACATGGTAAAAAGACGTCCCTTAATTTCGCTCATATCTGTAGTATATCGTGTTTTAAGGGTAATTTCTGCCCAAACAAAACCATCGCGTCATCACTTTGGCGCAAACTCAAAAGAGTTCGCATGGAGAGCTACTCTAAAAAGTTAAGCAAATAAGCTGACCACTTTGACCGGCTTTTGCGCCGTAAGCCAATCCAAATATCTGATACTGACTCTCTGAAATCTTTCGAAGCGTCAAGTCCTTGACTCTAGTTGCTTCAGTGATGCTACCAAGGGATTCAAGCTTTGGAATTTCTGGAAGAAACTCAGGGTCTTCTGGCTTTACAACAGGCATCTTAAAGAATTCGCATCCTTGTTCGCTTGAGGTAGAAATCACCAAATAAGGATTAGAGCTCACATCCACCACACACAAAGAATCCACGGCTCGATCAAACAAATGAATTTTTTGAAGCTCGTCTTCAAAACTCACAGGATTCTCTCGAACCCTAAATAATTGCAAGCCATCTTTATCAACCCCGTATAGCCAGCCATCCACAAAACAGGGCTCTGAATGAGTCCAAATCGGGCCTTCCAAAGTTCTAAAGGTAGGCTTAGCCTTAATGTCGGCAATCTTCATGCGGTGCAATCGATTCTTGGTTCCGAAAAACCAAAAATTATCCGCCGCATCCCGGTGAATTTGTCCATTCGCCATCAAATCTTTGCGAACGTAGATACGCTTTTCTATTCGCTGTTCTAGATAGCCTTCGCGCCAAAGCTGAGAACCACTTAAGCCCAGAACGTAATCACCCATTTGCACCACATCCACCAAGGCACCGCCTTCTTTAAAACGTCGCGCTCCAATTTCACCCTCGGCCACCTGACCTACAGAATGTTTGCATCCAAAGCCCATACCACCATCATTCTCGACTAAAAACTTAGGCAATTCAAAAGCACTCAACAAAGGCCACTTGGCACCCAGCAAACCACTCAAGAATCCAGGCGATGAACCTCGGTGCAAGACGACAAAACTAGTGTCTCCACTTGAATTAGCGACCAACGAACCCAAAACGGCCACTGCGTCCTCCCCAAAAACCTCGGGCACTTTCATCGAATCAATCTCTTTTACCTCAGAACCCTTTTTGTTGGGCATAACATGATGAAGCAATTCGGTATCAAAGGCAGATGCAACATATAGAGAATTATTCTCCAAGACGGTTAGATTCGTTAAAAATGGAATTTGCTCGTCGGCATCACGAGCCTTTAAAGGAATTTCAAAAAGTTCAGTTTTCACGCCATCTTCTCCATGCTCAAAAGAGCTGCTTTAGTCTTTTCTAATTTACCTTGAATCTCTTCAAGTTTAAGTTTTTCTTTCTCAACAACTTCCGGAGGCGCCTTATCAACAAAACTCTTATTAGAGAGCTTCTTGGTCTGGGAATCAAAATAACTAGAAAGTTTTTCAATCTCTTTTGTTAGACGTGTAATCTCTTCTTTGACATCAACCAACTCTGACAATGGAATTAAGGCTTCAAAGCTTTCCGAAGTAGTGATTGAATTCACAACGATGGTTGCAACAGCTTCAGTTCCAGCCGGAGAAAAGCTCAAATCAGAAACTCCACACAAGGACACAAACCAATCTTTATTCTCTTTCAAAATCTTTGAACTCTTCTCATCAAGTTTAGGAATATAGAGCGGTATCTTTTTAGAGGGCTTCACACCATTCTCAGATCGAATATTACGAATAGACTTCACAAACTCTGCAACAAAATCGAATTCTGCAATCGCAGTTGAATCTGGAAAAGAGTCGCCCTGAGGAAAGGCCTCCAAGGCAAGAGTCTGCTCAGAAGAGACCCCATTCATCTCGTGCCACAACTCCTCAGTCACATGAGGACACACTGGGTGTAATAACTTCAAGTATTCACTCATCACATACACGAGCACGTGAGAATACTTAGATTTATCAGTTTTAGAAATTTCTAAATACCAAGCACAGTAATCATCCCACAAGAAATGATAGAGCAGCTCGGCTCCTTCTTGCATCTTAAACTCATCCCATCGCTTGTTCACATCTCGACTGACAGCATCCAAACGGCTCATCAGCCACTTAGACGGCATGTCCCCAGGCTGAGGCCTCTGCTGAATCCATTTAGGATCAGAGTTGCTTTCAACTGCCGAAAGAACAAAACGAACGGCGTTCCAAACTTTGTTAATAAAGTTTCGATAGCCTTCAATTTTAGATTCCGACAAACGCATGTCGCGACCCTGCACACACAAAGCGTTCAAGGTGATTCGCAATGTGTCAGCACCCATTTTTTCAATCAAATCAATTGGGTCAATCACATTCCCCTTGGTCTTAGACATCTTATGCCCGTGTTCATCACGAACCATAGGGTGCATATATACACGATCAAAAGGAAGTTTACCTGTAAGCTCACGCCCCATCATCAACATGCGAGCAACCCAAAAGAATATGATATCAAAGCCTGTCTCTAGAATTTGAGTTGGGTAAAACTTCTTAAAATCAGGTGCCTCTTCATTGGGCCAACCTAAGGTTGAAAAAGGCCACAGGCCGGAAGAAAACCAAGTGTCTAAAACATCAGGATCTTGAAAGAGATCTACACCCCCGCAATGCTCACATTTTTCGGGTACCGTTCGTTGGACCATAAACCTTTCACAAGACTTACAATGATAGGCCGGGATCTGCTGCCCCCACCAAAGCTGTCGAGATACACACCAGTCTTTGGTGTCTTCCATCCAGCGTTGAAACTGATTGTAGAACTCTTGCGGAGTAAAAGTAATTTTTCCCTCTTTGGCATCGTCCGACACAGCTTTCGCCATGGAGTCCATTTTGCAAAACCATTGATTGCTTAAATACGGCTCAACAACATCGTTCCATCTTTCCGAGAAACCAATGCGAGTCTTATAATTTTCTTTTCCTTCGAGTAATTTTAATTCCTCTAAGCGCGCTTCAATTTTCTTACGAGCGTCAAAGCGATCAAGGCCAGCCAAGCTAGAAGCCTCGCCAGACAAACCTTCAACAATTTTTGCATCTGGAGTGAATACGTTATGAAGCTGTAAGTTGTGACGCTTCCCTACTTCAAAGTCAGTGAAGTCATGAGCCGGCGTAATCTTAACCGCTCCGGAACCAAATTCTCTATCCACAAAATCATCGGCGATTACTTCAATTTCGCGATCAACTAAAGGTAGTTTAAGTTTTTTACCAATCCAGTCCTTGTATCGCTCATCCTCAGGATGAACAGCCACTGCAGAGTCGCCCAAAAGAGTTTCGGGCCTTGTCGTTGAAACCACCAAATACTTAGTAGAGTCATCACTTCGGTAATAACGAATATTCCATAAATGGGTTTGTCGCTCTTCAAACAAAACCTCTAAATCACTTAAAACGGTCTGCCCCTTAGGCGACCAATTCACCAAGCGCTGAGCACGATAGATATAGCCACGCTCAAACAAGGTTACAAACGCGTGAGTGACTGCATCGTTGAGATCATCATCAAGCGTAAACTTCACTCGACTCCAATCACACGTCACCCCCATAGACTTCATCTGAGAGAAAATACGAGGCTGGTAAACTTTTACCCATTGCCAACATTCTTCTAAAAACTTCTCACGGCCAATCTCTTTGTAATTAATTCCTTTAGATTCTAAGTCGCGCGCAACCAGCATCTGAACCGCGATGGAAGCATGATCCGATCCGGGCAAATATAAAACTTCATCGCCACACATTCTTCGCCAGCGACACAATCCATCTTGTAGGGCTAAAAAAAGTGCATGACCTTGGTGAAGCGCTCCCGTCACATTCGGAGGAGGCATCATGATGGTAAAAGTTTTTCCAGTTGGCTTGGAATGCTTTTGTGCAACTGTTTCTGGAGCGGCCACATTGTATTTATCCCAATGTTTTTGCCACTTTAAGTCGTGTTGTAGTGCGGTATAGGCCTTATCCATCAGGCTTCGAATTTATCCCAGAACAGGGCTCAAACATAGCCTAAATATAAAGAATTCGGAAAAATCCCCTATCTAGCTCTAATAATCATCGAGACTGTATTTTTGTTTTTTCCCACCAAGACTCTCCAAACTCATCCCCATATTTATACCCACCATGTAAACTCTGTTCGCGCGAAAACCAAGATTGCTATCCAGCTCCTCTGCGTAAGAGGTAAAATCAATTCGCATGATTGGAATCCACCTTATACTTACTCCCGCCGACCAATACCCATGATAAAAACCTCCTCGGAGATCAAGGCCAGCAAGATTGATTTCAATGCCTTGATAGAGCAGCTTTCCCGTTGAGTAATAGTCACCTTCACCTAGGTTTCTGGCATCGAAGAGAATTTTTGCCCCCAAGTGGTCGCTCTCAAAAGAATAAGCCACACCAAGATTAATAGATTGATCCTGGTCCAGTGGTCCATCTTCTTTGGAAGAGTGAATACGGGTGTTGCCCAAGTCTTCAACTGAAAAGCCAAAGTTCAAGCTACTGTTTTCCGCCAAGGGTAGATCAAACTGAGCTCCAACATTCAACCCATAGCCGCTCCCCCTTCTTGCATAATCCGTAAGATCAGACGCTGTCAGAGTCAAAAGACTTGATCCCGTGATCTCCTCTTCGATGACACGCCTTTTAAAGTAACGAAACGAAGCTCCAACATATAAGCCAGGAAAAACAGGCACCCCAATTCCACCAATCAAGCCCACATCATCGCGCTCCTTGAAGCTAAACTCCGGGCTTACAGGGTTTCGATATTCAGCACGACCCTCCATTGTAAAAAATGCACCTAAGCCCACAAAAGGAACTGCAAAAGCAGGAAACAACTGTGCATTCACAGAGAGTGGCTCGCCTAAAAAAGGAGAAAACTTATCGCTCAAACTAGAAGAGGAGCTACCCACCGTAGAAACAGCCTTCGAGTTTCCATAAGTGCTCTCGCTGATTCCTCCAGCAAAATTTCCAAAATCAAAAGCATAGCGTCCGCTTCTCCCTAAACCTGCTGGATTGTAAAACATAGCCGAAGCATCACGGACAACAGCAACTCCTGTATTGCCTCTACCTAACCATCGAATGTCTTGATAGGGGGCATTTCGGTAGGTCTTTTCGGCGTGCAAAGATAAGCAAAGTAGAGAAGTAAAAAACAGAATTGTTAATTTTTTCACTCCCCCTCCTTTCCCTATCCTCTAAAATTTAAGAAAATATCTTAAAACAAATTTTCGATCATCCACTCTTGGATTCCCCTTAAAGGCCACGTTCTCCCCAAAGCTAGCAAGCTCAAGCCCCATTCCTCCGACGTGAAGGCCAAAGCCACCCGTCCAATACCTTCCTTGGTTGGCTCCTGCACGGAGATATAAAATGTCTCGAACATTCAGCTCCCAACCAGCGTGAATGTAGTCAGCTGCAGACAGGTAAGGATCAGACTTGAAAGCATTACTCACATCTTTTAACTCAGTCATAAAGTGAGAGCGCACGTTGCGACCGTGCTTCACCTTGAATCCAAAACCAACATTTACTCTCTGCCGGATTGTTCCGGGCGGGCCATCTGCCGACTTGTTGTTCTTGAACAAAAGCTGCTGATCCTCGAACTTAGTTCCACCTAGATCTTGAAAACTCACAGCGAATCGCGGCAAAAAGCGCACAGGGAAAGTCAAAAGGGCTCCGACGTCGTAGCCTATTCCCAGCCCCTCTCGCCACTCATTTCCGAACTCTAGATTGGAATCAACATACTCAGCTGGCGTGTATTCATTGATTAGTTCGGCACGATCAATGATCTTAATTCCGCCGCCTATCTTAAAAATTCCTCCACCAAAGGATAAACCTGTTTGCGCATAAGCTCCGAGATCAGCGAAAGAATATAAATCTAAATTTCCGTTGTCCAACACCTTGCCTTCGGCAAAGCCCCGAGCGACAACGCCAATAGAGAAGTTTTTCACCAACATTTGGGGAACAATTGAAAGTCCAACCGAATAATTTTTTCCGCCATTCTGGCTAATCTCTTGCATTAGATTACTTAGGTTAGTGAGATTGGTTAAAGCACCCTTTCCGAACAATGCAAAATCTTGAGACCCCAACACTTCAACATCGAAGGGCTTTATCTCAAGTTCTTGTTTGAGCGCTAACCCGGCTGGGTTATAAAAAGGTCCTTCAAAACCTTCAGCATAGGCGGTATAGGCATCTCCCATTGAAAGTGCGCGCGAAGACTGAAAGAACCCTCGTTCTTTTTCTTGAGCATGACTAGTCCCAGAAAAAGCCAGGGTTATTAGACTAAGTAAAAGCAGAGCTATCACCCTTGTAGTTTAAAGCATAAATATAGGTATAGCCTTGAGGGTATTTTGTCAGACAAAAGCTTGATACTTAGGAAGCCATTTCGCTTCCATCACCGTCAGCTTCCAGTCTTCTAAACAAAGTTATGACGAATTCTGTCCCATGCCCCTGCCTAGGTTGGGTCACGCTTTTGACTTCAATGCTTCCTCGATGCCTTTGAATGATTCCATAAACGATCGATAGCCCAAGTCCTGTGCCTTCTCCGACTTTTTTTGTCGTGTAAAAAGGATCAAAGATTTTATCCAAGCTTTGCTTTGAAATCCCAGCGCCATCATCTCGGATGCAAATCTTGACTCGATCTTCTAAGTCCGTAGTAGAAATCCAAATATTTCCGTTTTTATCAACCGCTTGAACAGCATTAGCAATCAAGTTCATGAACACTTGATTCACCTGGGAAACACTCGCATGGACAAGGGAATCTGAACACAAATCCCAATGGAGCTCCGCTGTATTTTTAATTTGCCCTCGCAACAACTTTGCGGTTTCTTTTAAACATTGGTTTAAATCACAAGCAATGAACTGACTTTGATCGGATCTCGAGAAATTCCTCAACCCTAAAACAATGTCCTTCACTCGAACACTGCCCTCCAAGCAAGATTGCACAATGTCTTCCATGTCTTCCTTGAGAAAATCCCAATCAATCTCGCTCAACTTTTTCTTCAATAGCTCAACTCGTTTAGAATCTTCAATCTCATTATCCTTCTTGAGCAACGAATCAAGCTCGTCAAGACTTCTCATGTATTGTTTCATTTGAGTCATATTCGAATAAATGAAGGCAATTGGGTTATTCAATTCGTGAGCAACACCAGCAACCAATTGGCCTAAAGAGCTCATCTTTGCAGAATGAACCAATTGATTCTGTGTTTGCTTTAACTCAGAGTGAGCTTGAGCCAATTCTTGTAACTTATTTTCGAGCATTCTCTTTGTGACTTGAACAGAACTAGCCATGTCGTTAAATCGCTTGATTAAATATCCAATTTCGGTGCTTGAATCCCCTTTTACGGGATTCACCCATCTCCCCGCTTTGATGTCATCAACTGCATTCACCATGTCGGAGATGGGTTTGGTAATCCTATTAGAAACTCCAATAACTACAAAGCAACAAATCAGCGCAACCAATAAAACAAACACAGTAATCGACCAGAAGATTTGTCGCTGCAAACTCAAAAGCCCAACCATTGAGATCCCTACACTCACCCAAGTTGGCTCGCCAACACTGAGCAACTTAACTTTGGAAAAGTAAAAACTATACGGCTCTTCTTTAAACTCGGCGTTCCACCATCTAGAAACACTGGAAGACCATTGACTTCGGCTGCTTCGAAACAGGTTTTCTAAACTCACATCGGACGCGGAAATTACATTCAAAGAAGGATCTAAAAGAGTTAACTCAACCCCCTGCAACTTTGCCAACAACTGTAATTTCTTTTGATCAATTCTACTCTGGCCCTGTATATATCCAAGATGCTGCCCTTTTTTGGAGAGGACCTTTCTAAAAAAACTAATTTCAAGATACCTTTCCTCAGGGTCGGAGCTGTTTGAATCCCAAGCTCCTTCATCAGAAAGGAAACTACGAAAGCTCTTGCTGAACTGTTTTTGTTTTTCATCTTCAAAAACACCTCCTAGAAACATGTCACTTGCCATCGACTCATTCGAAGGCCCTCGCCCATCACCATCTTTATTTAATTCTTCGACGAGTGTTCTCCATTTGGAAGAAACATCTTGATTCACCTCCTGGAGCAGACGTCCGGCGACGTCGAACACTTTTAATTTTTCAAAATGGCTCCGATAAATATTGCTTCCCGCAAACGCATTCATCACGTCGCTGTCTTTGCTTAAAAGTCCAAGACGAAGCTCTTCATCTTTAGAAATATTGTTTGCATCAGAAATCATTTTTCTTTGCAGAAACTCTACGTTTCGTTGAAACGCCGATAATTCTGGCCTCGCTCGCTGTGCAATTTGTTTATTGAAGGCGTCCTTGATCAAGTAAGTTGCCAAAACCCCTAACGCGATGAGAGGCACAACCGTTAAAGGCACAAAGAAAAAGATCATGTAATTGCGCAGCCGACGGCGCGGGGTTCCTGTGCTCACATCTTTGTTTTCGGTCATTTAAGTGCGAGAGTTGAGAATTTGGGCTCTTCTCGACATCAAGTGGGTAAATTCAAGGGCTTGTGTCTTGTAAAGTTTGTGTAAAGCTGTCCGAGGATTCCGCAACGTTGCAAGATTTTGAGCATAAA
>Ga0100403_1003706_pt1 | contig 11191 bp, 14 predicted proteins | sample CryGeymet201501t_FD_83663 | JGI IMG/M metagenome (GOLD analysis project Ga0100403, IMG submission 83663) | Groundwater microbial communities from Crystal Geyser aquifers in Utah, USA - Crystal Geyser metaG 2015-01t | ecosystem: Environmental > Aquatic > Deep subsurface > Groundwater | place...
AGAGCGCGAGCCGCATTACGCCAGCGTGCTTCAAACCCGCAAGCTCGCAGTGATCGGCGTTGAACCGGTGGTCGAAGCCGCAAGCGACGATGCCAAGGATGTGGAACTAGCTGACCATGTGCGGGCACTTGTAACGCATCCGGCATTTGAGGAGCTGCAACTCGATGCGCTCGACGGACTTGGCAAAGGCTACGCCGTCGTTGAAATCGACTGGCAACCAGGTCTGCCCTACTGGAAGCCCAAATCCTACACCTGGCGCGATCCACGTCATTTCCAGTTCGGACCCGATGGCCGGTCGTTGCGGCTCAGGAAAGACGGCAGCAAGGAAGGCGAGGAACTGGCACCGGGCCGGTTTCTGATCCATGTGCCCAAGCTGAAATCTGGTCTGCCAGCCCGCGCCGGTCTGGCACGGCTTGCCGCATGGTCCTTCATGATCAAGCATTATGGCCTGAAGGACTGGGCAGAGTTCTGCGAGGCCTATGGCAAGCCGATCCGGCTGGGCAAGTTCGGCAAGAACGCCACACCCAAAGAGAAGTCGGCGCTGCTGCGTGCGCTCCGCTCCATCGGCAAGGATTTTGCCGCCATCATCCCCGAGGATATGGATATCAGGTTCGAAACCTCGCCAGCCAAGGCAGGCGGCGCGTTGTTCAAGGAGCTGCTGACCTATCTCGACGGGCAATTGTCCAAGGCCATTCTTGGCCAGACCATGACAACCGACAACGGATCATCCAAGGCGCAGGCCGAGGTCCACAACGAAGTGCGCATGGACATCGTGCGCGCCGACGCCAAACAATTGGCGGCGACGATCAACCGCGATGTGATCCGGCCCTTCATCGACATCAATTTCGGGCCGCAAGAGAATTATCCCGAACTGACATTCCCGGTGACCGAAGCCGAGGACATCACGGCGCTTGTCGACAATGTCGCGAAGCTCGTGCCGTACGGGCTGACGGTCGAGGCATCGGTAATGCGTGACCGGATGGGCCTGCCCGATCCGGCCAAAGGCAAGGACGTGGAGCTGATCCGCGCCAGACCGTCCTCTGGAAATCCGGGGAACAACCCGGCGGGCAGCGCCGCCAACCGGCGTGGAAAGCTTCAAACGCCATGCCCGTCCTGCGGCAAGGCGCACAACCGGATCGGCGACGAGCTGGATGAGGATGAATTCGACGAGCTTACGGAAGATGCTTTGACAGACTGGCAAGAGCAGCTCGATCCGTTGCTTGAGCCGATCCGCAAGGCTGCCAATTCGGTCAGCTCCTATGAGGAGTTTCGCGCGCTGCTCCCCGGCATTGTCGGCGAACAGGATGTGTCGGCGCTGGCGGGTGCAATGACCAGGGCCATGTTCAAATCGCTGGCTCATGGCGATGCGGACCCGGCTGATGATGCTGTCTGACCATGGCTGACAGCTTCCAGTTCAATCGCCAGCCGCCGCAAGAGGTCACCTCCTATCTGTCCGAGAAGGCGCTTGTGCCGTCCTTCAGCTACAAGGATGTCTGGGGCGCGCAACATGCCACGGGGTTCACTGTGGCCAAGGCCACCCAGATCGACGTGCTGACCACCCTTGACGTCGCGATGCAGCAGGCACTCGATAACGGCGTTCCTTACGAGCAGTTTGCCAAAGAGCTGACGCCACGGCTTCAGGAGCTGGGCTGGTGGGGCAAGAAACTGATGACCGATCCCAAGACCGGCGAACAAGTCCTCGCCCAGCTTGGATCGCCAAGGCGGCTCAAGACCATCTATTGGGCTAACACCCGGACGGCGCGCGCGGCGGGGCAATGGAACCGGGCGCAACGGTCAAAACGGTTCATGCCGTATTTTCTCTATGGGCTCGGCAATTCCGAGCGCCACCGCCCGCTCCACGCCGAACAGGAAGGTACAATCCTGCCGGTCGATCATCCGCATTGGAATTACTGGTTCGCGCCCAATGGCTGGGGCTGCAAATGCTGGATCAGGCAAATCGACCGGGCCGAGGCGGAAAGCCTGGGCGGCGAGAGTGAAGAGCCATCCTATCCGATGCGGACCTATACCAATGACCGGACTGGCGAGACGGTGAACATCCCGGTCGGCATCGATCCGGGCTGGCACACCAATCCCGGCAAGGAACGGTTTGGAACCCTGCGCCGCGATCTTGGCGGAACGCTTGCGGGAGCCAATGAGCCGTTGCGGCGCGCTGCAGTGCAATCAAGCCCGCTGGCCCAGTTTGCGGAAGCGGCGCTGGACGGATCGATCAAGGGGAACCTTTCCATTCCGTTCGCCGCCATCGGTGACGATCTGGGGACAGCGCTCGGAACCAAAGCCCGTGCCGGTTTTTTGTCCGCTGCCACGATCCTTGAACATGCGGCAGGCGCGGGCATGACGCCTGCTCAATATTCAGCGCTGGCCCAGAAGATGCTTGATGAAGGCGAGGTGTGGAAATCGGCCAAGGGCGCATTGAGCGTCATTCAGGTTATTGATGGTCTGCCCTATCTCATGGGGCTGAAGATCAGCGCCCAGGACGAGCTGTTCATCACCACGCTGCACCGGTGGCGCGAACGCTCGATCAGGAAGTTGAAAGATGGCGGGACGAAATTGAAATAGTGCGTGGAGGGTCGAAACGTCCTCGCGGGAGTTAACCGGTTATCCGAATGGCTCACGCACTGAGCAGAATGTAACAGCCTGGACGGTAATTTTCAATCGGCTGACGGCTTTCAAAATAGCGGCTCACCAGCGCATGAGAGCCGCAATCGGGTGCGACGGAGCCTGCCATAGGGTCAAAACGCGACCAGCCCCTTATAATTTCTTATTAAGGGGCTTTGAGCGCGTGAGGCTCGGGTGTTATAGGGTGTTGTCAGCCGCCATCTGATTATCCGGCAGGGTGAAGCGCTTCACCATCACCACTGACGGACCTTGATGGCACAACGGCCACATGAGCCGAAACCACACCAATTTCCCGATCTTGGCAAGAGCCGCCAACCGCGTCGAGCACGGCGACCCTGCGTTCATCGTCCGGGCGCTGAATTTTGTGTCGGGCGATGCGCCAACGACAATCCAGCTTCTGCCAGCGGGAAAAGTCGAGGGCCGTGACGGTCGTTACTGGGAAGGGTCGGACGCCGCCGCAATTGTCGCCGCTTTCGAAAAGCACGATGGTCCCATCGTCATCGATTACGAGCACGCCACCGAATACAATTGGGACAATCAGCCCGCGCCCGCCGCAGGCTGGATTACCGCGCTTCACAATCGCGACGGCGAAATCTGGGCCGATGTCGAATGGACGGAAAAAGCCGAGGCCATGATCAAGGCCAAGGAATACCGGTTTATTTCGCCGGTGTTCTACTACAGCCCGCAATCACTCATCATTCTTGAGGTCATTTCGGCGGGCCTGACCAATCAACCAAATTTGAAACTGACCGCGCTCAACCGGCGCGGTTCCAAACCTGTCCAAACCGACGAGGAGCCTTTGGCTATGGATAAGACCCAATATGTGGCCTTGTGCCGTTCACTCGGCCTCAAGGATGACGCCAGCATTGACAGTGTGATGGCTGCTATTGCCGCCAACTCCAAGGCGGCAGCACCTGATCTTGAGGCCTTTGTGCCACGCGCCGATTTCGACGCCATGAAGACCCGCGCCGAAAACGCTGAAAACTCGATCAAGGATGGCGAAGCCAAAGCGGTCAACTCCCAGATCGAAGCGCTTGTCGATGGCGAAATCAAAGCTGGCAAGATCAAACCTGCACAGCGCGACTTCTATGTTGCCAGCTGCAAGCAAGATGGCGGCGTCGAGCGTTTCAAGGCTTTCGCCGGAACCCTGACGGCCGATCCGCTGGCAGCCAACAGTCAGCTTGATGACACCAAGCCTGCAGCCGCTCAGGGCCAGTTGAGCGATGCGGAAAAGGCCATGTGCAAAGCCACAGGCCTGAGCCACGAGGATTTCATCAAGGCGCGCGACGACAAAGCCGCCTGATCTCAACTTAATCTGATCCCAATCGAAAGGTTTTCAGGCAATGCCAAGTGAAGCGAGAAAAAGGGAGAGCCGGGCTGGTGACAGTCGCGCGCTCGGCGTCAAGGCGGCGGTCAAGATCGTGCGCGGCGTCATGGTGGTTCTTCAGGCTGGTTGGGCGGTGACCGCTTCAGCAGCGGCAGGTCTGGTCGCGGTTGGCGTCTCCGACGAAACCGTTGACAACACCGGCGGCGCAAACGGCGACAAACTGATCAAGGTGGATCGCCGTGTTTTCGTTCTTGAGAACGACACCGTTGCTCCGGTGACCCGCGCCCATATCGGCTCGGATTGCTACATTCTGGATGACATCACCGTGACATCCGACAACACCGGCACTTCCGTTGCGGGCCGCGTCTTTGACGTGGATGCGCGCGGCGTGTCCGTCGAATTCTACTAAGGGGATCACGCGCGATGGAAATCACCGGCGTTAACATTTCGGCCCTGGGCGTTTCGCTCAAGGCCAACTTCCAGAAGGGCATGAGTTCGGTCGCACCCATGTGGGACAAGGTCGCCACGCTGGTACCATCCACATCGGCTGCCAATGACTATGCCTGGCTCAACAAGTGGCCGCGCCTGCGCGAGTGGATCGGCGAGCGCCGTCTGACAGAACTGTCAGGCGAAAGCTACACGCTGAAGAACAAGAAGTTCGAAAGCACGGTCGAAGTCGAGCGCGACAACGTCGAAGACGACGACATCGGCATTTATGGCTCGCTCGCCCAGGCCGAAGGTGTTGCAGCGGCGCAATGGCCCGATCAGCTTGTGTTCGGCATCCTTCCAAAGGGTTTTGAAAGCCTTTGTTACGATGGCCAGAACTTCTTTGACACCGATCATCCGGTGACTGATCCCGACACCGGCGAGGAAACGAGCTACGCCAACATGCAGGCCGGTGGTGGCGCTGCCTGGTATCTGCTCGACACCTCAAAGCCGCTCAAGCCGTTCATCTTCCAGGAACGCACGAAGCCGGAATTTGCCAACCACACTGATCCGCTGAAATCGGATCGTGTCTTCATGCTCGACAAGTTCCTCTATGGGACGCGAGCACGCGGCAATGCCGGATACGGCTTTTATGAAATGGCGTTCGGCTCCAAGGCCGATCTGACCGAGGCGAACTTCGATCTCGCCTATGACGCGATGCGCGGCCAGAAGGATGACGAAGGCACGCCGCTCGGCGTCAAGCCGACGATCCTTGTGGTGCCGACATCTCTGCGCAAGAAGGCAGACGAAGTGGTCAAGCGCGCCCGTAAGGCCAATGGCGAAGACAACACAAACCAGAACCTCGTTGAAGTTCTGGTCTGTGAGTGGCTGTAAGGAGGTGAGACCATGGAAACTTTGTTCCTCGAAATTACCGCCTCGGCCAACCGCCGCCGCGCTGGCTTCACGTTCCGGGAAGGCCGGACCCTGACATTCGCTGTCTCAGATCTGTCGAAACAGCAGATCGATGCGCTCAAGGCCGATCCGGTGCTCAACGTTCGTGAAAACGGAAACGATGCTGCCGGAGAGCTGGACGAAACCGCGCGCGCCAACGCTGTTGCTGAGTTCATTGCTGGCCTTGATGCCGACGCCAAGGCCAAAGGCAACCCGCCGACCGTCAAGGAAGCCACTGCCATACTCGGCTTCAAGCCGAAGGGTGATGAGCTGAAGGCGGCATGGGACGAAATGAAAAAGCCCGGTGCCTGACTATGCGGCTCCGGCGTTCGCGCCGCCGCCAATGATTGGCGCGCATGAGGGGTTCATGCGCGCCGATAGACAGGCGCTGGAAGTTCTGGGCGTGGCAACCAGCGCCTGTTCGCCCCTCATGCTCAAAGGTTCGGAAAATGACCGCATATGCAACAGCCGAAAATATCTCCGCCATTCATGGCGACGATCTGGTTGCTCGGTTGACCGAGCGCGACGAGGAAGCCGGTTTTGATGTGGACCTTGGTGCGGCACTTGAGCAGGCATCCGATGAAATCGACAGCTATGTCGGCAGGCTCTATGTCACGCCGCTGAAAGCGCCGCTTCCAGCTTTCATCGTTCGCTACGCCGTCGATATCGCGGTCTACATCCTTTCCGCACCGGCCAATCTGATGACCGACGAAATCAAGGATCGCTATGAGAAGTGCGTGAGCCATCTCAAGACGATTGCCGGTGACCGGGCTGTGCTGTCTGGGCAGACGCGGATCAGCGATGTCAGCGAGGGTGATGGCGAAGGCGCGGGCGATGTGCTGTTTGAAAGCGACCCGGCCTTGTTTGGCCGCGCATCGACGGGCGGCATCTAATGAGCGTGGCAATCGAAATCAAGGCCGAGGGAATTGAGGCGGCGATGGCAGCGATTGCGGCTTTCGAAAATCTTGATCGCGGCGAACTGCTCGAAGGCATCGGATCGAAGGTCGAAAGCCAGACCAAGCGCCGGATCATGAGCGAAAAAACCGCACCTGATGGCAGCGCCTGGGAGAGTAACAATGCCGACAACCCGGTCATGGTGCTGACGGGTGCCTTGCATGATGACATTGCCTATGAGGTAGCAGGCGACACTGTGCTAACTGGCGCGTCGCTAGTCTATGCAGCGCAACGCCAGTTCGGCGGCATCATAAAGGCCAAGGACGGCGGCAAGCTCGTATTCACAGTCAATGGCCAGAAGGTGGCTGTTGACCAGGTCGAGCAGCCGGGCCGCGCATATCTCGGTCTGTCCGGCGACAACTCAAACGAAATCGAGACCATGGTGGCGGATTTTCTTGAGGCGCTCGCCCCATGAAATATGACGCTCTCAAGGCTTTGGTTGATCTGAGCGCCGTGGTCAGGCTGCAAAAGCACGTGCTTGCCGATCTCAAAACCGCTTTCCCGTTCATCAGCATCATTGAGCCCTATAGCGGCCAGTTCGGGCAGGAAGGGGTTCGCAAGACATCCGGCGGGGCACATGCGATCTATCTTACGGCGCTGGCTGCACCGGGATCAAAGCCCAATGCGGCTGGCGACCGTACGCATGATGTCAGCCTGACGGCTTATGTGCTGGCAGTCGATGTGAGCAAGATCGACCGCAGTGACGCGGCCTTCGCCATTGCCGAGAAGATCGGTGAATTGGCTCATTTCAAGCGCTGGACTGGCTGGACCGGCCGTCTGAGCTACGCCGACGACATCAAGATCAGCCGGATCGCATCCGAGGCGCTCAACAGTCGCGGTGCCTGTCTGGTTGCGGTCTCCTGGTCGCAATCGGTTGGTGTCGGCAAGGATCAGTTCGCCAATCCGCCCGGTACACCGGACCGGCTTGTGAGCATGGAAATCGGCGGTTTTATCATCAACGGCGATGACGCCAGGGAAGGTCAGGACAATGGCTGACATCGGCGACATTCTGGCGGACATCAGAAATGAACTGGTCGACATCAAGCGGCGTGTCGAGGTCTCGCACCGCGACGGCAAGGTGGTTGAACTGGACCCCGAAAAGGGTCTGATCAAGGTCGATCTTGGCACCGACAAATCACCGATGGTCACCGAATGGATACCGTGGGTCGAACGGGCTGGCGCGCAAAAAACATGGAACCCGCCGACCGTTGGCGAAGCAATCAGCGTGGTTGCGCCCGGTGGCGAAATGGCGCTGGCGCGTGGCGTGCCGGGCGGGTTTTCCGCAGCTTTTCAGCAGCCATCGCAAGAGGGCGGAGCCTATGTCAGCAATGTCGGGTCGTCGACGCTCACACAGCGCGACGGCCAGACAATTGTCGCCGCACCCAAGGTCGATCTGGGCGCGGCAGGCGGCATGGCCGTGGCGCGGATCGGCGACCATGTGCTGGTCGGCGCAGGATCATCAGCGGGCCTATGGCCCATCGTGGAAGGCAGCGGCAGCGTCTTTGCTGCCGATTGAGGAGAACAGAAGTGAGCAAGGACACAAAGACCATGACAGAGACCGGGCAAGAAACGGGATCAAATCCCGCACCGGCGAAAGCGCCGGAAACGTCTGTTGCCAAGAGCGCCGGGGGTCAGCCGGTCGCACTGTCGAGCCAGGCCATTGCCGCCAAGGCAGTCGATCCGGCGGCAACGCGGCCTTACATCGTGGCAACGGAAGGCCGCGCTACCGGCAGCTACCAGAAGGTGGGCGCTGAAATCCAGCTCAATGAAAAGCAGGCGCGGTTTCTACTGCTCGGTGGCCATATCACCGATCCTTCCAAGCCCGTTGCGGCCAAGGCCGATGCAGGCAAGGCCGTCTGATCATGTACGATATGGACCGTCATACAGGTGAATGGATCACAGGCTGGGATTACATCTTCCAGGCCATTGATGATCTGTTCACCACGCGGGTGCGCGAACGCGTTCACCGCCGTCCCTACGGTTCCGCCATTCCGGACGCCATTGACCGTCCGGAAAACGATGCACTTGTGCTTGATACCTTTGTCGCCGCCGCCGAAGCCATTCATCAGTGGCTTTCCAAAATCGTACGGCTGGTCGATCTGGCGTTGATCGAAATGACAGCCAACGGCAAGATGCGGCTCCGGCTTGATCTGCAGCGCACCGACACCGGCGAACTTGCCTCCTACGAGGCCGTGCTATGAGATTTGCCGATATCGATCTGTCGCGCCTGCCAGAGCCCGAAGTGGTCAAGGTCCTGAGCTTTGACGAGCAGCTTGCGGAAATGAAAGCTGACCTGATCCGTCTGGGCGACCTGATCGGAATTGACTTGCGTGCAACACTGGAAGTCGAGGCAAGCGCCACGACAAAGCTGTTGCAGGCGTTTTGCGCCCGCGAACTGCTCATTCGCGGCGACATGAATGACGAGGCCAAGGCAGTGATGCCCGCATTTGCCATCGGCAACGATCTAGAACATATGGCCGCGCGCAACGGCGTCGAGCGCAAGGTGATAGTGCCCGCCGATCCTGATGCATCACCGCCAACCGAAGCTGTGATGGAAGATAACGAGAGCTTGCGCGCGCGCATGCAGCTGGCGCTTGAGGCGTTCTCAACCGCAGGTCCGGAAGGCGCATATCTGTTTCATCTGCTTGCGGTTGAAGGGGTACGCGACGGCGGTGTCTACAGCCACGAAGATGAGTTCGTCGATCCGCCGCTGGTACCGCCGGAAGTTCTGATTATCGTTCTCGCCCATGACGGCGCGGCCAGCGAAGAACTGCTAGCCACGGTCACCACAGCGCTTTCCGCTTCAGAGAAACGGCCAATCGGCGACCGGCTGTTCGTGCAGTCTGCCAACATCCTCACCTATGAGATGGATATTGAAATCCGCGTGTTGCGTGGTCCCGATCCTTCGCTTGTCGAGACGCAAGCAATGGAAAAGCTTGAGGCCTATGCGAATGATCAGTTCCGCGTCGCGCGCGCCCATCGTCTCACCGGGATCGCCGCAAGTGCTCACCTGCTTGGCGCTGTCGATGAAGTCATCATCAATTCGCCAGTTGCCGATATTCTGCCAGCTTACAACGAAGCCGCGCAATGCACCGCGATCAACGTGACAGTCGTGCAAGTCGATGGAGCGTGGAATGAATAGGCACGTGCTCAAGGTTCCGCTGCCGCACAATGAGACGCCGCGCGAGAACACGTTCGCCAAGCTGGCAGACCGCCTGTTCGAAATTGAAAATCCAACGCGCGCATTGTTCGATCCTTATACCTGCCCGGTCGAATTTCTGCCCTATCTGGCATGGGCGCGCTCGGTCGATGTCTGGGACGATGAATGGGATGAACAGGTCAAGCGCCGGGTTATCGCAGCCGCTCCGGAAGTCCATCGTTACAAGGGAACGCGTTTTGCGGTGGAAACGGCGCTCAACGCCATCGGCCATGAGTATGAACTGATCGAGTGGTGGGAAGCCGAACCGGTCATGCAGCATGGCACATTCGCAGTGACTGTGTTTCACGACCGGAGTGACGATCTTTCGCCCAAACGGCAAGTCCAGATCCATGACAGCATAAGATATTCAAAGCCGAAATCCCGGACGTTTTCGCTTATCCACCTGCTACGCGCCCGTGCCGCAGGCAAACTCTACACGGCAGCTTTCCCGTCAACCCGGCTTGTGGCGACTGCTCTTCCCTTCTTTCTCGATCCACCCGTAGTGAGCGGTCCATTGCGTTGCGCCGTTGCGCCGCTGAGCCGTCTGATCGTAACCGCGCACGCTGCCGCCTAGGAGACTGTTCATGCCGACCTATTCAATCCTGACGACAACCGGCAAAAACATGGAAGCCGCAGCCCTTGCCGCTGGCGAGCCGCTGATCATTACCGATATTGCATTCGGCGATGGCGACTATGCGCCGACCGGTGGCGAAACGCAGCTGATGAACGAACTCGACCGCCGTCCGGTGCAAGCATCGGGCACTGTCGCTGGCGCGCCGAACACTGCCTTTTTCGAAATCCTGCTTGCAGCCGATGACGGGCCGTACACCATTCGCGAGGCTGGCTTGTACTCGGAAACCTCGCTGATCGCGATCATCAAATACGACCCGCCGATCAACAAACCGATCCCGGCTTCGGGACAAACAGTCGAAGCGCTGTTGCGCCTGCATGTGGTGTTTTCCGATCTCGAAAATCTGGTTCTGCGGATTGAGGCGATCAACGCCTTTGTCTCTGCCGAGCGCAAGATAGATACCTCGGACGGGATTGCCGGTGGCGGAGACCTGGCCGAGGACCGCACACACAAACTGGCAGTCCAGACCCTTGCTGAAATCGCAGGCAGCCAGGTCAAGGATGAAGAAGGTGATCGCGACTGGTTTGTGCTGCATGACAGCTCGACCACGCTGCACAAGAAGATTTCTTCAGAACAGGCCGCCATTGCACTGGGTGTTCAAGCCAAAATTGACGCCGCGATCGGCGGCTTGCCGCCAGACCAGGTGCTGGGGCTTGCGACCGACGCCGAACACCTCGCGGGCACCAACGCCACGAAGGCCGCGAACGCCAAAGGCATCCGGGCAGTGACGAACAATGCTCGGCCCTTCAACTATTTCATGGGACAATTCTGATGAACGGAAAACTCGGAGCGGCAGCACCTGCAGCCGACACATACACTACCGTCTACACCGTGCCAGCAACCAAGGTCGCAACGCTCAACCTCATGGCGGTGAACCGTGGCGGTGACGCGGCGACCATCCGTGTCGCGCTGACCACCGAGGCCGCCGCACCGCTCGACGCCGATTTCATCGAGTATGGCGCGGTCCTTGGCGGTGGCTCCGGTGCCGTTCTTGAACGGGCCGGGATTGTTGCCGGAGACGGCGAGAAACTCATGGTTTGGGCGGATAGCGCCGATGTGACGTTTC
>Ga0100403_1003707_pt1 | contig 11191 bp, 24 predicted proteins | sample CryGeymet201501t_FD_83663 | JGI IMG/M metagenome (GOLD analysis project Ga0100403, IMG submission 83663) | Groundwater microbial communities from Crystal Geyser aquifers in Utah, USA - Crystal Geyser metaG 2015-01t | ecosystem: Environmental > Aquatic > Deep subsurface > Groundwater | place...
ACGGCTCACCGCAGGTTAAAAAGTTTGAGATTGTGTTTGAGCAACACCCACTCGTATTTGAACTCTTTTACCGATATTACCAAGACGTTACGGACGCTTTGCTTGGTAAGCAGGTATACGTTCCCAACGTGTTTGCAATGTTTGATAAGGAGGTTTCCTTGCTTGCATACATTCACCGCTTGGATCAGGACGAGGAGCGAGAGAAAGCGTTTAAGAAAAACAAAGTTGACAACATTACTGACTTTCTAAAGAAACGAATACAGAAAGACGGAGCAATGAAACAGTACCTTGAGACCGTTACTGCAAAGTTCGTTTCAGCGGAGACATTAAATTATAAGAATATGACAACAGAGGAACAAATCAAAATGAAACTTGCCGAACACGGGCTTGCTGTTGAGTTTGACAGCAAGGTACAAGGCAACTCGGTTGAGTTGTACCGCTATGAACCCTCAATTGGGCTTAAAATGAGCAAAATTGCCTCATACGCCAAAGATATTGAGCAAGTGGTACAAAAGTCGGGTATCCGTATTTTGGCGCCAATTCCGAACTCGGGATTGATCGGGTTTGAGGTTCCCCTTAAGGAGCGAACTTACCCAAGTCTGCCAACCACAAGAGACTTTGACGTGGCACTTGGTAAAACCGTAATGAACGAGACACGACGCTTTGACATAAGGCAATCGCCTCATATGCTCGTGGCAGGTTCAAGCGGTTCAGGTAAGTCAGTATTCCTTAACGGGTTGATCAAACAGCTCTTAAACATTCCACGAGTTGAACTGCACCTCTTTGATCCAAAGCAGGTTGAGTTGATCGGGTTTGAGGGAGAGCGAAAGGTTGTTGAGTATCAGTCTCACCACGCCTCAATTGCAACCTCACTTGAGTTGCTTGTTGAGGAAATGGAGGCACGATACAAGACGCTTAAGGAGGCAGGAGTAAAAAGTATTGAGGGAGTATCGGATATGCGTTACAAGTTCGTGATCATTGACGAGTTTGCTGATCTTGGAATGAAAACGCAGGTTGGCTCTCTCATTCAGTTATTGGCACAAAAGGGACGTGCTTGCGGTATTCACTTGATCATTGCAACGCAGAGAGCAAGTACAAGCATTATCTCGGGTGATATTAAGGTTAACTTTCCAACTCGTGCGGTATTCCGAATGAGTAAGAGCATTGATAGTCGTGTAATGCTTGACGAGGACGGCGCTGAAAAGTTGCTCGGCAAGGGCGATATGCTCTTTGCAAGCGACGCAGGCGTTGAACGATTACAAGGCTTTAACTCTTAATCTTATGGCACGAGGACGCATAATTGACGCCGTAATATCGCAGAGCCGAAAGGTTAACCAAGTGAGTGATCAGTCAGCACTATTGTTCACTTGGATACAGGCTCACACTGACGATTACGGACGCATAGAGGGTGAAACTCAAGACGTGCTGTTTCTCATAGTACCAAGGAGGGGTTGGAGTGAGGAGCAAGTTGAGGGGTACTTGAGGGAGCTTTGGGAGGTCGGCTTGCTTAAGCAATTCCACGACGAAAACAAACGGTATTTTGAGGTTGCAGATTTTGACGAACACCAAACGTTCAGGTCAGATCGTGGCAGAAAGGGAAAATATCCCGTTCCAAGTGAGTATGACAACCAATGGTATACCAAAGACAACCAACGGGAGAAAACTGACACGGAAGTTAAGTTAAGTAAAGTTAAGAGTAAGTTAAGTAAAGTTAAGGTGAAGTCAAAGACAACCACTGGTGAACCAGTGGAGCGCACCCAAGAGGAGGGTATTACAAGTCTCACTCCAAAGGAAAAAGCACAGCAATTCTTTGAGGGTGTTGAGGCTCTTAAGAACAAGCAGGAGGTGCCTTGGTTGCAGGCGTTTCTCACAAACGTTGTTGCCAAAAACAACAGCGTATCAAAGCAGGCGATTTGGAACGAGATTAAATCGTTCTCAAGTTACTGGACTGAACTTACCCACACGGGCAAAAAGACCCGTTGGGAATGTCAGAAAACGTTTGAGGTTGAAAAGCGCCTTGTTACTTGGTTCAACAGAGCAGGTTTCAAGGAGTTCACCTCAACAGGTTCCTTTGCGAAGTCGGGTAAAGGAAAAAACATTATTGGTTTAGACGATAACGACAATGAGTAACGAAAACACAGCACAGGTGATCATTCAAAAAGCAAAGTGCTATATCGTGGAGCTTTCAACAAAGCGTACGATCAAGTGCGACGCTGACGAAGTGGTGAAAGTGATTGAGGGTTTGCAGACTGGTTCAGTTGTGAAACTGCGCCAAGGTATCTTTAATCCAAGTTACTTTGTTGATCTCATTGAGGACGAGGAAAGGCGAATATCTTTTGTGCAGAAAGTTCAGGACATTGAGAGAAACAATCGCCAAGACCTTGATTATCACGGAGGCAATGCACAGAGACGTTTGCCGTCAGGTTTGAACAGTCTTAAGGATATTTTTGAGGGTACGAAACTCAAGGCGTTGCCAACCAATGAAATTAAAAGGCTTGATTAAAACACTATGCCAAACGTAAAAACAATGGTTGAGAATATCCTGCGCAACGTACCCGAGAGCAGGAATAGCGATATAACCTTAATGATTGAGATTTGGAAAAGGTACTATCCGCAACGGATCAAAAGGGGTGCAAGTGGTGAGGAGGGTATTTGGTTGCGAGACCTGTACGATTTGCCCCGTGAGGACGGCGTAAAGCGTGTCAGAGCGTCTTTTAACCACGAGGGTAAGTATTTCCCTACTGATTGGCAAGTTGCTCAAGCACGGGGGATTAAGGAGGACGTATGGCGTCAGGAGCTTGGATACCCTGCAAAGGCAGATACAGCCAACCCAACAAAGGGCGACAGCTATATGGATCAGGAGCGATCATTTACTAAGCCCCAATTATTCAACAATTAAACATTCAAAATTATGCAGGCAATAAATAAGTTTTTCGTGGAAATCCACAAGGCAAACAAAAAGTTCGTACTGGACGCTTGGGAGGATTGGCAGGTTTATCTTAATGAGACCTTAAAGGCAGACGTTGAGAAAAAATACCCTGACGGTTTCAAGGACTTTGTGGTTGAGAAGTTTGAGAGCGAAATTATAAAGGCTAAGGCTGAAAAGTAATATGGACGAAATCAAACAAAAAATGCTCACTCAAAACAATCGTGGCACCTCGTTCCCAATATTCATTGTTGTGAGGGACGAGAAAGTTTACGGCGTTGCAAGTGATTGGAGAGACGGAGTGGAGAGAAAAGACATTGACAGTATTGATATTGAAAGTGAACTTTGTGAGGCGTGCAGAACTCAATACAATGAGCATAACGAACTGCCTGACGAATGCGACGAGTACGAATGTGAGGACAGCTTTATTGGTTACAAAATTGAAAAAGACGTATTCCAAAGCAGAGGAGCTTTCTTTTTCACAGCAGAGGCGTGCGACAAACATATTGAAAACAACAGGCACCATTACGGATCACAGGCGCACAGTTATGCGATCAGTGCTTACCACAATTACGAACTCCAACAGGTAATGGAACACCTTATTGGATCAGAGAACGTCTTAAAACTAAAATAGTTATGAAACGAAAAGTAAAAATTGGAGAGAACCAAGTTGCAATGTCCGAACTGAAAATGTCTATGCGTGAAATTAAGGATCATAACCTGCACGCAGACGGGTTCAATGAGGGTTACGAGGAGGCAGTAAAAGACAGGAGCAAAGAGGAGTGGATTATTTGGAGTATTGAACACGGTTGTTGGTGGCGTCCTAACAGTCAGGGTTATTGCGCAGAGGTTTCAGGTGCAGGTATCTACTCTTACGAAAGAGCGCTTGAGATTGTAACAGGTGCAAATTATTCACTGACCTTAAGAAAGCCAAAGAAACACGACAGCTATTTGAACACACCTCACGAGGCAATGATATTACTTACTCCAGAGTTAAAATCAGCAATGGAAAACCCTTATGCCGTATAGTGTACCTTGCAGGTAAAGTTATCCACAGAGGTACTACTTGCATTATTATACGGCTTGCCGTAGAGTATACATATTAGCAATTAACAAATCGCTTATATGAAAAACAAAGTCATTAAGTTCTACCAAGACAGGGTGTACGGCGTAATCAAGAATTACGTTAAGGAACCCGAGCTTGCACAGGCGATCACTACCCTGACGGGGCGCAAGACGCTCACCGATCAGGATATGAAAGCCCTTGAGTCTCTTGGTTTCACCTTTGAGCAGGTGTTGAACACAAAGTAAACAAAACATTATTAAAAATCGTTAATCAAATCGCCAAAATGAAAACATTACTTGAAATTATCGCATTATCAATCGTCATTTTCGCTCTTGCGTTTGCAATTGTGTTTGGAGCCAAACAGTCCGAAATAGTACATTGCAATAAACTCGTATCTCAATCAGAGGAGTTTGCGCAGGCAGGTTTCTACATAACCTCAATTGAAAAAGATATGTGCGACGCACACGGTATCGCAATTAACGCACCAGTAAAATAAGACTTATGATTACCTTTAAGAAATATCCACCAACCAAAATACCTCTTAAGTATTGGGTTTGCCGTGTGAACAAAAAAGGAATTGTTAAGTACTTGGTATTCCCGACACTGATTGCTTGGATTACTGGAAAATCACAAATGACCTATGGAAAATGAAACAACAAATATATCAACTTGTTGCAACGCCGAGGTCAGTGAGAACTACGCTCAAGAAAATCCGAACAGCTTACCGTGGAGGTGCAATAAGTGCGACGAGCCTTGTGCAGTTACAGAGGTTTGTGCTTATTGCTTGGGTGAGGGCGAATACTCAACCGACGAAAGCGACGGCGAGGGACACATTATGCGAGGTGTCGGGACGCAGAAGTGCCACTGCACGATTAACGAGGACGAATACGATAACCAAGAATAGCTATGAGTGAACCAACACAAAAAGAAATGACCGCAGGCTTTATGTCTCTTGACCTCCAAAAGTTGAAAAAGGAGGCAGAGGAGATCGCAGGCGGTTGGAACGGTGAGGACGCACAATTTCAAGTTGGCGGTATTGCGTACACAGAGGAAAACGCACACGTCGCAAGTGAGATCGTGGACGCCTGTACCAAATTGGAAGAGTTGCTTGACGAGTGGAGTGAGATTTAACAGCTAAAACAAATCGCTATTATGAACCAGTTTAATTTAGAGTTTCGCCAAAGGATAAACGAGAAAGGTGAATATCATTATTGGGGAGGACAGGGCGCAGGCTTTGTACAACCTCGTAATGATTGGGGATACCCTGCTTACAGTGAGCAGTGGATCGGACTTTGCGACAGAGACGGAACTAAAATCTATGTAGGAGACGTTATTGAAAGCCCGAGTGGAGGTAGACAGGTGATTGTATTTGAAAAAGGAAGTTTCTTGCACAAAGACGATTGGACAACCACAGAGGGTTGCGGAGGTTCTTGTTGGGTTAATCGCAAGCATATAGAGGTGTCAAAGGTGGTCGGAAACATAGGCGACGTATTTTACAAGGTAAAGAAAAGTAAAAAATAGGCTTATGATCAATCAAAAAGATTGGAAAACATTTACCGAAATGCTTGAGCTTGAGAGCAAGATTGGTGGTGAAAAAATGCTTGACGATATTAAAAAGCACACCAAGGAAATGCAACGTGATCAAGAAAAAGAAGTTGCAAGAGCAATGGCAAGAGGTGGTTTGGTGAGAAGTTGTTACAGACCGTTTATCGGAATAGTGCCACAATCTTATTCAAAGACAGTTGAGGGTTGCCTTGATTGGGTTGTTGCAGGTCGTCCCGTATTTGCCAAAAAATTAACTGTCAAAAGTGTATGAGAAAAATAATTGAGGCACCTAGAATACACAAGGATAAAAACCTGCACTCCTGCGCTATTTTCGGGGAGGTCGTCGTATTCTTTTACTGGTTCAAATTAACGTCGCCTGACAGTTGGCACGTCGGTTGGAAAGCAAAGGTTGAGGAACGAGAATACGGAGACTTTATCACTCTGAAACTGACCACGACAGAAAAATTTGATCAGGATTTGAGGGAGGCAGTTGAGATACTTTACGATCAGGCAGAGGCTCTGTTAAATGAAAAAAGCAATGAAAAATCTTAAGAGAAAAATTAAATGTTTCTTTGGATACCACGAGTGGGACGCAATCACCCACGAATGGGAGTGCGATTTACAGTGCAGACATTGTGGAATTATTAGCCAATGGTTTAACCGATTATAATTTATGGAGAAAACATATATCCTGAAAAAGGAATGCAAGAATATCGGCAAGGAGACTGGCGATTACTACAATGGCGAGTACGGAGACAGCCCCGAGAAAATCCAAGAACTCATTGCAAAGGGAGTAATTGAGGAGGAGTTAAGCCCCGAGGAATACGACAAGTTGGAAAACGGGATTGACCTGATCGTATGGGACTTGGAGACAACAGGTTTCGTTGCGCCCGAGGCAAAAATACTTGAGATCGGTTGTTTCATTGTCAGGGGTGAGGAGGTGGAGCGCAAACACTGGGTTCTTGATAACAAGATTGAGATACCTGAAAAAATCATTGAGATCACTGGTATCACCCAAGAGATTATTGACGCAGAGGGACGAGACCCCAAGGAATGTATTGAGGAGTTTATGCCACTGTTCAAGGAGGCAAAGGCGAATGTAACGCACAACGGCGTGAGGTTTGATATTCCGTTTCTGACTGACTATGTGGCTGACTTAATGAACTATCGGGACGAGCAAAAGATTGCAGTGCGGAACCTTATACGATCAACCGCCTTTGATACTGCCGTGCATTTCAAAGCAAAGAAACTGGATATGCAACCGTATTTCAGAGAAACCTTTGTGCAGTTTGCAGACAGAGTAATGAACGTCAGAGCCAAGGGCGTTTTCTATACCCTCGGGCTATGCGTTGAGGAGTTGGGTATCACGCACGATCTAACACAGCACCGAGCAATGGCAGACGTTGAGCTTACTTACGAGATTTATAAGAAAATTAACCAATAATTTTATGGAGGCAGAAACACTTAAGAAAATTGGCGCTTGGATCAATGGAGGAGATACGGGTATGTCCTCTAAGTTCTTATGTAGCATTGCTCTCGGCAACGCAATTGGTCAGGTAAGTTATCCGCACGATCCGTCAGACTTTGGAAGGTGTTACAGGTTCCTTGGACTACTCACACGTCAGGAGAGCGACGAGGTACTGATTAAGGCAGGGCGCTTGTCTGACAAGTGGGCGTCAGTGGTTGCCAACTGGTACCAACTGACTGCGCTGTACAATGAGGAGTGCCGAGGTGAGGCTTGGAAAGCACCAAAGTTATATGCCTTAATGAAAGAAATAGGCTTATGAAAGTACCTGAACAATACAGAGTGAAAACGGGTATGCTCGGCTCTGACGAAAGTTACGGGAACAATGGCTTGTTTGATATACCGTTTGAGAGCTATGCCTTGCAGGTAATCGCAAGCGACGGTGAGGGGTGGGAACACGTCTCGGTGTCGTTAAGAAACCGCACGCCAAACTGGCGAGAAATGTGCTTTATCAAAGATTTGTTTTGGAGCGAGGACGATTGCGTAATTCAGTATCACCCTCCAAAGAGCGAGTATGTAAATAACCACGATCACTGCTTGCACTTGTGGAGACCGATTGGAAAAGAGATACCATTGCCTCCCTCAATTCTCGTGGGCTATAAAGACAAAAACATATGAGGAAACAAAAACCAATTGACGCAGTGGACGAGGCAAGCATTAAGTATCTTGACCGTTCAATAATGAAAACCTTTGTAGATATGGTTCACCCTCGTCGTCGGTTTATAGACAACATATACAACCAAATGAGAGACAACCTAGAGCGCTCAAGCAAGCCGTTATTCATAAGGTTTGACAGGGGGCAAAAGTTGGAAAAATTGGATCCGCACCAAACAGATACGATTGAGTTTAAGAGCAGGGTTCACGGGGACTTTAACGCAAAATAATTATGGAACAACTAAAACTCAAGAAGTATAAAAAGGGAGACAAAATGGCAGGTATATACGTCGGACTGCCAACGACAGCAGGAGAGGATTTGCAGATCGCAAGCGCCTATGAAATATACGCAGACGTCTTTGACAAGGGTACGTATTACCAAGTGCCGAACGTGGTGAGTATGAACAAAGGCTCGGGACGGTTCCTTGATTTCCTCATTACCCTCAAGCGTGGACTGGATAAGCCCGTATACTTTTGCACCATTACGAATATGGGAATATACAAGTATCTCAATCGTGCAGGTATCGGAGTGGTGGAGTTCAAGAATAAAAAGCCAAAGTTTTACGAAGTGGATACCGTTGTTGGTTATGCACTCAAGCCAATAAAGAAACCAAAAGCATAAAGCGTAATTGCTATAATAAAAACAACTGCTGTTACTCGTCAGACCTTAAACGCAAATCCGTGAAAGCGGTGAGCGAGAGGCACAACGGTTACGGTGGTACAGAGGCACCCGAAAGGGTGTTTTTGTTTTGCTCTTATTTCTCAAGGAGGGTTATGCAATTGTCCACAGTAATAAAGGTTTTTATTTTTGACTGAAAGGAGTATACTTGTACTATCAATAACACTATGCCTAAGAAAGCAACAACAAAGAAAAATACTAAGCCTAAGAAAGTTGAGAAAAAGGCTAAAGTAAAGGAGAAAAAAAATAATCCTGTTTTAACTCCAACTCAAATTAAGCACGAGAAAGTCTTAAAGTATATGTCTGTTAATCACTGTTCTATGAAAGAGGCTTTACGGGCTAACGGATACTCAAAAAGTGTTCAAGAAAAGCCAAGTACAGTAACCAAGACAGAGAGTTGGAAACAAATGCTTGATCGTGTGTTGCCCGAGAGTAAGTTGCTTGATATTCACGGCAAACAATTACAGTCTTGGAAACTCCAAAGTATGTTGTTTCAAAAGCAGGTTAACGACGACGACATTTACGAGCTTATGGAAACCGTACAATGCGTCGTTAAAAAGATTGTTGAAATCCCAACAGGGAAACTCGCTTTTTATATTCAGCCCGACAACCAAAGCCGAAACAAAGCCCTTGAGTTGGGGCTTAAACTGCATAAGCGCCTTACTGACAAGGTTGAGGTCATTGATAAGACGCCTTACGCACAACTTTCGGATCAGGAGCTTGCCGAGCGTATTAAGAAAGGCAAGAACTTTTATACCAAAAAGTAATTTACCAATGGTATACCAGTGGTTGTCAGTGGTATACCAAACATAACCAATAACAAATCGCCTATGAGTTCATATCAAAAACAAACAGTTCACCCCGAGACAAAGCAAATTGAAAATGCCGAGTGGATTGACGATTACTTTGGCAATCACAATTACGGGGTTCGTTTCCCGTCTGACGGTAAAGTATTCCGAGCAGACGAGTTTGATTGGCTTTCAAATCCTGAAACTCTAGCCTTTGAGGGCAGATTAAGGTATGGAGACTTACCGATAACAATTGACCAGACAGAGAAAGGCAGTCGTTGGGATCACCCAATGCACGAAGTTGAGCAACACCCTGACGGTAAGCGCACAACTATAACCAAGCACGAGGACGGGCGCCAAGACGTCAAAATTGAGGTATCACGCCTTGATCTTAAAGACCCCTCACCCGAGGACACTAAGTCTGCTCAAATGATTGAGGAGGCAATGGCAAAGAAAATCGTAACCGTTGTTGTGATCCATAAGCCAACCAATGAGAGTGCAACATTTCAAAGCCCCTTGCCCGAGGTCAGGAAACGGGCAGAGGCAGTCTTTGAGGCGTATAACAAGCGCCTTGAGGAAAAGATCGGCGTTGAGGGCGCAGAGGCACCAAGCACGGAGTTCTGCGTTGTTGAATTTGACGCAGGACAGGTAAGAGTAACAAGCCTACTATGAGAAAAAGACTTGATTACTTAAGGTTGGATATTTACCTGTTCTTTGAAAGCATACTTTGGACGCTCACAGACCTTGTGAGAGCAAGCCGAATGAGGTACACCAAGCGTATGCACGACAGGTACAAACCGCCTGTTGCCGAGGATACTGACCAATCCGAGGCTATTATTAACGGTCAAAGTAATTAACAAAATATGTTTAACAAACAAAATCTTATTGACGTCGTACACAGTGATAACGGAGGCTCACGAGCAGGTGCCGAGAGAACCGTTGACCTTGTGCTTGAGACAATCAAGGCAGAGGTTAATGCAGGCAAAAAGGTAAGCCTTGCAGGGTTCGGTATATTCACCAAAAAGGAAATGAGCGCAAAGACTGCTCGTAACCCACGAACAGGTGAAACCGTTAACGTTCCTGCTCAAAACAAAGCCAAGTTCGTACCTGCAAAGAGTTTCAAGGAGTTCATTAACAGCAAATAATTAACCAACAAATCGCTATGACTGAAACAAGAAAAGCAGACCAATTCAAAATCTACACGTTGCACAACAATGTCGTGATTCCAATTGGCAAGAAAGACGGCAAGGAGATAACACGAACTGACCGTGTGCCTGTCGCTATCTTTGACGACAAGAAAGCTCTTGAGACTTACCAAAAGAAATCAGATTACATAAAGCCGTCCTTTGAGGTCGTTGAGGATTGGGTTGAGTTCAAGCCAAGCGCTGATCGGTTCTCATTACCATTTAACCCTGCCCCACTCGTAAGTGGTGAGCCAAACGACAATGGAACTGATTAAGCCCCACCACAAGCCGTCAGAGCGTGTTACACGGCGTAATCTTGCCCGAGCCTACAATGAGGCTAAAGAGCTTGCCACGTTCCTTGCAGAGGGAAACAAGGAGGGTTTTAAGGGTAACTGGAAACAGGCAGTTGGTGTCAGTCATTGCCAAGTGTCAGAGGAACCGCTTGCAATGTTCGCCGTCTCAAGTGAGCTTGTCGGACGTCCAAAGAAAAGAGAGCAGAGCAAGGGTAAGAATATCCGCAACTGGTATTTCCCTGCCGAGGTGATCTTTAATGCGGAAGTGATTGAGGCACCTGACGAAATTGAGCGCCTTGTGCCTAAGCGTGAACTCAAGCGAAAGCCTAACAGTCACGAGTATGAGGCAACCATTACCAGAGAGTACAAGTACGTTACCAATCTGATTGACGTTCCTGACGCTTGTATGTCGTACCAAAACCGTACAAAAAAGAACACCAAGCGCTATCATACAATCAAGGTGAGGTATCAGATTATGCGCTCATTGTTTGGGTTCAAATATCTCAAGACTGTTACCGAGGAAGTGGAGGC
>Ga0100403_1003708_pt1 | contig 11191 bp, 15 predicted proteins | sample CryGeymet201501t_FD_83663 | JGI IMG/M metagenome (GOLD analysis project Ga0100403, IMG submission 83663) | Groundwater microbial communities from Crystal Geyser aquifers in Utah, USA - Crystal Geyser metaG 2015-01t | ecosystem: Environmental > Aquatic > Deep subsurface > Groundwater | place...
AACCAAATTGCAATTTTATCCCTCTCATTGGGTTGTATTTTTTTATGTATTTTTGCCATCTAAACATCTTACTTGAGTTACCAGACAACTCAACAAGTGTTCGGATTCCATTTTGAACTCAGGATATTTATTTAAAATTTATAGCTTTGTTAGAATTATTGTCAGAAGAAGGTTTCCTTTATGAACCTTTAGCTAAAAAATTAAAAGGTTATAAGAATCTATTTGAGTTAAGAGTAAAATCCAAAGGAGAATTTAGATGTTTATATTCTTATATTGGCAATGAAGAGATAACTGTCTTGACTGCTTTTAACAAGAAAAGACAAAAAACACCAGTCAAAGAAATAAATAAGGCAATTAGAAGACTAAAAGATTATTTATGAAAAAAATAGAGAAATTACCACTGGCTAAATTAATAAAAAATTTATCAAATGCTGAAAGAAAAACTGTTGTAGAAGAAAAGAGATATTTTAGTTTGGTAAATAAATTAAGAAGATTAAGAGAAGAGAAAGGTTTTACACAAGCATATTTAGCTAAGAAATCAAATATACCTAGAACTACTATCGTTAGAATAGAGTCAGGGGAGCGTAATGCCACTCTGAATACACTAATTAGTATTGCTCATGGATTAGGTAAAGAATTGGATATTAGGTTAGTTTAGAAAATATGATACGGGTCCTTGTTTACAGTTGTGTGAGATAAAGGAGTGATCTTTCAATGAATATTTGACTTTAATGAAAGATGTGTATATAATCACAAAACTTTTTGTGAATTTATGTCTTTTGCCGATATACCTACTATTTCACTCCTTTTTAATGAGTTAAAAAAAATAAAGCTCATCGATGATAAAGTTTGTTCCCACATCCCAGGTGGGACTTTTTTTATCCATTCTATAAAATCCCCTCTGACATCTTTAGAAATAAATTTAGATGAGCTAGAAAGAGCTACTAAGAATTGTAAAAGCAGTGAAGTTAAATCATTGATTAAAAGTGTTCAAGTCGCTAAAGATCAGATAAATAGATTAGTGGATAATATTCCATTCTCATATAAACAGTCTCTTGAAAGCAAAGTTAGTGTTGCAGAGGTTTTAGAAAGATTAAAGATTTTATATCAACGTGAGGATAATTCATATAATTTAACCTTTAACATTAAATTGAGGAGTGGTAAAGAAAATATAAATTTAAATCAATTATATTTTTTTGAGCTGATGACATGTTTAATCAGGAATGGTTTTGAGTCATATCCAGGGGAAAGTACAAATAAAGTAGTCATAGTTACAGTTGTTGAGAGAAAAAAACAATTACAGATTCAAGTTCAAGATTTTGGAAGTGGAATTAATGCCCTACAATTAATGATCTTAACTAAAAATGGTTATTCAACAAAAGGAGAAAATCATGGTTTTGGGATGTGGTTTGTAAAGAGGATCGTTGAGAAACACTTTAAGAGAAAATTAAAGATAATTTCTGAGGTTAATTTAGGCACAATTATTAGATTTAGTTTACCGGTAATTTAAGCTGATAGCCAAATCCTCTGACAGTTCTGAGATATTTTTTATGTGGCCCTAGTTTCTCTCTTAGCCTTGTAACATAAACATCTATGGCTGATCGCGTCGGTATATTTGTATTACATCCCCACACCCAGTTAATCATTTGTTGTCTAGAAACAACTTGGCCATTATGGATCATGAGACAATGTAAAAGATCTGACTCTCTCTTACGAATTGGATTATTAACATCTTGTATTAAAAAAATCCCTTTATTGTAAAGAAGTTTAAATTGTCCAATTTGAATTGAGTCAATTGATGATAGTTTATCTTTGTTGAGTAAAGAGTCCACTCTAAGCATTAGCTCTTTTGATGAAAATGGCTTGGCAAGATAATCATCTGCTCCATTAGATAATCCCTCTACTCTATTCTCTACTTCTGATTTTTTGGAAAGCATTAAGATTTTAGTCTTATATGAATAATCTTTTAAGTATTCAACAACCTCTATTCCATCTCCATCAGGAAGAACCCTGTCAGCAATAACTAGGTCAGGATTTTTATCTTCTAGAAATTTATAGCTCCCAGAAATATCAGTACATAATTTAGTAGTACAGTTTCTTTTTGAAAATAGATTTTGTAAAGATTTCCCGAGGCATGGGTCATCCTCAATGATTAAGATAGAATACATAAATTGTATGAATATTAGATGTTTTGGTCAGGAAAACAAGAATTAATTAAGTTGACATAGTTTGATATACTAATCTTTCATTAATCTTACAAAGTTTGACTAAATTTGATATCAAATCTAGCGATAATTTTTTAAACATAATAAGCTAATGGGAAGAAGAAATACTGCAGAAACAAAATTTTCAAGACTAGCTACTGAGGCTGGATTTGAAGTGCAACAACCTCATGCTATTAGAATAGAAAATCCTGTCGCTGATAAAAACGGTGAGCTTAAAAAGATGGTAACCTCACCAGATTTTTATGTTGTGATCCCTTATACTGGCCAGGGTATTCATATAGAAGTAACAGACAGCTCAGGAGATACCCCACATAAACAGGCTCAACAGAGAGTTGTAGATGAAGCTGGAGTAACAAATTATTTAGTTATCTGTGGAGATCAAATTGAACAATTAGCTACTTTGATGACTGCTGAAGAAAAATACAATTTTCTTCTTAATATTTTCTCTGCTGTCTTAACTTAACTTTTTGTCTTTTTCTATTTTTTTCTATCTATTGATGTAATTTAAATAAAATAAGTTAAGAATAGTTAATTTTTTATATAAATGTATTGCTAAGTAATGTTTAACTTGGTAATATTATTTATATGTCAAAGAAAAAAACTCCTGCCCCAATGCAATCCAAGACAGTCATAATGGCTGTTATTTTTTTATTAATTGGTTTTGCTTTAGGTAAAACGATCGATACTAATAGTTTAATGATGGATAAATCAGAGGTTGTAATGGAAGAGAGAGTTTATGTTGGAGATGAGATTTCTTTACCAAAACCAGATTTAACCAGTAGAATGTCAGTTGAAGAAGCGATGCAATCACGCCGCTCAAGAAGAGCTTACTCAGAAGAAGCAGTCGCTTTAGAAGATGTATCTCAGGTTCTTTGGTCCGTCCAAGGACAAACTGCAGATTGGGGTGGTAGGACTGTTCCTTCTGCAAAAGGAGCTTATCCACTTAATGTAACTTTAGTAGCAAAAAATGTTGAAGGATTAGATGCTGGTGTTTATCATTATCAATCTGAGACCCATTCTCTAAAACAGATCATGCCTGAAGTTCCAGCTTCCTTTGATGAAGCTGCTGTTCAAGCACAAAATAAGTCAGCTCCTGTAGCATTGATTATTTCTGGGGACTATCAAGCAATGGCAAAAGCATTTGATGGTAAAGCAAATAACGAAAATGTTATCTTAGAAGCTGGCCATGCTGGACAAAATGCATATCTTCAAGTAGAAAGCCTAGGTTTAGGAACAGTTGTCTCAGGAGGATTTAATCAAGAATTAATGCAAGAGATATTATCTATCCCTGTCCAAGAAGATCTGTTTTATATGATCCCAGTTGGGATCCCAGTAGAAGAAGAGGTAGCTTATTAATCATATGAATAAAAAATACATTTTTATCTTATTAATTGTTGCTGGGGTTATCGGTCTTTCATATCTATTTATGACACAAGAAAAGACTACTGAGGTAGCTCCCGCTGGAGAAGTTAAAGAGGTTGGAGTTACACCCGAAGTAAGTTATACCCTTGATGATGTTAAAGTACATAAGACAAAGGCTGACTGCTGGCAAGCTATTAACGGAATAGTTTATGATTTTACTCCATACCTTGAAAGTGCAGATCATCCAGGAGGCAATGCCATGGCAAAAGACTGTGGGACAGATGCCACTTTCAGATATGAGAATGATCCTGAGCACTCAGATTACGCCAAGTCTTTATTACCTGAATACGCGATTGGTAGTTTAGTGGTTAATGAGTAGTTAATTTGAGTTAGATACTATAAATAATTATTACTTATATTTACCTATGTTTTTTGTGTTTTTCCTTTTTTATTTTATCGTCAAATTGAAATAGGTGTATTTGACAGATCTCATATAATTAAATCCATATGAAACAAAAAGAAAGAAGAAAACTAGAGAGATGTGGTACCCTAGATGTATTAGGACAGGAAAAATTTTCAAAGGATGGGCATATACATGTCTTCTTAACTAAAGAGGGGGAAATAGTTGTATTAACAAAAAAAGATCATGCTAATAAGATATTAGCTTAATTAGAAGATGGTTGGGTGATGATTGATAGACCTGATTAATTATTTTTGATCCCGTGCCAGGGTTCGAACCTAGGATAACTGATTCAGAGACAGTTGTGATGCCACTTCACTACACGGGATTGTTAACTTGGGGTAATTATAACCTAGGATTAAATAAAACCAAAATCTGTTTATTTTAATACGCTTTTGCTTGTTAAACCTTCATTAGTCTATAATTGCATTTATGAAAACAAAAACAACTCCTTCAAATAAAAATTGGATTATGGCAATTTATCTGTATATTTTTATGGGTGTTGGCTTAATCATGATGGTTATCGGTTTATATGGTCTAGGTCAAAATTATTATAAATCTAATTTACTTGCTAAATATCCACTTGGTGGTTATGAGCAAAGATGTGATTATTTAGCCCAACCTCTCCCAGTAATGAAAAATGTACCAGAATCAGATATGGAAGATTCACAAGCAGAGGCAGATAGAATCCAGAAACAAAAGGATGAGTGTGAAGCAAATCTTGCTGAGGAAAGATCTACTAGAAAAGTTACAGATCTATATAATTCTCTAATTACTTTAGGGATTGGGACTGTCTTATTTGCTGCTCACTTATTTGTCAATGTTAGAGCATCAAAGAGGTAGTTTTTGTTGACAGTATAGAGGTTTCTCTTATGTTACACTTATGTTGAAGTGAAAACATTCATTAATCAAGATGCTTATTTAACTGAGTTTAACGTGCATAGAAAATATGCCACTTCTGATTTAATTCTTGATTTAGTCTGGACCCACTGTAACATTGTTGCAGATGTTTGTTTAGACCTCATCCAAAAGAACAATTTAAGTAATACAATCTATCATCCCGGCGTAGTGGTTCAAGCTGCTTTGTTGCATGATATTGGGGTATATATTTGTGATGGGTATGAATGGCTTACAAACCAACCCCCCTTTAATAAACCATATGTGCAACATACTTTAGCAGGGGCTTGGATACTTAAACAAGAAGGTTTTAGTGCCGATGTAATTCAGGTGGCTCACGTTCATGCTGGGGTAGGAATTACTAATGAAGATATTAGTCAATTTGGTCTACAACTTCCTCAAGGTGATTATGTTCCGATAACTCCTGTGCAAAGACTAGTTACCTATGCAGCTAAGTTTCATTCAAAGGCCCCTAAATTCAAAAAAGTAGATGAAATTAGGGAATCACTGAAAAAATATGGTCCTGAAAAAATTAAGGTGTTTGATAACTATGTTAGTGAGTATGGCACCCCAGATTTATCAGAAATAATTAAAAAATATGAAACTTGGCATCAAGGTTTTGAGTATGAGACTTCTCAATTATCAAATTTAGTAATGGCTCCAAATTTAAATTCTGCAGGGATATCTACTCATATTGTCCAATAATTACTCAAACATTTTTTTAGTACGTATTTTTTTATGTTGTTTTTGGGCAAATCGGTGAGATTCATCACGGATTTGTTGCAAGATGTTTAATGTCGGATGATTATCATCTAATCTTATTAATCGATAATCTATTTTTAGTTTTTTATTTTTATCATTAGTTATTTTCCTATCTATAATTGGAATAACAATCCTGTCAGGATTTTTTACCAATCCAATCACAGGAGTATCCCACTCCCAAATATTGAGAGCAGCTCTAACTTGACCCTTCCCACCATCGACCATAATAAGGTTTGGTTTACCCCACTCTGGATGATTTTGTCTTCTGATCAATGCTTCTTGCATCATCGCATAGTCATTGGGGGTTTGGAGAGATTTGATATTAAATACTTTGTATTTACTCTTATCAGGTCTACCCTCAGTAAATGTAACTAAGGATACTGTTGGATTTGTTCCTTGGATATTACTAACGTCATAACCTTCAATGGTAGTTAATGGCCAATCTTTAGGAATTGATAAATGATCTCTTAAGATTTTTTTAAGATGAGTTAAGCCTTCAGCTGTGCGGCTAAGCTGTAGTTGAGGAAGAGTTAAGTTGGGTTGTAATTTCTTTTGTGTTACTTCTCTGATTAATGAAACTTGGTCTTTTTTTATCTGGGCTTGTTCAAATAACTCTCTTTGTGCCAAATATTTCATTTCAGTTTCTAATTGTTTGACCACGCTACTCTTTTTCCCTCTTAAAAATAAAACTAAATTTTTTATATCCTGAGAGTAAATGGCTTGACTAATATCTCCAATACAAGCACCAGAACAGAGATCAATGTGGTAGTAAAAGCAAGCTTTTCCTTGGGTAGGATTTTGACACCACTTAAATATTTTTCTGACTAGTTTAAGAACTTCTTTTGTTTTATATGCACTGGGAAATGGTCCAAGAATTGTCCCTTTAGGATTTCTCTTTATCATTTCTTTTTTTCTGATAGTTAAGACACGGGGGAAGTCTTCATTAGTGATATGAATATAAAGAGGAGTTTTGTCATCTTTGAGTAAGATGTTATATTTAGGCTGGTGAGTTCTAATCAGATCAGCTTCAACAAGTAATGCTTCTATCTCACTTTCTAAAACTTGAAATTTAATTTGGCTAGCAGTTGTAACAAGTTGCTTAATTCTATTATTAAGTCTATTGAGCTGGGTATATGAGCGTACTCTGTTTTTAAGCCTTTTAGCCTTACCTACGTATAGAACTTCGCCATTTTTGGATAAGAACCAATATACTCCCGGTAATAAGGGTAATTGTGACAAATCCTGCGCCCACACCAAGGGTGAAGACTGGGTTTTCAAATTTCTTGATGGCAATTGGGACAACAGTGATGGGGATTGTTGTTGATTGTTCATTATAAGTAATATTTATTATATCTTGTCTTGGCCAGAAAAAGCCTTCTGCATAAGCATTTATTTTAACTTCTTTTTTCTCAAAAGGTAGGATTGAATTTATTTTGTAATTATTAGGTAAGCTTAGAGTTGTTTTGCCATCTTGAGGAATTAAAGATAAGTTAAGGTTATAGTGAGCTTGTCCAGTTCTGTTAAAAATAAATAACTTGCTAGTTCTTGGGATCGGCCAGCTAAGTAAGTTCCTGTCTGTTATTTTAAACTCTAAATCTGGAGAAACTGTTAAGAATTGATTTGCAAAGTTTACTTCAATAGTTTTCTGATTTTCTTCACCTTGTAAGCGGTAGGATCCGGCTGGGTATGGTAGTTCACTTGATTGGCCATTGATAGCAAAAACTATGTGATTAAGGTCAAATTGGTTAAAGTAATCCACCCCTCCTGAAGTATTCTCCCAAGTTGGATCAACTGGCACCCAGGCTTGTTTATCATTATCAAAGTACTCTGGCCAGGCATGTAGAATATCTTCTACATAACTTAATGGTCTTAAAATTTCATTTTGTGTATAGGCAAAGCCGGTAATTCTTCGAGCTGGTATTCCTCTGGTTCTTGAGAAAGTGATAAAAAGGTCTGAGAATTCTTGACAAAGGGCTGACTCAGGATTTTCTAGGGCTTCAATGGCTCCTTTTCTTTTAATTTCAGGGCTAATATTATTAAAATCATAGTCTAGAGAATTAACAATGTAGTTATAAGCATCTTTAAGAGAAGCAAAATCTTTGTTAAGCTCTATTATTTGATTATTACCTACAGGCCAATATTTTTGGGATGATATCAGTTTACTATCTGGGAGTGCAAAAGGAATAGAATAATCAGGCTCAAGGGTTAGTTGTATTAATGCATTTGCATTGACAACAGTAGCACTATTTGGCTCAAGCTTATAGGTGGCAATCCAGTTCCCATCTAAGTCTGTTTTTATTTCATTAGGGATTGGCTCAAGATTTTTATAATTTACTCTTTGATACGGTGTGTCTGGTGGAAGTGCAATTTGAGTAATTGATGTCGTGTTTGTTGGGTTTTCTAGAGAATATTTTAGTTTTAAGTCAAAAATTTGTGAATCACCAAATAAGAGAGAGGCCCCTTCCCCCTTGAGGTTTGAGAAAGTGGTTACAATATTTTTTGAGTCAGAGGATAAGCCAGTACTGAAAGATTCTGGTTTAGCTCTGGTAGGCAGTCCAAAGGCCAATGGAGTGATAATTTCTACTTTATGGCTGTCAAATTCTTCTGGATTTGATTGCTGAGGGATTGAAACCTCTAGGACTTGTCCAGAAATAATTGCTACATCTGGATTTGTATAGGTTATAGTAAAGTCCCTGGATTTACTCTGGCCGACTACTTGGTCTGGGAAGGTAATGCCGATATTGGTGAGATTATTTGTGCTGACAACTTCTGTAGAAATTTCTTCACCAGTATTATCTCTGGTAACAACATTACTAATTTCACTTGAGCTTAGTTTTAAACCATACTGTTTTATAAAAAGGGTTGGATTGAGATTTCTAATCTGAAAACGGTGAGAAACTTTTGTATTACCGTTGTTTTCAACTGTATAAGTAGTTTCTAAGTTGACCGAGAAGTCTTTTTCTTGAGCATAAACAACCTCTGTGGCAAAAAAAGCCACTCCAACTAAGATAGCTAGAGTTAAGAAGATTCTCTTAAATAAACTCATTACCTTATTCTATCTAATAATTACTCCTATGTCTGCCCTATTAATCATCTGGTAGAATCAAAATATATCATCATTAACAACAAACGTAATTAAAGGAAAATATGGAAATAAAGAAGATTATTGTTACAGGAGGTTCAGGATTTTTAGGTAAACATTTACTTAGAGCATTAGATAAAGCTGGTTATCAAGTAAAAAATATTGATTTAAAAGGTAATCCAGAATTTGAGACTGTTATTGCGGATGTTCAGGATAAAGAAAAGATGCTTCAAGAAATCAAGGATGCTGATATGGTTTTTCACCTTGCTAGCTTGATTGAAGCTGGAGAATCTGTTGAAAAACCACAAAAATATATTGATTACAATATCGATGGAACACTCTCTGTGCTTGAGGCAATGAGAGAAAATGGCATTAAAACATTTATTTTTTCATCTAGTGCGGCTGTTTACGGAGAGCCAACTAGTGTCCCAATTAAAGAAGATGACAGGACTATGCCAATTAATCCTTATGGTATGACAAAATTAGCTATGGAGGCACTTCTCTCTTCATATGTAGCTGCTCATGGATTTACTGGGATTGCATTAAGATATTTTAATCTTTATGGGCCAGGCGAGCATCACGAGCCAGAAACTCATGCTATGCCTAGATTTATTAAACAGATCTATGATGACAAAGAAGTTACAGTTTGGGGATCTGGAGAACACAAGCGTGACTATATTCATGTTCATGACATTGTTGATGCCCACCTTAAGGCAATCAAATTAGCAGAGAGAGAGTCAGAGAAATATCATTATATGAACCTTTCTACAGAACAACCTGCCTCAGTACTTGATATTGTTCATGCTGTTGAAAAAGCGATGGATAAAAAAGCCAAGGTAAAACATTTTGATCCAAGACCTGGGGATCCACTGCTTCTTTATGCCGACGCTAGTAAAGCTAGAGAGGCCCTTGATTGGAGTGCCAAGATTAGTTTAGAAGATGGTATTAAAGAAGTCTGTGATTACTTTGTAGAGTATTGGGAGAAGTAAAAAGATTTTATATATGAGAAAAATAATTTTAGCTTCAGGTTCTAAACAACGCAAATTATTATTTGAGACTTTAGGAATAGAGTTTGAAATTATTCCTGCCGATATTGATGAAAAAGCAGTCCCATATACTGACCTTAAATCTAGAGCAGAAAATATCGCTCGAGCTAAGGCAGAAGCAGTAGCAAAGGATCATCCAGATGCGATTATTATTGCTGCTGACACCTATGTAGTTAAGGATGGTAAGGCATTGGAGAAGCCTCAAGGTTTAGATGAGGCAGAAGAGATGATTACAGATCTATCTGGTGATCAGTCAGTGGCTTACTCTGGGTATTGTTATCTAGACAAACATTCAAATATCAATGAGTCTGGAGTATCAGAAACCATAACTAAGTTTAGAGAATTATCTCCACAGTTTATCAAGCACTACGTAAACAATAATCAGGTTCAAGATTGGTCTGCCGCCTTCTCCCCTGCTTATCATCAAGGAATGGCTTTAATTGATAGCATTGAGGGTTCTTTTACTAGTTTTACCCATGGGTTACCGCTTGAGATAATTGTTCCCTTTCTTCAAAAATCAGGAGTTAAAGTTTAATTTTTTGAAGAGTGATTTTCTTAAGCAGATCTAAATTTGTAAATGTAGGTAAAAGATTAAGAAGATTTATCTATGAGATGCAAAAAAGACGTGCCAGTCGACACGCCTTAATTGTGCTGTTTGTGAATTAACCGCACAGGCATTCTTTTGGATTGAGATTACATTTCGCTGCAACCTCATTTACAAAATTATACATGCCTATATCTGGCACTAACTCGCTATCTGCTAATTCTTTGATAGCTTGTTTTACAGTTTCTGCCTCAAGCGTGTTAATCAGTTGCTGAAGAACAGCAATAGCACGATTTCTTCCAGCGTTTACCCAGAGGTCATAAACTATACCAATGGCAAGTTTATAACTTACGGTGTCCGTTTTGCTGATCTCGTCTGCGTGTGTAGCGATTAAGCAGTCTGAGAAATTTTTCGCAGCCATGGTTTTTGCTTCTTTGCGAAGCTCTTCCTGTAAGACTACATCGCTGTTAGATACAAATAACCACTGTGACATTATTCTTCTCCATTTCTAATCAGTCATTACCCGTTAGTGGGATCTATATCATATCATAAAGGCAATTTAATGTACACACCGTAAGTTCGCAATGGAATCCGCGCACCTCACTAGAAGAGGTAAAATATGCGGATGGGAAAAAAACATAGTAAGTTAAGTGCTTTTGAGAGAGAAAAGATTGTTATTTTTCTTAGTCAGGGGCTTAGCAAGCGAGCGATAGCTCGATTGCTAAACAGAAGTGATAGCACAATTAGAGATGAGATCAAACGAAACCATTTCAAAGGTTGTTACATAGCAGTTAGAGCTCAAAGTTTTACTCA
>Ga0100403_1003709_pt1 | contig 11189 bp, 16 predicted proteins | sample CryGeymet201501t_FD_83663 | JGI IMG/M metagenome (GOLD analysis project Ga0100403, IMG submission 83663) | Groundwater microbial communities from Crystal Geyser aquifers in Utah, USA - Crystal Geyser metaG 2015-01t | ecosystem: Environmental > Aquatic > Deep subsurface > Groundwater | place...
AAAACTACATAGACCCAACCGGGGCTATAGACTTTGATAATGCCTTACTCTTCTGTAGAAGACTACTAGCAGAGTTTCCATTCAGAGCAATACATCTTAGAATGACTAGTGACAGAGCTTATAATATATTAGCTCATGAATCGCTAGACTTTGTATACTTAGATGGTAACCATCACAATCCCCAGATAAGTAAGGACCTCCATAACTATTGGAACATAGTCAGACCAGGAGGACTATTCTGTGGACATGATTACTATAATGTAGATACACCTAACTATAGGTGTGAAGTAAAGACTAGTGTAGATACGTTCCTAGAGTACACCAAACATGACGACTTCTTCGTCACTGAGGAATGCACATCGTGGTATATAAGGAAACCTGCAAATACCTAGATAACTCCCACTGCCGTCTGGTAGAGGAACTAACCTCTATACCATGTCCAGTAACTAATGAATGTCTACACTGTACCCAAGATATTAACCTAACCACTATCACCCTTGCATCCCGCCTTACCCCTGAAAGAACATATGATATATCAAACCTAGGCAATGGCTTTGGTACCCGCCTACATAATCTCCTCTCACCATTCCTTTCAGAAGTACCGGAGTGCGAGTGTAGAGAGCACAAAGATATACTCGACCTATGGACTGAAGAATATATCAAACAGAACATAGATCGAGTAGTATCTTGGCTAGCTACAGAAGCACGAAGAAGAAGACTACCCTTCTCCTATCGTCTAACTAGAATCCTACTCCTAAAGCTCTTATAGTATCTACCCAATTACACAAGGTAACAAAGATACTGATAGAAGCAACAGCGATTACCAACATCATTAGAATATCCCAATAAGGCATTCTTTCCTTAGGTATGACAACCTCATCTTTCACTACCCTAGCATAGATACTCTTAACAGGACCGTCATACGTAGATCGTCTACTTCTACCCACTACTGTAACTATCTTCTTTCCAGTAGGAGCCTCTACTATAACCTCATCTCCTACTTTCACTTTACCAGTAGCATCGTAATAGGTATATTCAATAGAATACGCTGTGAATTTAACTCTTATATACATTATTCATCTCCCTCCTTCTCCTCATAAACTCTAGTAAGTGAGTGCATACTACGAGTATACGCCACATACGCTAGATTCCTCTCTTGCTCATTCTGAAAGGCTTTCTTAGTTCTTAACTGTAACTTATTAGCCTTATAGATATGGACTATAGGATGCTCTAATCCTTTAGCCTTATGTACACTACTAAGCCTTGTATCATCTTTGCTCCCATAATCCTTAAATAGATTATCCACATGAGCAAAGAATTCTTCTACTGTATCAGCATCTCCTGCTAAGATACGGATACAAGCCAACTTATCATCTAATGCCTCTATCTGGGCATCATCTGGGAACTCCCTCTGAGATATCTCAATCTTCCTCCTATCAATACGATCATTAACTTTAGCCAATGCCGCACTTAATATATTCTCTCCTGTCCTCTTTACTTCTGCCTTAATACCAGAACCTATATCCCTTCCCTGAATATAACATCTCTTACCCTGAGCCAATAGCTTAAAGGCTAGAGAGGTAATAGGAGCATTAGTCCTACATACCACCATGCTAGGCACATCTCCTACTATCTTATGGAATTCCTCTTCTGACATCATATTAACCTCCCCTTCTTCTGCATCCTCAGCAGCACGTAGAGCAGGTACAATAGTATTGGCTAATCTTACCACAGACTTAGGACACCTACGTGTGATGGTAAGTGGTAGTGATTTTGCTTCACCATCCATCTCTACCATCCTAGCCCACATCCTATCCATAGCCTCCGAGTCAGCACCACTAAAACCATAGATAGCCTGATGCTTGTCTCCTACAGCAGTAATTTGCTCTCCCATACGAAAAGCCATCTCCTGCTTAGCCCTATTCAAGTCCTGCACCTCATCTACTAATAGATGCCCAAACTTAGGTAACTGGACATTATGATATATCGGTAGGAAGTTCTGATCGTCATAATCAATATATGAATTAGGCTCAACTCCCTTGGTGAACGTTCTACATGCGTAGTCCAATACACAAGGGTCCCTATCTATATCGAACCTATCGCATAGCCAATATAGAGCAGCCAGCCCGTCCACACACTCACCCCCGATATCATTATCTCTTTCAGAAGTTATGGGGTCGAAGAGGTAACACTTGCAAAGTGATACTAAGGCATCCACAGCAGACTCTACTCTCATTCTTTCTTTCCATGGTAGAGACTGTCCTATAAGCTCCCTGCATAGCTTTCTATTCTTTAACCCATCTACATTGAGTTTACTATCCAAATGCCTAGCCCATGCTCTATGCCCAAAGGCATTAGAAGTAGCACAATCACAAGTACTAGGAGCACGATCACTAAGCTCCATAGCAATTGATTTATTAAAGGCACAAGCAGCTTGACTCCCCCTGTACCCCCTCATAATTCTGATAATAGCTTTCTGTTCCTCAGATACCGATAAGCCTCTAGGAACTCGCTGTCCTAATCCCCACGTCCCAGTGCTAGTCTTACCAGTACCGGCCAAAGCATTTACCATTAACATATCACAAACCTTTATATATGCCGCATCCATTTTGGATACGGACAGTAAAACATACCATACCAACGTAGTATGATATAACAAACCCCTAGCGAAGTATGATATAACAAACCCTAAAGTTCCATCTCAGCAGTAGATATACAATCCTGACACATCATTCCACTATGACCATAGATACCATTATCATAATATTCTAGATCATCACATTCTTTACCACAAGCATCACATATATTATCTTCATTCTCACACATAACTAAACTCCAAAGTACCGATGTTAAGATATTACTGAGGTTAATTACACTCATTTAAGACAGGGGATATATACTGATAGCTAACGCACTATGGTATACCATTTACCCCCCGCCACCCCCCTTGAGTGCTATCACTTTTATATACTATATAATAAAAGTCTATATTAAGAGTAGGTAATAACCTCCTCTATATAATAAAAGTAACAGTAAGTAATTACTTACTATATTAAAAGTAACCACCCGATTCGACCGTAATTTACTACCTACTATCATATATCAAATACACTGGTATACCACATTGTCTACCACACTCCGCCCGCCAAAGACCATCATAACGTATTCAAAGGGGCAATGCTACCCCCTTTCAAATTAAACACGATAGCCCCCCTATCTTAAATGAGTGTAATTTACCTGGCACCCGCGTTTCTAAATGCACGTTAAAACCCCTTGAGTTTGATTTATCGAATATCCTTGCCCTATCTAATCCCAACGCCATACGCTGCAAACCATGCAATCCTATCCGTATTATCTATGCACGTAGGCAGCCCCTCCACGATTCCCTCCAAAATCCCAACAGACTATTGACAGGGGGAACGCTATCTGTCAAACTCTCAATTGGCCCCCGCCATAGGGTAAACCATTTGGTATACCACCCTGTTTCATATATCAAACCCATATCAAGCCCAGACCATGCCACTATCCAAACGATAGAGCCATTCAAGGAAACCTAATATATCAAACTAGCACAATGAAGATAACATCCTTTGAGGTAGAGCTTAGTAAGTCATTACCTCCTATAGAAACCAACACTAAAGTAACCAAGTATAAACCTCCTAGAGAAGTGAAGACCAAAGGACGGAAATACGAAGCAAAGGACAGGCAAGTATATGGACCATTCCTAGAAGACCTGTTCTATAAGAATGAGCTACTAGCCTATGAGAAGAAAGCCAAGACAAATGCTCAGCTAAAGTATGAGTTCCTAGACAAGTACAAGAGGAACTACCAACTACGTAACAGATTCAAGAATTATAAGGAAACCATAGGCAACCTCAGAAGCAAATACAATAGACGTACCTTATACTCTCAGCAAGCACCCGTATATATCATATCTCTCCAATACAATGAGATAAACAATATAGTAGTAGATGGTAATCGCTACTACCAACTACTCTCATTTGAAGAAGCATACGAACGATGCCTAGAGTTTAAGGTAGCTGACCCTAGATTCGTTCCACCTGAATATATCGAAAAGATAAGAGACAGGCAGAACAGTGAAGACCCATTGTGGAGAGATTGGTCTGTCCCATCTGCCAGATGGATAAGATCATTTGAGAACAAGATAGGATGCGAAGCCTATAACTCAGTTTACTTCCCAGTAGGATGGACAAGAGAGGACACCCCAAATGACTAAAGGTATGACCAAGATAGTACTAGTAGTGCTACTGATAATAGCCGCTATGTTCGTATTATCCCTGATAGCAGCTATCCCATTTATGTACATATGGAACTATGCCGTAGTAGCCGCTCTCTCAATAGCTACTCCTATAAACTATACCGAAGCATTCTGGTTAGTGATATTTATAAGTATGTTCTTCGGTGCCTCAAAAGCAGGGACAAATAAATGACCATACATCGCTCGACAATAGATAAGATAGAAACCAAACGCCTGCCCCCACGGATAGGACCTACAATAGCAGCATGGCACCATACAGTATCTTCCTGTGCCAAGTGTGATATATCATCTTTCTGCAAGCACAAGGTAACACATTCGGTATACATCCCAAACCAATCCATTCGTCGCATAGATATCCTTTTCATAGGGGAAGCACCCGGAGCATCCGAATATAACGAACAGGAACCCTTCATAGGCCCCTCAGGCCAAGTCCTAAGAGACATCATAAAGGAAGCAGTACCTACAGACCTATCATACTGCCTAACCAATTCCATACTATGTACACCCTTCACAGACGCCTCCCTATACAACATCAGACAACCATCTCTTTCAGAAGTACAGGAGTGCAGAGGTCACATAGCTCGACTATGTAAGCTCATACGACCACGATATATCATACTTCTAGGTAGAGTAGCACAGAAGACCTACAAGCAAATGGGAATACCCACCAAAGCATTAGAGCTACCACACCCTAGTCACATCATGCAATCGAAGAAGTACCATTACGAGTTTGATAAGGCTGTCCTACAAATACAGGAGTACTTAGGATGCACGACCGACTTGCACAACGAATAGCAAGAAAGAAAACCACAATACCGACTCGACAACTTCTACCAAATAGGTATAAGTTACGTGCCTTACTTCTAGAACGTGTACGTAAGGATTCTCATAAGAAGAAACCAGTAGATCGTTCTGCCAAAGATGCACGTATCAAACACATTACAGCCAAGAGGTTCGGCCTAGAACAAGGACAACACTACCCTATAGAGGCTATCCAAGTAATGGCTGATCTAGGGGTAGTAGACGCTATCAGGACACTAGAGGGTAGAGTATGACATATCATCTGCCAGAGCCATTAAAATGTGATAAATGTGGTTTTGAAATGAATCACAGTCAAGATCTTTCGCATCCAGCCCCAAGAATAGATTTAGGAGACGAGTATATAATCTGTTGTCCAAAATGCTGGATAGAGTGGGTCAAGAGCAACATAGGCCGACTACAACGAAGAGACAAATATCATGATTAACATATATCAAAATATTGCCAACTGGCTTATCAAGTTCTCTAGACCTAATGCTACCCAACGTGATATGTTCATCTTAGGGTATTCAGCAGCTATCACAGACTTAGCTGATTACATGAAGAAGAATAAAATACCAATAGGAGCCACAGTAGAGACTACAGTAAGGCAATTAAAGTCCCTAAATGATTCGATATATCAAAATGGGAATATCCCTCCAACAGCAGAACAACTATTAGGAACAGTCCAAAGACACAGAAGGAAATTCTACAAAGCAATAGAAGAGATAGGAAAAAAATATGGTAAAGAAACCCAGCAACCTAAAGAAGAAGCTACCCAAGAAAGTACCGTATAAGGGATGGAATCTCCTAACCCATGGAGTATCCCAATCCTTACTACAGAAGTTCGTAAACTGTCATGATAGGTTTCACAAACATGCAGTACTGTCACTGAAACCTACTGACAGAAAAGAGGCTATGGAGTATGGTACTATATTCCATAAGCTCATAGAAGAAGGTGCTCGTATGGGTAATTCCTATACTCGCATTAAGATGGTACGTCTCATGTCTCAATATATGAAAGACAAGTACCCATCCCCTGAATCCCTTCTACTATGCAAGATAGCCATTGCCCAGTACCACGTATACAAGGAATGGGAAGCAACCAAACCTAAGTACAAGTACATAGCACAGGAGCCAGTATTTGCAGAACCCATAACCCTACCTGCTATATGCTTCAACCCCACACCTGAGATTAGTATCAACATCCCACGTACAGATATTACTCTCAGAGGTAGGATCGACGAGGTAATAGAGCACAATGGAGAACTGTGGCTACAAGAGAATAAAACCAAGTCTAGGATTGACATAGTAACTCTACAAGATACAATCCCAGAGAACATACAGGTAATGTTCTACGCCATAGCTGCATCTCTCAAGTATAAACGTCCAGTCAAAGGTATCATATATAATGTGATACGTAAACCTGGACAACGACAACGAAAGAATGAGTCTGACTCTGACTTCGTAGATCGTATAGCAGAAGAGGTACAGAAAGATCATAACTACTACTTCTATCGACTAGCCTACTCATTCCCACCAGGAGCAGTAGAAAAGTGGAAGCGTGAAGAGTTACTACCTTTACTCTATCAGATATACATATGGTGGAGGTCCATACAAGCAAACCCTACCAATCCGTGGGAGGACGAAGAAGGAAACATAAATCCATTCCACGGAAGACGAAGTTTCGGAATATACGACGCTCTAAGCAACGGAAAAGGAGAGTTCTTCGATCTAATAGTACACGGAAGACAAGGACCATACGTCGTAGACCATGAGATGTTCCCCGAACTAAAGGACGACTAAATGGCAGAAACTGTAACTGTATCTGACCTAGAGAAAGTACCAGTATATCCTTCTTCTGATGGAAAGCATGTAATCCTTACTATTACTGACTATGAAATTATTCTAAAGAGAATAGAAGCTTTAGAGAGAATAGTCAATGAGCTACAATAATCCAGTACGAGTAGCATTGCATGGAGACTTCTCTTCAGGTAAAGCATTGTCTAGAGACATGGGGTCATTGCAAGCAGACTACTATCCTGATTGGAAGAAGGACAAAGATAGGATAACAGAAACTCTGTGCTATCTAGACGAAGTAGACCTAATAGGATACTCTAGTGGAGGATCTTATATATCATACCTTACCCATCACCTAAACAACATACGGAAAGCAGTACTATATGAAGCACCAAATCTAGAACCTGAGATACCTGATGGTAACTTCCCAGTCCTAATAATATGGAATGATAAATCCCATAAGTCCAAGACAAGAGAGGCACAACAAACATTACTAGAATGGCAAGTAAACCATACAGTAACAACAATGACAGGTATGGGTCGTCATATCAAATTTGTACCATATCCTCCCTTTATAGGACATGGATGGGATACTCTACTAAACCCCTACATTAGAGATTGGCTACATGAGTAAGATAGAACCAAAGGAACGTAAATGTCTATCATGTCAGGAATCATTCAAATCCAATGGACCAGGAAATAGAATATGCCCTAGATGTAGTACCAAGAACACACACACAGCATGAATATAACACAAGTCAAAACAGCAGGTAAGATAACTGCTGATGATCACTAGCACCCTTCACAAGGAACCCACTATGTTTCCATTAACCCTAAAGTCAGGTGAACGTGTAATCGTACCTGCCTCTGCCGTATCCTATTTTGCCGAGTCACCCAAAGGACAGAATGGAGAACCAACCACTCTCCTAATCTACACTCTAGATGGTAAGGTACTAGAGACTACTACTTCCTTCGAACAGTTTGTATCCACTCATTTTTGTACCCCTACATCCATCATAGGAGCGTAGAATGACACGAGCGAAACGCATAAAGAATAAAGAAGAGAGTACAGACACTCTCGCCTACCCAGGACCAGAAGAATATAATGAACCACCAGATTCATTTGATGAATATATGCGGTGCATATATGGACCTAAAGGTAGTGGTAAGTCTACAGCAGTAGCCTCTACTCCAAACTCACTAACCCTTATGTTTGAGCCAAAGCGTAAAGGTCTACGGATTCGTCAGCTTGCACTACAGAAATATAGTGCTAAAGAGATTATAGATGGAGCACCTGATCTATGGGTACAAGTCAAGAATACTACCCCTGAATGGATCAATGACCCCACCATAGAATGTCTTAACTACGATTCCGTAGACATCTTCTATGAATCCTGCTACCACTCAGTATGTGCCTCCCATGGTCACGAAAGCCCAGGTGATGCAGGTCGTAGTTCATCTGATATATGGAACGAGATTCGTGATGAATTCGCTTCATACTTCGATGCCCTACGTGACACCAACATGGGCATTAACCTAACCTCTCACGTCAAGGAACGTGAAGAGGCTACCCTAGAGGGAGGTAAGATGGGGTATGCCGCTCCCTCCTGTTCTCCAGCCTGTCTTAAATATATTAAACAGGCAGCAGATATCGTCCTATTCTACGGATGGTACCAGGGAGAACGTGCTATGATGGTAAGAGACGATACCAACTCTTCCTTTGTAGCCCCTGGAGTAGAGGGTAAGTTCCTACAGCCAGATGGCAAGCCCATCTCCATATTCCGTATCCCAAACATAGACCTAGAGTCGGGCACTTCAATATATCAAACTATGAAGGATGCTTTCGACAACAAGCTATGGGATGTGGACACACCAGAAGAACAACGTACAACTACCAAACCCACCCCTAAGAAGAAAGGACCACCAAAAAGACGACCTCCTCGATGAGACTTCCTACCCATATCTCTTTCAGAGATATACGGCATATATGCCGTGCTCAGAGGTAAGGGTACAACCCTGCGATATATCATGTCGATATATCAAACCTTAACTTCCAACAGGAACTATTACAATGGCTGATGAAAAGAAACAAGTAACCAAGGCTCAGTGGCTCAAGTCCGTAAACCGCAAGAAGGCAGCAGCAAAGGCAGCAGCCAAGAAAGAACGTCCAGCAGGTATGCTCGACGATGCGGCTATCCTTAACCGCCTTGGCCTTGATATTGGGGATCGTATCACCCTTGCTGCTCGTGTCTCTAAGATCCAACTAGGCTTTGCTAAGGATGATGCAAATCGTCCCTATGTTCGCTTTGCCTATACTCTCTCTGAAGACTCGCCTAACAGTAACCAAGGTAGGGGTACAATCGTATCCAACTACCATGAACTGGCAGGTAAGGAAGGAGATGGATGGGAGATTACCGAAGAACAGGCATTCGAGTCTATGTTCTTCGAGATGCAAGCTCTTGGGGAAGATACCTCCTCATGGTCTGACCCTCTATCCGCTGCTGCTGATGCCGCAGAACGTCACACTCAGAATAAGACTGAGATTCAGATTGGCATTAGTTGCTATGAATCTAAGAAAGACAAGAGTGCTCGTCTAGGTATTCGAGTAGCTGGCCTACTCAATGACAACTCTGATCTTGAGGATGACGAAGAGGAAGACACGGAAGAGGGTACAGAAGAAGAAGTATCCTACGATGACTACGTAGGTGGTTGGGTTACTTGGACCGATGATGAAGGTTCTGTAGACTTCCTAGTAGAATCCTACGATGAAGACAACTTCACCGGCAAGGATGAAGACGATAACGAGTATGAAGCCCCCATCGAGCAATGCGAATGGGCTGAAGACCAACGAGACGACTGAAGATGTGAATGCGGAAAACCACAGTCCTACAACTATATCACTAAACGATATATTGGCTGCTGTGAAGACTGCATACCATTCTAAGGGTAAAAGATGATATATTAGCCTGTTGCGTATAAACTAAGATGGGTTCAATCCTACCAGTAGACGTACTGAAATCCCCACCGAAGTAAAACGTGTAGGAATAGCAGTAATATAGCATCCGATAGGGTAGACAACTTTCATTTATCCTATCACCCTTCTAATACAATCCGGTATCTGCTGGAGAGAAGATCAAGGCCGAAAGGTACAGTCGAGGGACAAAAGCAGAAGGGTAGACTATGTAGGCCACATGGTCCAGGTGAAATTGACGACCTGAAGCTATTAACCAGCCCGAAGATGGGTCAGTATACCGAGACATTAGCTTCTACCGGATTATTTAATATATCATACTGTGTGTAGATAATGACTACCCACCCTAGGAGCACCAGTCCTGACTAGGCAGTATGATCTAATATACCCTATCTGACAGTAGGGTATTAACCGGCCCCCCGAGGCATGTCAGTGTCTTTAGTGTAAGTGCACACTCGGCCCCAACCGAGAGGAGGGGGGATTTGCCACTACTATCCTCCTTGACAGGAAGTCCCATGTATAGGGCCTCGTAGGTTCCTATGCTAGAGGTCGTTGGGTGATAGTAGTGGTTTTATTTGCTAGGCGACACTCTGCCAGAAACCATACGTAAGCTATAGATTATGTATAGTAACGAAGTGGTGTGACTTGGCGGTTTAACTGTGAAAAACCAGGAGTATTAACTAATAGAGAGTAACCGCCCCATGGACCTGTAGCTCAGTTGGTTAGAGCATGGGACTCATAATCCCTGTGTCCTCGGTTCAAGTCCGAGCAGGTCTATTGTATCTAATCCCTTCACAGGAATATATCAATGTCACTACAATGGAAAAAGTACCCAGTACTAAATGACGGTTTCATCTGCTTAGTAGAACATATGGGAGATGACTCCTCCATAGTTCAAGCAGCCAGAGTCTCTTACGGAAAGGATAAGAGAGATTATACTGTTCCTTGCCCAACCTGCGAAGGAGCAGGTCTTACAGAGAACCCATACGAATTCACCTGTAGAGATCAGAAATGCCCAAAATGCAAGGGCACTGGCAAACTGTATTCGGAAGAGGAACAGAAACCTTTCCTAGACAAAGACAGACGCCTCATACGTCGTCTAATGAAAGATCATCATACTTCACCTTTTGAAATGGTAGAGTTCAAGTTCCTAGTACGTGTACCAATGGATTGTTGGCGTCAATGGATACGTCACCGTACAGCCAATGTCAATGAGTATTCCACTAGATACTCAGAAGCTATAGATTCTCAACAGACAACACCCCCAGACCAATGGCGTCTACAATCCTCCAACAACAAACAAGGATCATCCGGCTATCTAGAAAAATGGCCGGAAGGATG
>Ga0100403_1003711_pt1 | contig 11180 bp, 9 predicted proteins | sample CryGeymet201501t_FD_83663 | JGI IMG/M metagenome (GOLD analysis project Ga0100403, IMG submission 83663) | Groundwater microbial communities from Crystal Geyser aquifers in Utah, USA - Crystal Geyser metaG 2015-01t | ecosystem: Environmental > Aquatic > Deep subsurface > Groundwater | place: USA...
CTTTATTATCTATAGAGTATAGTATTATGCTAACACATAGGTATTGAAGCTAAAAGTCTCTGATATACCACTAAATATAGGTTAAGCGGTGCTAATGACCACAAGATATGGTATAGGGGAGTTAAAGTCTCTCATATACCACTACATATGGTATAGGCGAGGGCTTTGACCACTACATATGGTATAATGAAGCTAGTAAATGTTTTGTGTTACACTATTCGTATACTTTACGTATAATCGTATACTAGTATACGTATAGTCGATAACACGCGCGCGTGCGCGCGCGAGGGGAGCTAGCCGAGGAGTATCACAAGCCAGAGCGAGAACGATGGCAGAATAATACATAATTGAATTGCCGAGGAATACCGCGAGCCAGACCGAGGGGAAGTGGTAGAACTATGTTGCGTGAAGCTAGACAATGAAAATCTAGGTGGTCTGTTAGGGTAGTGAGTGGTTGTATACCCTTATCCTCTTATAGGGGCTTTATTTTGCAACACAGCGTTACCGTGAAGCTACAGTATTAAACTTGCTTGACAGCCATTGACAATAACTTGACATAAGGGTTATAGTGCGTCCCAGGAGATAGGAAATGACAGAGATAGAGGAACTTATCCTGGCTGCCCGGACTGTCTTAAAGCAGTTACAATCGCCGTGGGTTATTGTCAGGTCAGTCTTTTACCTCTATGGCGTGGACTGGGAGTATCTATATCGTCCCCCAGGCAACTGGTGGAAGCTGCTCTGCCTCCAAAGGAATTAGCCGCAACCATGGCTCTTTCTTCATCCTTGCCCAGAGGAGACTATTGCCTTGAGTAAAACCCTACGAAAGCCTTTTGTAACTTTCCCCTTTATTCCTTTGGGGGTGTATAATATTACCGTCATCCCGGGGGATAGGGAAGCAAATCGTATAGATTATGTAAAGTAGGGAGGTAAGAGATGGGGTGTTATTATGAGGCTACTCTTGGATGGTTTTGGGAGAATAGGCACAAACTATCTAGGCTGCGGAGAAAGGTCTTTTTAATTTGGCTAAGAATTATGAAGCCTAACAGTTAAAGGGATGTGGTATAATAGAGGCAGGAGGTAAGGAGATGGCAACAGCGAGGGAGAAAATAGCTGAGGGGTTGCGAGTAAGGCAGAAGGAAAAGGAAGGGAAATTGACGACCTATGGCAGGCGGGGGTTAGCGGCGAGTGATTATGCTTTACCGCCGGATGCTGAGGCGAGGAGGAGGGGGTTTAAGGGCAGATATCCCATAGATACGATTGAAAGAGCTAGGAATGCCTTAGCGAGGGTCAGTCAGTTTGGGACGGCAGCCGAGAAGGCGGCGGTAAAGAGGGCGGTGCGCAGAAAGTATCCTGATATTGAGATTGGGGCGTAGCTATGTTATCCACTGACAAACGAAAAAGGGATTGGTTCTTTATAGTTATCTGAAAAAGGCTGGATACCCAAAAGGTTTGCAGACCCTATGTATGAATTGCCAATGGATTAAAAGACATGAGCACCGTGAATTCAGGGGAGAAGGAAAATCGGAATATCAACTTGAGATTGGGGATTAAGGGGGCCCAAAATCTATCCAGGGTTCATGGTGGTAATGTAGGGTTTTTTGCATCTCCAGACAGCTATGGAGCATTACGGCAAGGAAGGCTATGCAATAGGCGACAGCTAGGAAAATTATGATTGAGCGGATGTTGCTCTTCATATTTTAAGGATAGCACGAGGGGATTAAGGAGGTCAAGAATGCCTTTGCAAACGAGTAAATTGAACCGTAGAAGCAGTTCGAAGGCGATACAGGAAGCGATTTCAGATTGTATAGAAACAACCTTAAGGGAGTATAAAGAGACAGGGAAGATAGGCAACATTAGTCCCGATGATGAAGGACATGCCCGGCGGATAGCACAGGGGTTGTGCTACGCTGACGCCCGGAGACATGCTGGTAGCAAAGTCCCGGCTAAATGACAGTGATGACAATACTGAAAGGGCGGTGTAGCCGGTGTGGAGGGAACCTCTACACGGAAACGGATGAATTTGGGGTAGAGACACGATGCTTTATGTGTGGCAGGGAATATCAGGTAGTGCCTGAATTTATACTTAAAAGTGCTTTCGTCCTCAACAGGGGGGGCCAGAGAAAAGATAAACGGAGGTGAATTTTGAAAAGGCTAGGATGGGGCAAATTTAAAAATATAGCAGCCAAGGATGTGCCAGCTCAACTTGATGAGCCCACTATGCTTGTGGCTGACGGAGTAGAGGTCTTCGTAGCCATGAGAATAGAGGAGTATTATAGCCGGGAAAAATCAAATCCCCAAGGGAGAATGGTGCGTCTTAATGGCGTTCTTTATCGAGAAATGAAATGAGAGGACAAAGAGGCGAGAGGTCCGATAGGCGAGAGAAAGTCGCTGATTACTGGCTTAAAGGCTATAGTAACAAGGAGATAGCCGAGGCGACAGGCTACTCCCTCCAGGAAGTTGGAAAACATCTGACTAAAATTAAAAGCGACCTGAGCAGTAAGGGAGCTAGAAAGCTGGAATATCGAAAGAACCGCTTGATAGCGAAGCTTGGTCTGGCTCAGAAGAAGGCTTGGGACATCTGGACTAAAAGCACAAACGACACTATGAAGTTGAGTGCCCACAGGGTGCTAACCGGGCTTTTGGAATTGGAAGCAAAGGTAGAAGGTGTGATTGCTGAGAAAACGCCCACCGGTGCCGATAGAGCAGTAGAAAGTTTGTTCAAGGAATTACTTAGCGTAGAAAAGCGGGCTAAGGGAGATGGTCATCAAGAAGTCGAGGAGACAATGACTGATGCCAAGTAACGAGGCAAGGTCGCTGATGTTTGCTAAGGTGGGGTATCAACCGAATCCAGCCCAAGCCGCTGTCCATTTTGATAATCATAGAATTAAACAGGTTGTGGGTGGAGTAAGAGCCGGTAAAAGCACTATTGGAGCTAAAGAGTTGCTATCTCAATTCTGGCTGGGTCAGCTTTTCTGGCTTATAGGTGCTGATTATGAACAGTGCCGAGCAGAGTTTGGCTATTTAGTCTCTGACTTTGAGAGACTGGGCATAATCAAGCCAAATGGTCGCAGTTTCCCTAGCCGAGACCAATGCCGTTTAGAAATAGAGCCGAACATAGTTATCGAAACAAAATCGGCTAAGTATGTTGAGCGGATTGCAGGGCAGGCGGTAGATGGGATAGTTATGTGCGAAGCAGCACAGATGCCCCGTGATATTTTTACCAGATGCATAGAGAGGCTAGTGGAAAAGCGGGGTTGGCTGGTGATGGAAGGGACACTTGAGACATCGCTGGACTGGTACGCCGATGTCTTCAAAGATTACCAGATTGCCGATAACAAAGACAGTGGTCTTTCTTTCAGCCTACCGTCCTGGAGCAACACAGCCATATTCCCCGGGGGGCGAGACGATCCTGAGATAGTACGAGCCGAGAGTATATGCGGCCATGACTTATTTATAGAGCGCTATGGCGGTGTGCCTGTTAAACCTAAAGGATTGGTGTTCCCCGAATTTAAGTCTATTCTACATACAGGAGGTTATCCTCGTGTTCCCAAAGAGCCTATTTTCATAAGTATAGACCCAGGATGGCATCCCGGAGCTTACGCTGTGGAGTTCCTCCAGTTTCTGGGGGATGATATTTATGTGGTGGATGAGATATATGAGCAGTTTATGATGCACGAGCAAATTATTACTATGGTCAAGCAGAAGCCCTTTTATAAGGATATTATCGGCGGGGCTATTGATATTCAGGCGAAACAGCAAACGGGTCGGAAGCCGGTCTGGGATATATGGAGGGAAATGACTAACTTGCATCTTGACACTACGCGGATTCAACCGATTGAGGATGGAGTAAATACTCTGAGGACTTATTTGCTTGACCCTATGATGCATGGTGAACCAAAACTGCATATAGATATTAGGTGCCGGGGGTTAATCAGTGAATTCGGGGGCTGTAAATCCCCGTTAAGTCCTGAGATGAATCCAAATAGAGGAGCTTGGAAAAGGAAGATGGACAGGGCGGGTAATGTTCTGGACAATAAACTTGAAGACAGAAATTGCGACGCCATTAAGGCATTGATTTACGGCATTGTCTCTGAGAGGGGCTTTACGACTAAAAGGAGGAGAGCATCCGTCTCCCAAATAGCTATATAGGGGGTCAGCTGTGGAACTAAAAGAATTACAGGCATTAGTCGGTGAAAGAGTGCCAGCCGATAAGGGTGGGAGGACAAGAATTGGGCGCTTTAGGGATTTGCACACTGCACAAGCGGAAGACCAGGATTTTTATAATCTTAAATATGAGCTGAAGATACATGACGAATTTAAGCAAATCAAGCTGCCTTCCGCCAGGCAGCTGGTTGAGACTTTCGTTAGCCATTTACCCCTATCTAACCCTATGCTCAATGTCATTCCCTTTAAGCCTACCAATCCCTATGTGTTAAAAGCTGCCAAACAGCAAGAATTTTATTATTCTATTCTGGCTCACAGTATGCAACAGATGGATAACTTTATACTTGACGGCGCCAAGGACATGGGCTTGAGGGGTGAGGTATTTGTCAAGTTAGAAGTTGATTCAGAGGCTTTAGAGGAAAAGGTTGAGGATGAAGATAAACTTGCTACTAAATATCTGGAACGACTGCCATTCAGACTCGTGGCTCGTGAGCCGATGAATTGCTACCCTCACCCAGACCACATAGATTGTCATCCCGTTGACATGATTGAGATTTATAGTGTGTTAGCTGAAGACGTAAGGAGAGTGTTCCCGACCTGGAAAGGGCAGCAAGCTAATAATCTACCGGTGAGGTTTGTTGAGTATTGGGCAGCTAAAGAGAAGTGCTTTATAGCTGGCGGTATTCCTATTACTGACGGCATAGATGAAAATGCCTTGGGGTTTGTGCCTTATGTTCATACTTACTCAGGGTTAGGGATACGGGACAGCGACAATTCACCTCTAAATAGGGCGGTTAGCTTGATACGCTATCTTCATGATGTTTTGATAGAAGAGGCTCGGCTACACGCTTATCTGGATAAGGCTACTGCTTTTGCAGCCCTTCCGATAGTGGAATTGCCAGGGATGCGAGCCGATTATGAGGAAGGTGGAAGGAAACTCGTCCCCAGACCGGGGGATGTTTATTACCGAGGAGAGCATCTAGGTGAAGCACCAGCCCATGTTACCTATGCCGCCGCTGGCATACCAGGTGGTATCCTAAACACTATAGCTGTCTATGAGGGTATTTTAGGCAAAGCTCAGGCACAGGTATTGGCGGGTCAAACACCAACAGGAGTTGAGGCTGGTTATGCAATGGCTCTGATGATTGGTCAAGCTAGATTGCAATTCGGCGTCCCACTGGGGAATTTGGAGACTGTGGTAGCCAGGGCTCTGGAGATGGTGAGATTTCTAATTCGGGATGTAATACGGCAACCTTTATCGGTATGGGGCAAGAATAAGGCTATCACTTTGAAGCCGGAAGATTGTGAAGGGGCATCACGGCTTAATGTTACCTTTGAGGCATCTACACCACAAGGAATGATGAACGAAGCTTTAGGACTTCAAAGGCTGAGACAGGGCGGAAGTATATCACGGCAAACAGAATTAGAGTTAAGTCCGTTAGTCAAGAATTCCAAGGATGAGATGCACAGGCTGGATGCTGAATCACTGGCTAAACATCCAGTTCTGCAACGGCGGGCTGCATATAAAGCGACTGAAGCTCTATATGGGGCTAAGGAAGCTTTGGCAGTTGAGAGTGAAATGGCTGAGGCTGAGGCAGGAGCAGAGAGAAAAGCTGAGTCAACCGGGATTCCGATGGGAGGGCAGCCTGAAACTATGACGCCAGAAGCTATAATTCAACAGGCTGTCCTGGGGAGGAGGGGCAGGGCACTTAGAGGTGAAGAGGGAACGTGATATGGCAAAACGAGAAGATAGGTATGCAGTAGGGCAAAAGGTAAAGGAACTAGTCGATGGCACGGCTGAGGCATTGAAAGAGATGCTTCAACCTGTTGAGATGCCACCTGAAATAAGCGATGCTCAAATTAAGCAGGCAATATTAGATATTACACCTGACGCATACATGACTTTATCTCCAGAGGCTAAAAATTTTATAACCGAGTTCACGCAAAGGAGGAAATTCTGATGCCAAACGGAAATCAAGATATATGGGCTGAATTTGGAGGTTATCCCTGGGGGTATCAAGCACCGCCGGGGGCTATGCCTGCTGGCGGGTGGCCTATGCCACCGCCACCTGAGTATAAACCACCGCCAGAGAAGAAGCCGCCTGCTTATTGGCCAAGCGGAGAAATTAAACCGGTAGAAACACTTCAAGAATTTTTTAAGAGAGTTACTAAAGCTGGAGAAGCCTATCGAGCCGAATTATGGCGAAATCGCCCTAGATTTGAAACCTGGGAATTGCCTTCTTGGCTTCAGGTCGAGCAATATGGACAGCCTACTCAACCTCAGTGGGGTGTTCCAGAAGCGCCTAAAATTCCCTTACCGACTTTACAAGAAATCCAAAGCGCATGGGAAAAGGCTTACGGAAGAGCCACAGAAACTAAGCTTCAGACAATCGCCAGAGAATTTGGAGAGCGATATCCTGAAGGTGATTTTTTTATGCCCGGAGGATTTGAGGACCTTGCGGGTTCAGACGCGCCATCGATACACTCATGGCTTGAGGGGCATCCTTTTTACAGTGCAGCTCCTCGATATGGCGAGGAATGGGAAACGGGTGGTAAACCTGTGGCTACGGCTATTTTTGATATGGAGGGTAATCCAATAGCGGAGACAGAAGCTAGAAGTCTTTATCAAACTGAGGCATTTAAGGAGGTGGTTAAGGTATACGCCATGGGTGGAGGGAAAGCCTATGCTATTCCAATGCAACTTTGGGAAGCTCTGGGTGAAAAGGGCCCGAGGGAAGTAGGTTTTCCTCCGTGGGGCGAAGCTAAGGAAGAACAAACTAGAATAGCTGAAATAGCCAGGGCGGGTCTTACTGAGTTACAAGCCTTAATTCTGAAGGGAATTGAGACGGAGCAAAAACGAGTTGATGTCTATAACGCTTATCAGAAGGCACAAACCGATATTGCTAAGGTTCTGGCAGGCATCGGGCAGGCCCCAGGTGATGTAGAATTTGAAGACGCCAGAGTTATACTGACCAAGGCTCTTCCTGAAGATGTCAAAGGCGTAGTAGCTGAAGCGAAGTCTAAGGTAGTTGAACGAGGCCTGGAGCGATGGGTACCATCACCGCCTGAAGCTAAACCATTTGATGTTGAGGCTTTTAGAACGACATTGCAACCTTACGGTATTTCCGTGCTGGATAATTACCCTTACCTAACGCCTATTTCGCAGGCTCTTTTGCTCAGCTTGCCAGTGGATGTGACAAGGCAGATGGCAGATTATCTAGCCGATAAAGGGCTGGCGTGGAGAGACTTCCTTGAGGTTTCAAGCTCATACTTTGGTGGAGCCAGGATGCCGATGGCAACTTGGGGAATACCCAGACAGTGGGGTTGAAGTTAGGAGAATAAAAAGATGCCAAATGGTCAAATTCAAACCAGTATAAAAGGGGTTTATTCCGAGCGGGGTCTTATCCGCAAAGCAGCCCCAACGACAGAATATCAAGCCTATCCGCAGGCGCCGGCATATCCAGCCCCGGCTTATGGAATACCTACATATAGGACTACTGATTACCCATATACCTTAAAAGCTCCAACTGGTGAGGATGTGCCTGTCATAGTGAAACCTGACAATACTGTGTGGAGCGGCAATCAACAGCTTGGGTCATTGGGTGGTCAGGGAGAGTTTGTCGCTAGACCGCCGACAACTTGGGATGAATTGACTCAGGCTGGCAAACAGCTAGGCATCTGGGGATTAAAGGGCTTGACCTATCTTTTTAAGCCCTTTGAGTATTTTGCAGAATATGTAGCCAAGCCTTTTGCTATGGGAGTAACCGCTCCGTGGTGGTCAAAAGAAGCACCGCAGATTACCCCAGGCGAACTTACCTGGGAGGATATTAAGGCATATTTCACTCCTGAAGGGGCTTACAGGAAAGCCTACATGGGATGGGAAGCGCCTAAATATCTTAAAGGGACATTAGAGCTTCTGCCCTGGTTCGGTTTACCGCCAGTAACTAGAGTAGGACTGTTGGTTGGCAGGGCTGGTAAAGCTGGGGAAATAATAACCAAGTTAGGTTTACCTAAGACTGCTGAAAAGGGCATAGCTCAGCTTCTAAAGAAGGGGGGCACCGCCACGGAGGTAGCCGAAAAGATTGGCAAGCCTGAAGCGGTCGGTGAAATTGCCGGGATATTAGCTAAAGGAGTAAAGCCAGCAGTCGGCAAAGCTATTGAATACAGTCCCTATGGCTTGATGGAAAAGGGTATTGGGAAGGCTATTACAGTGCCACTGAAGCAGGCGGGTAAAGTGGTAAAACGGGTGCGGATGCTGAAAGAGGTTGAAGCACCTCAGTTAAAGCCAGTTGATGAGTTGGTGGGCGAGATTGGAGTCCTGCATCCCGAAAGATTGAGACCTTATGGAGCATTGGGCAAGCCGATTATTACCACTGCGCAACAAGCTAAATTCCAAATGAGGAAAGAGCCAGAAGCCTTGTTTAGGAAGGTAGAGGTAGTGAGAAATGCAGACCGACTTGTTAGTGAATCAGCCATTCCTTATCTTGTCTCGCCAGTAACCAATATCGGGGATGAAGTTAGTCTGTTTGGCTTGAAGGAAATGCCTATTAAGGGGACAAAACTCACTCACGAGTTAGTAACAGCATCATGGATAAAACCTAAAGTAGAAGGGGCTAGTATGGCTCTGGATGATGTTTTGCGTAATCCCTCTAATTATGTGTGGAGCGGTTTGAAGGGAAGACATGCAAGGCTTTGGGCAGAACAACTTTATCGTGAATATAATGCCGTTAATAAAATCCCTATTACGAGAGAAATTAAAGTGGGAGTCAAACCCGGGGAGCATTATGTTCATTCGGTGGTTAAGGCACAACGCAATCCCAAGACAGGATTGATGGTTCGTGAAAAAGAGCCGTTTCCTGCTGGGGCTAGAGGTGGAGTTTCTGGAGCATTCAAACCCTTAGTATTTAAGTCTCAAATGGATGGCATAAAAGCTGGCTATAGTTATCAGCGTCCAGTAATAGGACTAACGCTTTATGCTGAAGAGCGATACAATATGGCGACTTGGGATAGGGTAATGGAATTGGTAAAGCCCCTTACCGAGACATACTCCCAAAGGATGACACGATTAGGTGGGGATGTTCAGGCCAGAAGTGCAGCCTATGGACAGGAAGTTAAAGATATGGCTTATATCCAGCAGGCTATCAACCGAGTTAAGCGAGGAGAGACACTGCCAAAGGTAACGATTAACGCTATAGCCCGCCGTAACCCTGACGCTGCAAGGGCGGTCAGGATATTATCTGACCAGAGGGCACAAAAACTAAATGCTCTTGAGAGGCAAGTAGCCGAACTTCAAAGTCGGTTCGCTCACGAGGTGGAAGGCGTAGGTAAAGTAACAGAGCCTTTGGCTAGTGAGGTGGGCACTGGTAAAACGGCAGCCATAGGTGCAGAGCCAACAAGGAAGTATGCTTTTAAGTTTGAAGTTATAGAGGCTGATGCTCCCATAGCTTCTCATACTTCAGCTTATGCTCGAAATCCTAAATTCCCAGCAGAGCTACAGCCTAGGTTGAGAGAGAGGATTTTAGACAGGGAGCAAGTGGAACGAATGGCTAGGGAACTTGACCCCGATAGCCTGCTCATTGATACTCACCGCCTTGATAGCGGTTCTATGATTATAGGGGCTGATAATGTCATTGAAAGCGGGAATGGTCGGTTGATGACTATCAGGAGAGCTATTGAGGACTATCCTGAAAGATATGCTGCTTACAGGCGACAACTACAAACTACGGCTAAGATTTACGGCTTAGAGCCAAAGAAAATCAGTGCGATGAATAAGCCTATTCTTGTTAGGCGAAGAGTAACCGATGTGGCTGACCGGATTAGGTTCGTTAGGGAGGCAAATGAGAGCATAAGTGCCCTAATGAGTCCTGTTGAACTGGCTTTTGCTGACGCTACATTTGTTCCTGAACCAGCTCTAATGAGATTGACTATTGAAGGCAAGGAATCGTTGGGTGACGCTTTGAGGGATGTAGCCAACAGCGATTTTATAAGAGCCTTTATAGCTAATGTGCCTTCTGCGGAAAGGGCACAATTCCTGACCGCAACAGGAGGAGTTAGCGAGCAAGGTATTCAGAGGATAAGCAACGCAATTCTGGGCAAGGCGTTTACTGGTAGCTTTGGAATGAGGCTTGCTGAGGCAACCATTGAGGCTGTTTCTCCTCAATCCAAAATTCTAATCACGGGACTGGCTGGGTCTGCGGGTGATTTAGCGAAATTAGGTTCTGCCATTTCTAAGACTAGGCTATCTGAAGAATACCATATTTCGCTGGATTTGGCTGAGGCTGCCACAAGATTTATGAGAGCTAAAGCTATGAATCTACCCATTGAAGCGGTGATGCAACCCAGTCTCTTTGAGGGGGCGGCTAGTCCTATTCAGCAAGCATTGATAAGGGCTTTAGATAAGAGAAGTAGGTCAGCGGCGGGAATCAGAGATTTTATTAGGGAGTATACCAATCAGGCTTTAGCACAGCCAGCACCGGGGCAGGCGGTAATGCCAGGCTTTAAGGCTCTAGGCAGAGAGGAGATACTGGGGCGTATCTTGGGCGAGACTATTGAAGCATCGCCAGTTCTGAAACCAGCAATGGCAGTAGTTAAGCCAGCAAAAGTAGTCATCCCTAAAGCTCCTGTTACCCCAAAGGTTACAAAAGCAGTAGCTCCTGAAGCTGTAGAAGTTCCCGAAGTTACCCGTGAAGCTGTTTTTGATGTAGCCGCAGCCCTAAAGGATATAAGACAGCGTCTGGTAAATGTTAGGGCTGAAGCCAAAGCCTTTGTTCCGCTCTACAAAGAAGCTAGACAAAAGGCAATCAGGGCTGCCTTTAGTGAGGGGAGGCTAATCAATATCCCCGGTTACCTTAACCGGGTTATTCCCGATAAGACAGACTGGGGCATGACTGGTAAGGAAATTGCCGATGGCATAATGAAACGACTAACTCCAGAAAAGGTTAATGTGGCTCTAAGGGCTGGGAGCAGAATGGCAAGGATAGGCGTTACTCTTCAGGCAGCTTTGGATACTTCGCTAA
>Ga0100403_1003714_pt1 | contig 11166 bp, 13 predicted proteins | sample CryGeymet201501t_FD_83663 | JGI IMG/M metagenome (GOLD analysis project Ga0100403, IMG submission 83663) | Groundwater microbial communities from Crystal Geyser aquifers in Utah, USA - Crystal Geyser metaG 2015-01t | ecosystem: Environmental > Aquatic > Deep subsurface > Groundwater | place...
AAATCTACCAACTAGGTCGCCACCGATTAATGGTGGGAGATGCAACAATTCAGAAAGACCTAGAAGACCTTATGAATGGAAATCTCGCAGATTTAGTTCTAACAGATCCACCGTATAACGTGAACTACCAGGGGACAGCTGGTTCAATTATTAATGACAATATGGGAGAGTCTCAATTTTTAGAATTTCTAACGGACTCATTCGCAAATCTAGACAGACATATGAAACAGGGTGCAGCGTTCTATATATGGCACGCAGACAGTGAACGCTATAACTTCCAAGCAGCATGTCATAGAGTTGGATGGACAGTAAGACAAACACTCATCTGGAATAAAAGCTCCTTAGTAATGGGACGACAAGACTACCACTGGAAACATGAACCATGTCTATATGGCTGGAAAAGCGGTGCAGCTCACTACTTCATAGATGACCGCACATTCACAACAGTATACTCAGACCCGGAAATTGACTTCAATAAACTAAAGAAACAAGAAGCAATAGACATGCTTATAAGAATATTTAGTGAAATTCACACATCAGTCATCGACGAAGACAAACCATCAAAAAGTGAATATCACCCAACAATGAAACCAATCAGGCTAATAGGGCGCCAGATCAATAACAGTACCAAACCAGGAGACATCATCCTCGACACATTCGGAGGTAGTGGCTCAACACTAATCACAGCTGAAAAGTTAAATCGAACATGTTACATGATGGAACTTGATCCACAATACGCAGACGTGATTATAAAAAGGTACGAAGAGCTGACAGGAGACAAAGCGATACGTATAAAAGAGGGAGGAACCAAAAAATGAGATTATTCAGTACGGAACAAGTAAGCAAGTATCATCCAGACAAATACGCAGACCAAATCAGTGATGCAATCCTGGATGCATACATCGAGCAAGACCCAAATGCAAGAGTAGCAGTCGAAACACTAGTGAAAGATAATGTCGTTGTATTAGCTGGAGAAATTAACTCAACAGCTAAAGTGGATCACAACCAAGTAGTCCTACTTATTGGAACAAAACTAAGATACGACATAGCTCAAGTAATCGACATGATAGGAAAACAATCCCAAGAAATCCACAACGCTGTCGATAAAGACGAAAACATCGCAGCTGGAGATCAGGGTATCATGTTTGGATATGCTACAAGAGAAACGGAAAGCATGCTACCGTACGGGTTTGATTTAGCAAACCAAATCATCAAGCTAATCGAAAATGATGTAGAAAACAACAAAGATAGCATATTACTAGGAGACGCAAAGACGCAAGTCACAGTCGACCTAGACATCGCACCTGGACCAGAGCAAGTGAAAACAATCGTTATAAGCGTTTGTCACTGTGAATCATGCCAGGGATACAAAGTTGATCCGACAAACCTAAGATGGTACATCGGAAACTTGCTAGCAAAAAGCGATATCGACTGGCCAGAACATGTAGAACTAATCGTAAACCCTGCCGGACCATGGACAATTGGAGGACCAACAGCAGATGCTGGAGTAACAGGTCGTAAGATTGTGTGTGATCAATACGGAGGATATGTTCCAGTCGGTGGTGGTGCATTTAGTGGTAAAGATCCATCAAAGGTCGACCGCAGTGCTTCATACGCAGCAAGACAACTAGCAGTAGACATACTGAATCAACATCCAGGAGTAAACACTGCACTAGTACAACTAGGATATGCCATCGGAATCGAGAAACCAGTCTCAATTCATATTGAATTAGACAAGCCAGAGCTCGAGCCGGAAGTAAGAAACACAATCATATGGGAAGACTATACGCCATCAGCCATTATAAAAAGACTCCATCTAACCGAAACAAAACCAGGTGGACGCAAGTACGAAACTCTAGCAGAAAGATGCCATTACTGTGCCGGGTAGGTATCCCCTACCCGCCTCACTAATTGATCCTGCAAAGCATCATAAATCGAAAGCAGAAATAGAGAAGAGGCGACACGTGGAAGACTCACTGCGCGGAAATAAAGCCCTTCTATGGTGTCCTACACACCTAACTGATGAAGCAAAAAAAGAATGGCGAAGAATTATGAAACTTTACAAGTCACTAGATGTGAACATATTGTCAGACTTGGACCAAACAGCACTAATCATGTATGTAGAGGCAGTCGCAATCTACAAAAAAGCCCACGAAACATGGGCTAAATATCAACAAGGAGTCGCTGGAAATCCGGAATCACAAAGATACCTGGATAAGGCATTCAATACAATGGAACGCCAAACAAAAATTATTAATCAGTTAGCAGAGCAACTATGTCTAACACCAGTAGGACGAGCACGCATGGGCATGAACCAGCTAGAAGCAGACAAAACGTCTGCACTTGCTACTTTAATGGCAGAAGATGAATAACAATGAACTATGTCCAACAGTACATAGACAAAATCAAATCTGGCGAAATAATAGTCTCCAATAAAGTCAAAAAATTATACCTCAACATCATCGAACCGGTACTGCTGGACGAACATCCAAAGTACTATTTCAATGAATCGAGAGGTTCTAAATTTATAAAATTTGCTGAGGGTTTTTGTAAGCAATCCAAAGGAAAATGGGTAGGAAAGAAAATCAAACTCGCATTATTCCAAAAAGCTAAATATCAAGCATTACTAGGGATCCTAGAACGCGAAACCAATCTACGTAGATTTAATGAATCATTCGATGTAAGAGCACGTAAAAACGGAAAATCAACAGAAAACGCAATTCTAGGGCTATACCTAACACTCATGGAACCAGGAAGCGAAACATATGTAGCAGCTACAGTATCGAGTCAGGCAAAACGAGTGTGGGATGAAAGCAAAAGCATGATAGATCAAAGTTCTGAACTTCGTGAGTTTCTCAAATATAAGCAATTCCAGGGTGCAACTATATACACCATGGATGAAATGTCAAAGTATCGAGTTCTCTCAAAAAATGTAAAAACATTTGATGGATTAAATGCATCTGCAGCAATTATCGATGAGGTTCATGAGTTAGCTCGTGCCATATATGACATTCTTAAACAATCAACATCAGCCAGGGATGAACCACTGGTAAGTATGATTACAACTGCAGGGTTCGTTCGCGAGGGATTATTTGATGACATATATGACTACGCAAGCAAAGTACTTGATGGAATCATAGAAGATGATCGCCTATTCCCGCTTATATATGAACTCGATGATGAAAAAGAACTAGAAGATCCAGACATGTGGGTCAAAGCAAACCCAGCACTAGGAATTATTAAGAAAAAAGAAGATCTAGCATACAACATTATGCGAATGAAAGAAGATAAAAACTTCGCAAATACCGTAAAAACAAAAGACTTCAATATCATAGGAACCGAAGAGAAAGCGTGGCTCGATTTCGATCAGTTAAATGTTACAGACGTCTACACAGACGAAGAACTGAAAGTATTCGACAATACGCTAGTACTTGGAGGCTTCGACTTATCGAGAACGCAAGACATAACTGCGTTCACTACTTTATTGTTTGATAAAGAGAAACATAGACCAATCGCAATATCGATGTATTGGATAACTGCTAACTTCTATAAAAAGCAAGTGGAATCAAAGTCGAAAGTTCCATGGGCGGCATGGCTTGATCGTGGATTAATTAGAATAAGCGGAACCGAGCTCATCGATTACCACGATGTAGCAAACTACGTAATATCAAACTTTCAACGCCATGGATGGATGTACCAATATATCAACTATGACAGTTACAGTGCGCAGTACCTGGTGGAAGAACTAGCGTCCATGGGGTATGCAAAAGACCACTGCCTAATCGCAACTAGACAGGGTGCAATAACACTATCAATACCAATGCAAACTCTAGAAGCACATCTAAAGCAAGATATCATATGTTACCAAAATAACCCAGTCACAAAGTGGATGCTATCGAATGTACAACTCGCAAAAGACCGTAATGGGAACTATATGCCTAAGAAATACGATGACAAGCTAGAGCGCAAAATAGACGGGGTAGCAACGATCCTAAACTGCTACGTAAGTCTGACAAAAAATATAGATTATTATCTCAGTTAAACAGTAAAGGAGGTTAGCATATGGGATTACTTGATTTCTTAACTGGTAAGAAAATCAAAAAACCATCTTCAACATCAAGCCTAGATTTTTATGTTCCGCAGTTTTCAGGGATAAACAACCCAGAGCTGAACTCTACATATGTAGCAGTATGTGATGCACACGCTCGCCATCTAAGCAAAATAAAGCCATTTGTTAAACGCAATGGCGAGATGGTAAAAACAAAGAACTACATCAACAACGTGCTGTCATTGAGGATGAATCCAAAGATGTCAGCAGCCCAGGGATGGGAAATACTAGCGCGTGACTATTTCATGGTAAACAACGCCATAGCATGGATTGAATGGGATTTCAAGAACTACAATGCACCACTAAGAGCAATCTGGCCACTTGATCCTGACAAAAACAGCATGCAGGTGGTAAGAGGAACGACTCCAGGGCAAGTATATGTGAAATTCACACTCGATGGACAAGAAAAAATAGTCGACTATGATGAAATACTTCTGGTCACTAGAAATGCAAAACCATCTACACTGCTAGGACAGCAGTCAAAAGCGACTGATGCAATCTTAAAAGTGATACAAACACAGTTCGAGGGAATCGAACTAGCAATAACACAAAGTGCTTATATTCGATTTGTAATCCAATCACCAACACCACTCAAAAAGGAAGAAAGAGAACGAAGAGCGAAAGAGTTCTCAGATACATACCTAGGTAGCGGAAGCGTTGGACTTGCATATGTCGATGGTGCTCAAGAATTAAAGCAAGTAAACAGCCAAGCTAAATACATCGATGCGGAACAATTGAAAATCCTGCAGAACATGATATATGAAGCTTTAGGTTCAAATGAAAAGATACCAACAGGAACATACTCAGAGGATGAGTTCCAATCATACTATGAAACTTCACTCGAGCCATTCGTTATCAAACTTACGTCTGAGCTTACATATAAAGTACTGACACAGGGAGAAAGAGAAAAAGGCAACGAAATAGCAGTAGACGTCGACCGTTTACAGACTGCCAGCCTGAATACAAGAGTGAAGATAGCTGACAGATATCTCAAACTGCCAGTCATGATACCAAACGTAGTGAGTGACCTGTTATTCTTGCCAAAATCAGAAGCTGGAGATAAAGAGTATCAAACACTAAACTACAAAGAGGAAAAACAAGTGGATCCTGACGACCAGGACCCAGATGAAACAGATCCAGATGAAACGGATCCAAATAATAAGGAGGAAAATGATAATGCCTGAAACAAGAGAAGAAATCTTTAAAAAAATGTTCAAGCACGAAGACTATCGCCATCCCGTTATTAATTTAGCGGTCCGAGCTGCGGATCCGGATGCAGACGATAACAAAATGATCATAGAGGGGAAAGCGGTAGTATTTGATGAACCAACTGTACTCTTCAAATCGGGAGACACTGAGTACAAAGAAATCATCGCAAGCGGGTCGTTTGATGATACTGATATGAGCCAAGCGTTCATGAAATTTAATCACTCAGACCAAGTCATGCCAATGGCGAGATACAAAAATGGGACATTAGAAATTGATGTCCGAGATGATGGAGTCTACATACGGGCAGAGTTAGCAGATACTCAATCCGGTAGAGATTTATATACGTTAGTCAAACGAGGTGACATCGACAAAATGAGTTTTGCATTCACAATCAGGGAGGAGTCCTACGATTATGACACGCACACCTGGACGGTAAAGAAAGTTGATCGCTTATACGACGTCGCAGCTGTTAACGTTCCTGCATACGACCAGACCGAACTCTACGCGCGCCGCTTTGGAGAGGTGGAGGCCACTCGTCAAGCTACTGTGGAGGCAGAAAAAGCGCTTGAACGTGATCGAGAAGCAGCCAAAGTAAGACTACGAATCAAAAACCAATATAAAAACAAAACCCAGGAGGAAAAATAATGAATTTACGTGAACAAATTCTAGCATTGAATGCGCAAATCGCAGCTCTAGAGGCCGAGCTCGATACTGCTACAATGGAACGTATCGCAGAAATCGATACAGAAGTTAAAGGTCTCATCAAAGATCGTAACAAATTAGAAGCTGAAATGCGTGCACAAGTACGTCGTGGCTTCCAAGCTGGTACGCCAGAAGCAAGAACTACTGAAACAGACGAGCAAATCGAAGAACGAGCTCGTAAGTTGATCCAAGGACGTAGCATCTCAATCGATGCGGTCGACGTCTTGTCAATCGATCATCAAGCAAGTGATATCAAGCCAACATTTAATCAAGTGTCAAGCTTGGTAGATCAAATCGGAATTGTCTCACTAAACGGTGGGGAATCATTCAAACAAGCATACCTAAAAGGTTATGCAACAGGTGGATACACTGCAGAAGGTGGCGCTTACAACGTAACTGAACCTACATGGGACTACGCTGAAATTAGCAAAGTAAAAATTACTGCGTATACCGAAGTAAGTGAAGAGTTCGAAAAATTAGCTCCATCTGCTTATTTAGCAGAAATCAAACGTAACCTAGGTGTTGCGTTAAAACGTAAGCTTGCAATCGAAGTATTAAAAGGAGACGGTGCCTCTGGACACTTAGTCGGTATCTTTGATGCAACTCATGCAACAGCAATCGAAACAGCAAAAGACATCTCAATCTCTGCAATCGATGAAAACACACTTGATACATTGATCTTCGGATTTGGTGGAGACGAAGACCTCTCTGAGGGAGTTCTAATCTTATCAAAAGCCGACCTTCGTGCATTCTCACAAGTACGTGGAACCCAAGACAAGAAAAAAGTGTACAACATCGATACAAAAAATAAAACAATCGATGGAATCCCATACGTAATCAACGGTGCCATCACTCCGTTAGCAACAGCATCAGCTGGTGACTACATCATGGCATACGGAACATTAGCGGGGTATAAATTGGTAAGTTTTGCAGCAATCGAAATGGCAAAATCAACTGATTTCAAATTCAGTACCGGTCAAATCGCTTACAAAGCAAGCGGGTTCTTCGGTGGAAACGTTGCAGCATTTAACGCGTTCTTACGCGTGAAAAAATCAGCGTAATAACTAATTAAAGGAGGCTGAACATGGGAGACATACTAACTATTGAAGAAGTAAAAAACGCATTGAGTCTTGACTACGATGCAAACGACACTGAAATGGATAGACTTTCTAAAACAGCCTCCTCTTTTGTTTATGAACATACGGGCTATGACTTCGGGAGTGATGCAGAAATCCATCCAATCGCAAAACAAGTAGCAATCATGCATGTGAAAATGTTGTACTTCCAGAATGGAAACAACTACAATCGCGAACATGATTATACATACGGGATGACAAGCATGCTTCATGACTTACAGGGAATAGCAGCTCGCAAATTGGAGGAGGCGGCATAGATGGGAGATGCAAGATATCATAAACGCCATAGGATCCGAATCTTTCAAGAAATCGACCAGAAGCCAGACCCAATCAAACAATACATACACGCCCAAGACACATACCTCAAAGCACACGCTCGCCAGCTGACAGCAAGTGATACATCATCACTTAACGCACTGCAGGACTCTGGATACATCGAATTTGTAATTAATAAAAGGAATGTCAAACAAGACATGTTCATAGAGTTTGATGGAAAGACACTTCAAATTAGTTCTGTGGATCCGTTCGACTTTGAAACACCAGAACTGAAACTGCAAGCATACGAAGTGAATGCCAAGTCTTATGTAGATGTGAGGTGGAAATCATGAAAGTAATCGAAGCTATTAATGCAACGACAACTGAACTAGAAACCATTCTATCAGAAGCAGGACTCATCAATGGATTAGAACTGACATCTGATGAATTAACTAGTGAAAAAGGGCTTATATTTTGGCCAGCTCAAGTAACATCAAAAGCCGGATCAGAAAAAGAGCAATACATGACATACACACCGACAGCTGCAGATCCGAGAGATTATGGAGATGGACTAGTGAAAGTGAGAACTGTAACGGTACTCCTGGAACTTTTTAGTCGAAATAGATCACTCACGACAGAAGCAGCTACAGTAGAGAATGCACTGACAGCTAAACGCTGGGGGTTTGAATTTGTGAGCTTTGATTATGATCCAGGGAACCAAATGTATGTGTTCACATTTGAAACGAAGACAGAAGTAGCTGACGACGAATAATGGCAAGAACAGCATCTTCAAAAACGTTCGGGTCGGAGTTCGATAAAATCGTAAACGAATATCGTGAAAAAGCATACCAAGAAACCCAAAAGGTGCTCGAGGCGGCTGCAGACGATGTCAAAAATACGATGCAAGCAGCTACAACGAATGTCAAGACCGGAAAATTCAAAAGAGGATGGAAAGTCAAGAAATACCCAAACTCGAAGTATGTATACAACGGGCCATTAACAAATATAATAGAATTTAGTAAAAGAGGGCCAAAGCCCTTTATACGTGATACATGGAATCGTATCGAGGCAGATACAAAACGGAAAGTCATCAATGGACTCCGTCAAAAACTAAAGTAAAGGAGAACTACAATGCCAAAACAAAATCAATTCTTGTTCGGTGTCAAAAATGTCAAGTACGCAATCGAGACAACTCCAGGAACATGGGGTAGTCCGATAGACTTAGCATACGCAGATGCCATCTCACTCGAAGCAGACTATAGTGAGAAAAAATTGTTCGGTGATGGTATCCCAATCGCGGTACTTGCAGATGATCGTGGACTTACTGGTTCGCTAGTAGTAACAGACATCAACGATACATATGAAATCGCAATGGGACGAAAACTGGCAATTGAAAATGGTACAGCAGATATTAAACAGTCGAAATCTGTTAAACACTGTCTGTATTATGAAGTTGAAGCTTTGAAAGACAATGAAATCATCACAATCAAACGCTGGTTATTTGGTGTTTATACTGGAAAACCAGGTGAATCTCAAGTTCAAACAAAAGAGGATCCAACAATCAATACTTACGAGTATTCATTGAATATCCTAGGTATTCCACTGCTTAATGCACTAGGTACCGCAAACTTCATAGATGCTCAAGGAAACGAAGTATATGTAACAAGACAAACCGCATTCCCTGACGACACTGGATACTCCACATTCGGTGACGCTGTGCCTGAGCCAACATCACTAACTTAGGAGAATAAGTAATGAAACTAACACTGCCGATCATTAAAGAACGTGTCTACAACGAAGATACAAAGAAAATCAAAACCACAAGAGGAACACTCGATGTGCAGCTTATCACTTCATATCGTGCACACCTTAAGTGGGAAGAACAATTCCAGAGCGTACTAAAAACTGATTTAGTTACTTACACTCAACGAGTGTATAAGTGGGCTAAAAATGAAGATACAGCTAAAGCGAATCTACTCGGGATCCTAAAAGTTTTATACTGCCATGTTGACAGTCATGAACTTCCGGACTTTGCAGCATTCACTGACATGCTGGATTATTCGTTAGCTGACGAAATCCTGGAAGTTCTATCGGTAGTCTTAGACGAAATCGGTAAAAGTGCGTCAAAAAACTAAATAGGCGGGTCGAAGTTCTGACAAAACTCGGGAACAGGCTAAACCATAGACCAAGTAAAAAACAGGACGACGGTCCGCCTTCTATTATCAAAATGATCAAGAAAGCCATCAAGTACGGAATCGATACAGCACTAATGGAACGATTAAACTATGTGGACTTTCTCGCATTGATTGTGGAGATGGATATAGATGCAGTTACCGAAGCCTTAACGGCGAAACAACAATCAGCTAGGGCGCAAAAAGGGTACAACATAGTGGAGGCATCAAATGAAGACATACTACGAATGCATAGTGTGTAGAAAGGAGTGAAGATATGGCAAAAGTTAAAGGTCTAACGATAGGAATCGGCGCGGATACATCCGAGTTCACAAAAGGCATGAGAGACATGAACAAAGAACTCAGATATACAACTGGAGAAATCTATAACCTGGAGAAATCCCTAAAGATGGAATTCGATGCGAAGACATTCGCACAGGCACAAAAGAAAGCCCAAGACGCAATCGAAATCACAGACCAGAAAGTACAATCACTCAAAAACAGAATGCAGACTCTCGAGGAATCTGGAAAGGTAGACTCAGCAGAGTATCGCAAACTGGAATCAGAACTGACAAGAACAGAAGCATCAGCTGTGCTTCTTAAAAATAAACTGCAGGAAATCAAAGATCTTAAAATTGAGGAACTCGCGGGAAAATTTAAAGCAGTAGGCGATGGGATTACAAAAGCGGGGCAAGCATTAGCCCCGTTTAGTGCTGCTGCAGCTGCACTCGTTGGATCGTTTGCAGCAATCGCAAATAGTGCAGTAAACGCAGGAGACGAAATTGGAACTACAGCTCAACAATTAAACCTATCAACAGATGCATACCAGGAATGGTTATACATCGCACAACAAACAGACGTGGCACAAAGCCAGCTAGTCGGAGGAATCAAGAAAGTGCAGCAAGCACTCGGTAACTTAGCTGCAGGAGAAGTAGAGGCAACGTCAGACGCTCTAAGAGCGCTAGGATTTACACAAGAACAAGCGATGGGAGGAATGGAGGAAAACTTCGAACCAATCATCCTAGCATTAGCAAACATGGAAGACGCAACGATGCAAGCACACTACGCGAATGAATTATTCGGTGCTCGTATGGCAGCAAGCATCATCCCATTATTAAACGATGGTGGAGAGGGACTCGCTGCTTTATCTTCTGAGTTCCGTAACTTTAACTACCTAACCGAGGAAGAGGTCCAATCGCTGGATGCCTTCGAGGACGTTCTGGATAAGTTAAAGTATCAATTCGAAACAATCAAGAATCAAATCGGTGTAGCATTACTACCAACGATGCAAGCACTTGCAGATGTAGTCCAGGAAAAAATCATACCAGCTGCACAAGCACTGGCTGATAAGTTCTCAGGATTAACAGAAAGACAACAACAAATCATCCTGGCAACGCTGACAACAGTCGCAGCGTTAGCTCCAATGTTGCTGGTCATGGGAAAACTGACAAGTGGAATAGGATCCGCAATCAAATCGGTTGCTGGACTTAGTAAAGTATTTTCACTACTTGCAGCACACCCAATTATAGCAATTATAGGTGTGATTGCAGGACTTATAATCTATTTATATAACACAAATGAGCAG
>Ga0100403_1003717_pt1 | contig 11162 bp, 10 predicted proteins | sample CryGeymet201501t_FD_83663 | JGI IMG/M metagenome (GOLD analysis project Ga0100403, IMG submission 83663) | Groundwater microbial communities from Crystal Geyser aquifers in Utah, USA - Crystal Geyser metaG 2015-01t | ecosystem: Environmental > Aquatic > Deep subsurface > Groundwater | place...
ACGAGAAGGAGATTTTCCCTCTTTACGAGCTTCAGTACACTCCAAAGTTACAATTACATTTACACCTTTTGCCACAACGGCCTCCAACGTTAAAATAGTTCAGGCTGGTTTTTTACACTTACCTGCTTGTCCTGTAAAGCGTAAATTGGTAAGTTGAGTGCTAAATGAGGGCCAAGTCGTGATTAATCAAAACAATTGGGATTCGTGTTTTTATCGAAATGATCAACAAGCTAAAATTGCTTTTATCAGCTTTGGAGCAGAGCCTGTCCAAGACCTGGTCGGATTTAAGGAGCTTTATTTTGTAAGTTTGACTAATTTCGATCGAGACGAAGAGTACTTTCAACAAACTTTCGAGGACTTAGAAGCAGCGATGAGCGCTCTTAATCAAAAATATAGTCATTGGACATTTATTGATCCTGATAACAAGACCGCATCTGGTTGTGGAAGCTGCGAAGCCCACTAACTCAGCTCTTGACGAAATCATCGTAATTTGGCATTTATAACCTCCCGAATTGATTAACCTGTTATTGTATTAGAGCAATAACCTATGAAGAGGTCCTTATGAAAGCTGATATCCATCCAAAGTACAACGAAGTAAAAGTTGAATGTGTTTGTGGAGCTGTTTATGACACTCGCTCTACAATCGAAATTTCAAAAATTGATATTTGTGCCGCTTGCCACCCATTCTACACTGGTAAGCAAAAAGTTCTCGATACGGAAGGAAGAATTGAGAAATTCCGTAAGAAATTTGGTGGCGCATACGCTGGTAAGAAATAATTTAAATTTCGTTTTTTAATGGAATGGCAATTTCGAATGTTGTTGGATTATTTCCGATAAATTTTAAGTTGCCATTTGCTTTTGTCATCAAGTCTCTTGCCTGTGCCAATCCCAATCCAATATGAATATCTTTAGATTTGGTGGAGAAAAAAGCATCAAAGATTTCTGCTCTATTTTTTTGGTCAACTCCCTTCCCACTATCAACAACATGAATTTTTAAATATTGATGATCTTTTATTAATTTTAAAGTGATCACTTTGTTATCAAATTTAACAACTTCATCAAAGCTATTATCGAGCAAGGCCAAGAGGACTTGAGACACGAGAACTCTTTTGGTTTCAATTTGAAATGATCTAATATCGTCTTGATCTTCTAACTCTAACTTAATATTTTCAAGTCTAAATTTTTCACTGCAAATGATAAGTGCTTCTTCAATAATTTCTTCAACCATAACTCTTGAAATGGGATCATGAGATGAATCTCTCGACATATATTTAAGAGATCGAACTACTTTTTCAATCCTATCAATATTTCTTTCAACTGGTAAAAGGTAACGATCAAGCTCAATTCCTTCATTATCTTTAGCTAAGAACTTCCTTTTTAAATTGGAAACATGTCCCTTAATAATGGCCAAAGGGTTATTAATCTCATGGGCGATTTGACCGGCCATTTGCCCTAATTGGTTTTTCTTTTCAAGATCAATATTGATTCTCAAACTCTCATAGTAAATATCATTATGCTCTTCTTCAGTTTTTTTCAAAATAAAAATAACGGATGTTGTTAGTGATAAAATTGAAAAGAAAGTAATACGATACATTAAATTCCACTGAGAATGAGTGAGATTATATGTCAGTGGTATATTTAAGTAGGAAAGACTTCCAAAATACAGAATACCAAATAAAGCCATGAAACTCCAGAAGATGGCCTGTCTTTTACCAAAAATGATAAATGCCCCTAATGGAAAAATAAACAGATGTTGCATGGCTGAAGAGCTGAAACCTCCACCATAAAAACCACTGATGAGGAGGTTTGACCAGATGTTGAGTGTTAAAAAATGAGTTCCCGTAATGGATGGCCACTTATAAGTCCAAAGGCAGCAAAGTAAACTAATGATTCCTGATAAAAAACAAATTTGGCCAGCAGTATATGCTTGAAAGAAATAATAATAGATAAAAGTCCAAGAAAAATAGGCGACAGCTGATATCAAAGCTATAAAGGGTATCATTCGCGATCGTTCACTATTTATATTTTTTGAATCAATCATTTCTATGCTCGCCTCAAAATGAGTTGAAATTGTGTATTTGAACTCTTTTGATTATAAGTAAGATGCCCTTTCATTTTTTTTGCAAAACTAAGAGAAAGAGACAGACCCAAACCTGTTCCCTTGCCTAACTCTTTTGTTGTGTAAAATGGTGAAAACATTTTAGTGATGTATTGAGGATCGATTCCTTTTCCCGAATCAGTGACTGAGAAACAAACGTAACGATTTTGGATAGAGCTTTCTACTTTTATCCAAGAGTCCGCACTTTCACCTACAGCGTCTCTCGCATTTGAAATCAAATTTAAGATGATTTGGAAAAAAGTAGTTTCATTCAAGTAGAATGAAGAATCTTCTTTGTCTAAGTTTGAAAAGATGAGCTCTATATTTTCATTCTTGAAGCTCTGAGCATCAGATTCAATCATTTTCATAGCTTGATCGATTCTCATCACAGTTAAATCAATTTCAACATCACCTATTGAAAGATGTTCCAGGGATTGAGTTATATTTAATATCCTGTCCGTTGTTTTAAGGATTGTGTCTAAAGATTTAAATTTATTTGCATAGTCTAAGTCTTCAGCATTGAGTTTTTTTTTGATGCTCGAAACATTGCCATTGATGATCGTAATAGGGCTCTTAATTTCTTGCGCCAATCCACCAGCGATTCTTCCAATTGCAGCGAGGTTCGTATTTCTGGAAGCATTCGCTTTTTGTTCGTCAATCTCTTGAATCGTCGCCAAACGCTGTTCATAGTTTGAGTACATCACAACTAAAAAAATGGTAAAGTTTGAAAGAATCGAAAGAAAATAAACTTCAAACCAAAGATCCTCTAACCAAATCCTCTGATAAGAATGCCAATCTAAAAAAATGACAAATATTGATGTGACAATAGATAGAACAAGCCACCAAGTTAAATCTTTTAAATTTAAGATCAAGAGACAGCCCATGGGAATAACAACATAAAAAGTAGTTGCTATATTTGCTCCTCCTCCAAGTTCCAAAGAAATAAAGGAGATAACAAAAAGAATAAATAAAATGTTGAGGTGGATCAGATAAGTTTTAAATCCAATTTTCTTACTGATTAACCACACTGCTAAAGAGCTCAGACTAAGTCCAAATAAAATTTTTGACGTTAATTGATTTAAAAAATGAAATTCGAAATAAAGACCCCAAAGAAAAGAAGTCACGATAGTAATGATCGCAAAAATGGACACATTCCTTAATTTACGAGAATAATCAATTTGAGACTCAATTAAATTCATTACAGAATTATAGCTTAAATGATAGTTGATTGGGGATAATCAATAAGCTTAATGCGCCATTTATTATCAGATAAAATCTTAGTAGTTTGATAAGAGAATCTTATTCCGACTGATTCCTTTTGAAGACTTTTTGTCTGTGTTTTCGTTAACTCTCGCTTTGGAATTTCAAAAACAATAATAGTATTTGTCCCATCTTTTTCTAAACAAACTTCCCACTCAAAAGAATGTTTTGTCTCTGTTAGAAAACGCACCATGGTGGCAGTCTCATGCTCGACGATTTTGCTTTGATTATATCTATAGTAAACATGGGCGTTCATGGCCATACTTTTTCGATCAAGCTTTACCAACTGTGAAATTCGCTCGACTTCTGGTTCATGTGTCATTCTCAAAATCTGGTGGCACCAAGCTTCTTCATTTCTGAGAACCATGGGGCATTTTCCTTTTATAGTAGAACAAGGATAGGCCACATTAAAATCTTGAGTACTGAGGAAATCGCGCAACTTTAAAAGTTCAAATGATAGCTCACGCGTTCCTGGCTCGATCCAAAAAATCATTTCCGGTTGAAATTTTTCAACTAGAGAAATAACCTTAGAAACACCAATTTCATTAATACTATTTCCAAAGAATAAAACACCCTTCTGAGGAAATGTTGTCGGGACACTTTGGCCCCAAAGGATTTCATGATCTGAATAATGATCAGCTCGCAATTTTTCAGCCTGAGATAACATTAATGGAGAGCGGTCCACTCCGTAAGTAACTCCCCTTCTTCCCAAATTAAAAAGTGGCCATAGGTAAGTACCTGGACCAGTACCGATATCCATCAAAGGCAGTTCAAGAAGTTTTTGTTGGATTGAACTTGGTAGCTTCTGAAAAACAAAATCAAGCTTGGGCCCATTGGTGAGTAAATAAAACAAGCTATAACTTGAGACCATTTGTTCATTGAGAGGATCTTCTCTTAAATTTTGCCGATGAGTTGTATAAAGCTGATGAAGTTGATTCAATCCACCTATAATCTGATGATCGGTCATTTCTGGCATTAATGTGGACGTATAGACTTGATGAAAATTCATAAAAAAAGGCCCTCTTTATGAGGGCCATTAAAATTATCTTTTATCAATGGAAACATAATTGCGAGAGTTGGCACCAGTGTAAATTTGGCGTGGTCTTGCAATTTTCTGAGTCGTATCCTCACGCATCTCTTTCCATTGAGATAGCCAACCAGGAAGTCTTCCCAAAACAAACATAACAGTAAACATGTTTGTAGGGATGCCAAGAGCGCGATAAATAATTCCTGAATAGAAATCAACATTCGGATAAAGATTTCTTTCTTTGAAATAATCATCTGAAAGCGCTGCTTCTTCGAGTCCGCGCGCGATATCGAGAAGAGGATCAACAACTCCCAATTTAGACAATATAGTGTCACAAGCAGTTTTAATGATAGTCGCTCTTGGATCAAAGTTTTTGTACACTCTGTGACCGAAGCCCATCAACTTGAATGGATCATTCTTATCTTTGGCCTTGGCCAAGAATTTCTTATAGTCCCCACCGTCTTTTTTAATCAGTTCGAGCATTTCGAGAACCGCTTGATTGGCTCCACCGTGGAGTTGTCCCCAAAGAGCATCGATTCCACCAACAATCACAGCAAAAATATTGGCCTGACTTGAACCCACTAATCTCACCGCAGAAGTTGAACAGTTTTGCTCATGATCAGCATGCAAAATGAGAAGAGTATCGAGGGCCTTAGCAATTTCAGGATCAACTTTATATCCATCACCACCAAACATCATATTCAAAAAGTCACCAGACCAACCGAGCTCAGGTTTAGATTCGATAAAGTCTTTATGAACAGTTCTACGATAAAAATAAGCAGCAATGATTTTAATTTGGGCCAAAACTTGAGAGATCGCTTTGATTCTCGTATCAGGTGGCAAAGGCATATTTAAAAATTCTGGATTAAAACCTGAAAGTGATGCTGTTGCAGAAGCGACAACTCCCATAGGGTGAGCAGTAGTTGGAAATTGATCAAGAATCTTTTTTACTCCGTGAGGAATAGAAGAATAACTTGAAATATCACCTTTAAAGTTTTCGAGCTGTTGTTTTGTTGGCAACTCTCCAAAAGTAAGCAAATAAGAAGTTTCCATAAAAGTAGACTTCTCAGCTAATTGCTCAATTGGATATCCACGGTAACGCAAAATTCCATTCTCTCCATCGAGGAAAGTAATTTTTGATTCGCATGAACCTGTGTTCATATAACCATTATCTAAAGTGATGTATCCTGTTTTAGCTCTTAAATCGCGAATGTCGATGGCCAACTCACCTTCTGATCCTTCGATCACGGGGAGTTCATATTTTTTCCCATCAAGTTCAAGCACGGCCTGCTTAGACATAAAATTACCTCCAAAAAAATCACTAAAAAAATGAATTAGAAATTAATCTATTCTACTGTGTAAATGCCGTTGCTACAATGAAGTCAATGCTAGACTTACTTGCCATGATCTTTATCAGCTTTGCCAATTTTTGGTATCTTGTTGCCATCCAAACAATAGATCCCTACCTTTCTGATCAATCAAATTTTGTTGCAGCGCTTGTTCAACCAATTGCTCAAACGTTGTCAGTGCAAATAATGGTATTTTCCAAGATTCAAAGCGCTCTTTTGCCGTTTTCATTTGATAATCAACAATGGAGACTGCACCGATGAGATCGAGTCCAGCTTCACGTGATGCAACAACGGCACTCTCCATACTCGAAGCTTGATTAACCAGATCTTCAACTAATAAAGTTTTTTGCCCTTGGGTAAAATGACCTTCAATCAAATTCTGTTTGCCATGCTCCTTGGCCTTTGAACGAATATAAACCATCGGCAGTGATAAACGGTCAGCGATGAGAGCAGCATGCGCAATTCCTGCCGTAGCAAGGCCTGCTAACAATTCAACTTGGGGTTTAACCTCTCCAATCATTTTCAAAAAAGCCAAAATCACTTCATTTCTCGCGAGCGGATGAGATAACAATTGGCGGTTATCACAATAGATCGGACCTTTTAAACCAGAAGCATAAGTGAAGGGATTGTGCGGCGCAAAAGAGACGCAGTTATGGGATATCAGAAGTTTAGCTATTTTGTTTCCATCCATAACGATTCCTTATGACAAGTATGGCCCAATATTGTTGACTCGCTTGAGACCGCTCCATTATAGTCGGCCATCTTTAAATGCCAATGAGATATAGGCATTAAATTGATTTTGGAGAGAGTCATGATTATCAAAAAAAGTATTTCCGCCTTATTGCTTTCGGCCGTTGTTCTCTTTTCTTGTGGAAAGAAAGAAAATGTCGTTGCTCCTTTATCAGAGTCCAATGCCATCATTACGGGCTCAATTGATAAAAGTTCTGAAAAAACAAGTTACCATTTGTCATTTAAAAGAGAGGCTTTAGAGCAACTCTTCCTTATGACCATGGCCGAAATTGAAGGTGCGCCAACTCCGACGGGATCAGCATGGGCCCCAAAAATTGTTTTCTTTGAAATCAAAGGAAACTCAATGTTTATGTTTGAAAGTCTTGATGGAAAACTTTCAACCAACACCATTCAAACTCGTGCATTACTTGCAGAGTTCCCTATCGTTTCTCAAACTTTTGATAGCGTTACTATCGATTTTAAAACGGGTATGAATCACCTTTTTTACAAGCGCAGTATGTACTCAAGTGAAAGTGGAGAGGATGTACCAACTGATATCGTTTTTAAAGTAACCAATAGCTTTATTCATAAAGTTGAAATTCGCGGCAATTATCTTTTCATTGATCAATTTGTAAGACTCGATGGTCAAGCTGATGAGGAAGGAAATATTCCTAATTTATCAACTGAAATTAAATATACATTCTCAACATATAAGAAGAATGCCAATTTCGAGCCAAGAGCGACAAATGGTCAACAAAGAGTTGGCTATTTTGAAACTTACCCAGTGTTAACTCCAGGAACTGGAGCAAGTATCACTCCAATCATGAAGTTCGATATTTCAAAGCCAGTGACTTATTATTACACTCGCAATGTTCCTGAGACTTTCAAGCAAGCAGTGATTGATGGGGTTATCTATTGGAACAGAGTTTTTGGTAAAGAAGTCATGAAAGCAGAAATGCTTCCGGAAGGAATTAGCGTTCATGAGCCAGGTTATAACATTGTTCAATGGCTCGAATGGGATACTGCAGGTTTTGCTTACGCCAATATGATGGGTGATCCGCTTACCGGTGAAACACTCCAATCACATGTCTATATGACTTCAGTGTTTGGTCTTGGTGGCTATGCTCGCGCAGTTCGTTTGTTCAAAAAATACTTAGGCGAAAGACCTCTTCCAACAGATGCAGGAAATATTGGAGTCAAAGGTTTTACTAACGCTCAAGTTTGTCATTACCACGATCACCAAAGCTTCATGAAAGACATTGGTACCGTTTTGGCCAAGATCGAAAAACTAGATCAAGAAAATAAAGAGCAAAAGAATGTTGCTCTGACTGACGAAGAAAAAGAAATAATCTTTAATCGCTATGCTCAAGATTATGTAAGACAAGTTGTCGCCCACGAAGTTGGTCACACTCTAGGTCTTCGTCACAATTTTGCCGGATCACTGACAACGACAATTGATCCATCAATCTTTGAAACGGTTTCAAAAGTCTATTTTATGACTGGAAAACTACTTCCAGGCATGATCCCTTCAGCGACAGTTATGGACTATACTCCTTCAATGATTTCAAGCATGATTGGTGCCTTTATTCGTCAGGGACAAGGTTCACTTGTTTATGACAAGCAGGCCATCGATTTTGGATACAGCGACGAGGAAGTTGATCCCGATACTTTTGTTCCTTTCTGTACAGATGGACACAAAGGAAAAGGAATCTTTCACGATTGTAAGATTTGGGATCAATTCTCAAATCCAATTGATGCATCTTGGGATGATGTACGTTTGATGACTGATTCAACGGCCTACAAACTTGCATTGAGTTTTGATTTCTTAAGCAAGAAGACTGCAGGACAAGACCTTAGTGCTAAAATTAAAAAAGTAACTCTTGATCCAAGAAAAGATGCAACGGCATTTGTTAATGATGGCATTAAGCCTCTTTTTGAAATGCTCGACAGCAAGGCCCAATTCATTGCCATTAGAAATGAATTTCCAGCAAGCCTAGGAATGTTCGATGCGCGTAAATATGCGGAAGCGATTGAAAACTTCAAGCAAACAAGTGTGAAGCATTTAGGGGGATTAGATAATGTTCTCTTCTCTACTTTTAAAATGAGCTCACAAGTAGATGTTGATCAATTGCTTTTAATTGATCAAATCACGGCCAAGATGCAAGTTTATTTTGGAAACTATTTCAAAGATTTAACCGATCTTGAAAAAGTAGCTTTAGAAAAGAAGATTACAGAATACTTTAATTACTTCGAAAGAGAGTACTTGATTCAAGCGGCTCAAACTTTAGCGAAAGTAAGTTTAAATCAATCTTCAGAAACTTTTGTGAACTCTCTCCTCGCTAGAGTTGAGCAAGTCGTTTTTGCCAAGGGTACAGAGCTCATTGCAACCAATGAATTAGGTTCTGTTCAGTCTCATCTTTTTGATTACAAGAACGAGCAAGGTGATCTCAGAGGTTCGATGATTGCCCTGCTTAAAGATGGCGGATTCTTAAAAGAGTCTCCAAGCTTTCAACGCAAATTGGCCCATGCCAGAGCAGATCTTCTTAAGCGTCATAACGCAGAAGAGTCAATTCTTCTCAATGGTGGTGCCATAGATGATCTTTCAGATCAGCTTTACGACTGGTTAGTTATTGAAAAGAAACGTTTCTCACCAATTAAGTAATTCATTTAATCCGACGGGAAGACTCTCTTCCCGTCGTTCTTTTGTTCAACTTTTCCATCCTCCTCAAATCTCAAAAAGACAGGCATAATGAGCTTCAATTTTTTATTTTAAAAAAAAGGAGTTCTGGATGAGAAAACTATCTCTCTTGATGCTAGCTTTAGTCTTCGTCTCTTGTGCCCACGGTAACAAGAAAGAAGTGAGTTACAAAGCTGGTTCAACTGAAATGAAAGGTTATTACGTCGCCCCAAAAACTGGAAGTGGATTACGTCCTGGAGTTATCGTTGTTCACGAATGGTGGGGACATAATGAATACACACGCAAGCGCGCAGAGATGTTAGCAGATATGGGCTACCATGCTTTCGCTGTTGATATGTATGGCGATGGAAAAACGGCGAACCATCCAAAGCAAGCTGGTGAGTTTTCAGGAATGGTCATGAGCAATATGCCTGAAGCAAAAAAGCGTTTTGAAGCTGCCATGAAAACCCTCAAATCAATGCCAGGTGTAGATACAACTAAAATAGCGGCCATTGGTTACTGCTTCGGTGGCGGGATTGTTCTTAATATGGCCAGAATGGGTGAAGACCTCAAGGCCGTTGCAAGTTTTCACGGATCTCTCGCAACTCAAACTCCTGCCAAGAAAGGACAAGTGAAAGCTGACATTATGGTTTTCACTGGAAAAGAAGATCCAATGGTTGGCGCCAAAGATGTTGCAGCCTTTGAAAAAGAAATGAAAAAAGCAAAAGTTCAATATGATCTCTTCAGCTACGAAGGTGCAAAACATGGATTCACAAATCCTGACGCCACTGAAGTTGGAAAGAAATATGGACTTCCACTCGCCTATAATGAAAAAGCTGATACCGATTCATGGGCGAAGTTAAATGACTTTTTAATCAAAAGCTTTAAGTAAAAAAAAAGGGCGGAGATAATCCGCCCTTTCTTTTGTTCTTTTTAAATTTTTCTAAAAACTATACTTCGCACCGAGATTAAATCCAAAAACACTGCGATCAGAAACATCGAAATCAGTATTTGCAGACTTAAAACCTTGATCAGATGTAAATGAATAATCAAAACCACCGTACCCGACAAGATTATCTGCGACGGCCATTGAAGCATCGAGACCCAGTATCAAGTACCCATAAGAATCATAATTAATTTTGGCACTCGTGGCTTTTAAGGTGTAGTCGTTGGCCCCGTAGTGATGAAAAGCTAATCTTGCTCCGAAAGTGACGGGATCAAATTCCATTTGCGCACGAGTTCCTAATTCAAAGTCCATATGCGAACTATAGGTTCCCTGTTCGATTCCAGTTTGTGCATTTTCTTCTGTGCTCTCAAAATTAAACATGAGATCAAGATAAGATTTCCAGCTAAAATTTTGAACGTGATTTCCAGCGCTAGTTCCAACGGCCAATTGGTGTCCGCCTCTTTGAGCATTACCACTGGTGCTAGTCGTTCCTGGTTTATAGTTTCCTAGAGAAGGTGAAAAGGCAGCGCGGGCATCCCAATTGATTCCGATGTCCCCTTCTTTGGCCAAGCGATAGCGGGAGTTGAGTTCTATATCTTCAAGTCCTGAGAATTTCTTTTCTGTGGTTGATGCTGTACTCACTGTTTTGGTTTCAATTTTTCCACCAAAAACTAATCCAAGCTTTACTCCCATTTCCAATTCTGGAAGAACTCCAAAATTTAATTGCTGTCTTAAGACCCATGCAGATTTGTCTTCTTCCGATTGCTTAACTTTATTTGATCGCAGTACTAAATTTGAAGATTGGCTTAAGTGTGAAAGTTGAGAGTCCCCCCAAAAAGTTCCGCTCTCAGGAAAATACATTACGTCCTGTAATGAGCTACTCGCAAAAACTTGAGGTGCTACAGCAAAAAGAGCAAAAGCCCAATACTTCATAAAATTCTCCTTAATAAATATCAGCTTTTATTGTAACCTCTCTCCCTATAAAAAAAAAGCAGCTCCCATCGGAGCTGCTACATTTAAAAAATGACTTTTTTTGATTAAGGATGACAAAATTTTGCAATCTGTCCTGACATCAG
>Ga0100403_1003718_pt1 | contig 11161 bp, 22 predicted proteins | sample CryGeymet201501t_FD_83663 | JGI IMG/M metagenome (GOLD analysis project Ga0100403, IMG submission 83663) | Groundwater microbial communities from Crystal Geyser aquifers in Utah, USA - Crystal Geyser metaG 2015-01t | ecosystem: Environmental > Aquatic > Deep subsurface > Groundwater | place...
CACCATGCCCAGTGACCATTCCGAGGTAGAAAAGATCCACAAGATCCGGGCAATGGGGTCTTTCATTGCGTTCTACATCAGTGCAGACAAGAACGAATGTGTAGAAGTACTTCGTGCCGGTTTCCCCGTGATGCACTACGCCGATCCAGTCTTCACCTATTCAGAGTGGCGACCGGATGCAGAACTACTTGCAACCACACCGTGGGAAGACATTTCAGCAGAACTCACCATGCAGAAGAACCTGAAGGATGAATACGATGCCACCAACGAAGACGACGACGAAGCGACCTGATTGGGATGCGTACTTCATCAACATGGCACATGCCGCTTCCAAGCGTGCCGCGTGCACTCGTTCCCAGGTGGGTGCGGTGCTGGTGGACGCGGACAACCGGGTCATTGGTACGGGGTACAACGGCGCGCCCAGTGGAGAGACGCACTGCACTGATGGTGGGTGTCCCCGAGGACTGTTCGGCTACGAGGACATCCCAGCAGGGGGCAATTACGCCAACTGTGTCGCCATCCACGCGGAGGTAAACGCGGTGGCCCACTCCACTGGTGTGGTCGAGGGGAGCACGGTCTACGTGACACGAGCCCCCTGCGCGGACTGTGCGAAGACCCTTCGCGCGTTCGGTGTGGAGCGTGCTGTCTGGGGTAACCCGCTAGGGATTTCCGAAGTTCGCTTGCAGGGCTGAGGGAAACCCTGTAGCCTCCGTGAGGAAGCCAGACATCACCAACCGGGAGGAGCATGAACCATGGACATGAAGAGCATCCAGGAGGGCGAGGCATACACTCTCGTCACCAATGAGAGCAGGACCAAGCCGGTCTTCGCCAAGTGCACGGTAGTCGCGACCAACCAGCCACTGCCGGGGTACACCACACACGTCGGGGTCAAGGTCGAGATCGACGCCAAGCACTACGCCGACCAGAAGTTGGCGGGCAACGCTCGCCGCACCGTCCACGCCAAGTGGGTCAACGGTCTGTGGAGCGATCACGTTGCTGAAGAGAAGGCCAGGGCCGCAGCACAGATCCCCGCCCGCGCGGAGAAGGAAGCCGCCGAGGCAGCCCGCGCCCAGATGCGAACCCAGTATGTGGATCCCATTCACAAGGAGATGAGTCACCTGTACGGGGGGAGCATGTGGGTTGACGGTGTACAGACCGGACTCCTCCGCATCGTCGGCGGGCCACAGCACGGGATGGAGTACGCCACCCCCAACATCGAGTCTGAGTGGAAGAGGACTGACAGTGGTCGGCAGTACCTGAACTACCTGTTCACCCTGGATGACGCTGACCAGCCTCAGGTGGTGTTCATCCACCCGGACACCGAGCGCTTGGAGTGGATCCAGCCTGTCGTCACCGATGACCTGATGGAGGACACCATCCAGCGGCTCACTGAGGAACTGGACCGCCAGGCCGAGGCCGTCCTGTGAGCGCCCTGGAGGAACCAGAAGGCATCTGGGAGCAGATCGACAAGGACGAGTACGATCGCCTTCTGGAGCAAGCGGAAGACTTGTGGGAGAATGACAAGACACTCGCCAGGTCTGTCTGGGGCTCACTTGAGCACTACGCGCTCGACATCCATGGCCTGACCACCTACGAGGGTCTGTACTTCCACCGCTTTACCGAGTGACCTCAATTTCATAATCCTCCCGCGCAGGTGTTGGTGCTCCTGCATCTGTGGGGGAACCCCGAAGGGGACCGGTACCGTGGTTGGGCCGGTCCCCTTCACTCGTTTAAACAGCGTGGACCTACAGCCTCCCCTCCAGCCCGGAGCACCTGGTGCGGACCCTGAAGGACCAGGTGGCGAACGCCATCGCGGACTACGCGGTTGAGAGCGCCTAACACCCATACATCACCGACTGGCCCACCCTCCGGGGTGGTCCTTTCGTGTGCCTGAACATCTGTTCGATGACGAGGTATGATGTCGGCATGACGCTGTTCGACCGTTTGCAGACGTTACATGACGAGTCCACGACGACCAGGAGCAAGATCGATCTGATCCTACTCCAGTTGGATCCCAAGACCCGAGCGGGCCTAGAGGAGATCCTGCGCAACCCAGCCGTATCCCACACCGCTATCGCGGAGACGTTGACTGAAGAGGGCTACCCCGTGAGTGAATCCACGGTGCGCCGCTACCGCCGGAAGATCGGAAACACCCAGTGAGTGATCTGTTAGAGCGCATCATTGATAAGAACGAACCCAACGCGCAGCGCAAGGAGCGTTTAAACCACCCGACGGGCTTCCAGCCCGGAGTGATCTCACCATCGATCAATAAGCCTGGGGAGATCATTGCTGATCCTCTGGAGGCGTCATCAGGTGACGAGATCGACTGGGATGAGACGATGCGTGCGTGGGGACTGAATCCCGCGCAGTGGCAGATTATCGAACCGATTGAGTTCCGCTTCTGGGACATGGCGATCGGTAATGGTGAAACCAAGCGCATGAAGTACTTCAAGGCGCGCTTTATCAAGCGTGTCACTGCGGTTGTGAAGTCCGAGGATGTCGATGACCTGATCAAGCACGTACGGTCGCGGGCACGGAACAAGAAGCGCCCGGAGAAGAAGACCGACAACGTACTGATCGCCGCCATTGCTGACACCCAGTTCGGTAAGGATGACGGTGACGGCTTAAAGGGAACTGTAAGTCGCTTTATCGGCCTTAAGGAAAAGATTCTTGACCGTGCGAGAGAGACGAACTCCTCGCACCTCCTGCTTCCCTCACTGGGCGACATCATCGAGAACTGTGATGGCTTCTATGCCCAGCAGCGCTACCGCGTGGAAGCAAACTTGCGTTATCAGGTGAAGATCGCGTACGAATCGATGGTGGAGATCGTCACCTACCTGGCTCCGCACTTCAACACCATCCGAATCCCGGTCATCGGTGGTAACCATGGTGAGAACCGTGACTCGTTCTCTGGGAAGTCAGCAACCGACTTCAGCGACAACTGGGATGTGGAGTTGTGGGACATCACCGATCGCATCATCCACGCTAATACTGACGCGTACGATCACGTAGTCATCACTACCCCGCACTCCTCACTGACGCAGACCATCGACGTCAACGGAAAGATCCTAGGGCTTGCGCATGGTCACCAGTTCAGTCGCGGATCAGACGCGCAGAAGAAGGCGATTGAGTGGCTGAAGGGGCAATCGTTGGCGAAGACTAGGATGGGGGATTGTGACATCCTCCTAAGTGGTCACTTCCACCACTTCCAGATGATCGAACTCGCGCGCACAGAAGAGGGGCGTCTGACCACATGGATCCAGACGCCCGCGATGGATGAGGGAAGTGATTGGTTCTACAACACGACGGGGCTAAGCGCTCCCCCCGGCATGCTCACCTTCACCATCGACAGTGACGGAAGTTTCGGTCGAGACATCAAGATTCTCGAATGAGTGGTCATGGTCGTGGTGCTCGTGTGTATTCCCGTGGGGAACCCCGAGTACCTGCCCCAGGTGTTCAGTGACAGTGGCAACGTACGACGCCCAGTATGGGGTGTCTTCCAACATCGTGAGAGCGTTGGATGCCTCGCTGAAGAGACGCTGGCACTCTTCGGGTGACAGGGTCTGGTTGAGTACGACGGACGGCTCGATGGAGTGTGTGCTTCGCATGACACCACAATAGCCGTGTGTGCGACACAATACACTTCATGTGGAAGCACCTCTTCTGGTTTGTGGCAGGAATGGGGGCAATGGTTACATTGGCTTACATGCTCGACCCAGACACGATCGAAGGCGAAACGACTATGTTGGCACTTTTCTGGGGCGGTCCTCAAGACGGACGAGAGATGCAACTCTCCTCCTCACCTAAGGTCATCTACTTCCCCGTGATCGATCATGAGAAGTTACGCGCGCAGACATTGATCCACGGAGAGAATTCGATTCCATCCGAAGAGGTCGTTACGGGACGCGCGGTCTATGAGCGAGCCAATGACGTCGGCAGTCTAGTGCGGTACGCATACAAGGTCACTGAGTTTGGCTAGGAGACAGAAGTGGGGCATCACAGGAATTCCGAGGGAACACTTCACAGCACAGGGCAAGCCGAAGAAGCCTTTCGAATCACATACAGAAGCACTCCACTGGCTCAGGAAGCACCAACAAGGAGCGAAGGTCTACCAATGCGGCGTATGCGGGTACTTCCACCTGGCCTCACCACCCCGCTCCTAGGGGAGAAGGTCGAGGTCTACCTCAACCGCAACCGCCAATGTGTGAGTGTGCGCCACAACGGGATCGTGATGATGCACCTTCAGCGCGTAGTACTGGAGTGGGCCGAGTTCATCGTCCAGCCCGCAGGATCGCGCAGGGTGAAGGAGCAAGGACACCGCACGGTGCATGCGTGGCTCAAGGGGACGATGGCCTCATTCGATGAGGTACCCGCTGATCACGCCAACGAGGTCACCTATGACCCATACACCGACCAGGCGTTCATGCTGGGTGATCGACCGATTGCACTCGCCACGATGGCCCAGGTGCAGTGGGACAAGCCACGGGTCCTTGTCTGGTAACGACTGTTTAAACAACTAGGCCATACAATGCGTCCATGGCTGATTCCAGTGAGCAGTACCGGACAGCGTTGCACCGAGAGACGCAGCGCAAGCAGTACCGTGCCTACGAGCAGCACGACCTGGACCGGTACCACATGACTCCTGAATACGCTGAACTGAAGCGGAGTCTCCCATACAGGCAGTGGCAGAGAGAGCGCAACATCCTGTCGAATCAATTCTCTGGTGCGGAGCGAACGTATCTTTATCAGCGTGGTGCTACTGGTCTAGCCAGCAGACCTGAGCGCGTTTAAACGTAGTCGAATGACTTCCGTCGGAATCCGTAGGGAGTTACGACAAGACCCCCAACCGGAATCCGGAAGGGGGTCTTTGTATGTAATAACACTCGCCACTGATCAACGTCGAGAGACGTGCTCCTCCAGTCGTGCTCTGATGGATTCCTCAGGTCCACCAGAAAGTAGTTCGATCTGGCATTCGTGCAGACGATTGCGACCGTATTCGTCGATGATCTTATCGAGGAGGCGCTGAAGGTCAGCAGCAGTTTCGACTCCGGATAAGAGATATTCGGTCTTTTGCACTGTCGTTGTGAGCGACGTGAGGTTTGCCATGTGTGGGAACTCTTTCTGTTACAAGAACGCGCTTCTAAGTGGATGGTTTCCAATTGGTGTCCTTCAGTAGTTCCATCAGGTCATCCAACCGAATCCTCTCTCGTGTTGATCTAGCACGCACCTTGAAGATCACCTCATCATTGAGCAAGATCTCCCACAGTTCATTGTTGACCTGTTCGACCTTCCAACGTTTGCTGGGGGCAGGGTCACTCATGTTCCTTGCTTTTACGGCAACGCTCATGGTTGGTTACCTCGCTTTCCTTCCAGGTCATCGGTTTCTCGGTTCTCCGTCGCCGAGGTCCAGAGCGACAAGGTCCCACATACCCCACACTACGGGCAGGAATCCTGAAATCAAGGAAAATCTCATCTACAGAACATGCGTTCGACTCAGTAGTTGACAGCGCCTTACAGTCCATACAGTTGACCCCATACAGTTTCGACCATACAGTTCTCCCTCGCGCGTGCATGCCCGTGTGTACAGGTGCACGCTCTCCCCGACACCCCCGACCCGAGAGGACCCGCATGACCACCACAGGTACACCTACCCTTACTAAGGGCAGCCTCACCTACGCCCCGACCGCGCCCGACCAGGACGAGCGCGTGGACCCCATCGTCCAGGAGCCCGGTGACCGCGAGCGGTTCGCCCACTACATCGTGGACGAGTCCGGACGCGGCATGGCTGCCGCCCAGGCGATGCAGGCGATGTTCGACGGCACGCCCGTGCGCGCGCTCTGCGGGAAGGTCTGGGTGCCCACCAGGGATCCCAAGCGATTCCCCGTCTGCCCGACCTGCGAGGACGTGAAGAAGCGCCTCCAGGGACCGCGTGACGAGGACCCACAGACCTAGAGCACCCCGCCTGAGAACGCCCCGGAAAATCGAATCTGGGGCGTTTTCGCTGGTCAGAGCCATTCCGTTTAAACGATCTTGCAAGATGGGGTGGACAGGCGCTTGCAGGGCGCGTAGTGTCCCTCCTGTCGCCGCACCAACCACCCCGACCCCCGGCGACAGGAGCACACGACATGAGCACCACCACCACCACCACCACCGCACAGGCCGCCATCGCCGCTTTCCTGGCTGACGCCACCCCCGAGGAGCGTGAGGACGCACGCCGCGACGTCAACGCCCTGATCGCCAAGACCATCGGCCCCAACACCACCATCCACCCCAGCAACGTCCGCGAGGGCGACATCGTCTTCCTCGACGGCAAGCAGGTCGGAGAGGTCACCATGATCGCCGTCCTGGACGACGACGACCGCACCACCCTCGTGCAGTACGGCAACCGGGGCACCTTCGGGCGCACCGGCCCCCTCCTCCAGCCGCTGGTCGGGGACGTGCCCAACATCCTGATCAAGAAGGAGTTCAACCTGGAGCCGCGCCACGCCGCTGTCCGCGTCTACCGCGCCTCGTAACTGGGGCTGGACAGCCCGCTGCTGATGATGTAGCGTCCGGCCCACCCCGTGCCGTTTAAACGGGGTCACCAACGTCACCACCAACCACACCGCCTGAGGAGGCACCACATGAGCACCAAGACCGACCTGACCGTGGACGAGAAGGCCCTGACCGTCGTCCCCCAGGACAAGCCCCTGACCGTGGAGGACATCCTCGCGGACGCCGACCTGGCCGAGGCCCTGCGCGAGCGCCTGGACGAGGAGGACGACGCCGCCAGCCCGTACCACGCGAAGTACGCCACCCGCGAGTCGTGGCTCCAGCACTTCGTGGAGGCCCTGCGCCCCTGGTTCCGGGAGCGCGCGAACGTGGAACTCCCCGAGAAGGTCAACGTCAGCGTCGGCTGGCCCTCAGCCCGCGCGCTGAGTGGCAAGAACCGTCGCATCGGGGAGTGCTGGCTGCCGCCGGGGAAGACCCCGCACATCTTCATCTCGCCCCTCATGGACGACGAGATCGAGATCCTGGGCGTGCTGGTGCACGAACTGATCCACGCCATGGGCATCGGTGGCCACAAGTTGGACTTCAAGAAGATCGCTGTCGCGGTCGGCCTGGAGGGCAAGATGACCGCCACCGAGATCAGCGACGTGCTGGAGAAGCACCTCCGCGCGCTGCTGGACGAGGAGGCCATCGGTGAGATGCCCCACGAGAAGATCCACGCCGAGGGTCGCCCGATCAAGAAGCAGACCACCCGTCTGCTGAAGGTGTCCTGCATCGACCCGGACTGCGGCTACATCGCCCGCGTCACCCGCAAGTGGATCGAGGAATTGGGTCCCCCGATCTGCCCGTGCAACGGTGAGTCGATGGAGCCGGAGGGTCTGTGATGCGGACCTGCCGACTCTGCGGTCACTGGGAGGTCTTCGCGAAGGGAATGTGCGAAGCCTGCTACGTCGAGGTGGTGGTCGATGATGACCACCACCGCCGTCCAACCAACTACGTTTAAACGAACAGGAGCAAGAACATGTCACTCACTCAGATCACAATCCCTGCCGGAAATGGTGACACCTACAACATCACACTGGAGCGGGGAGGTGTGTTGACCAATGACGGTCGCAAGATCGTGGAGATGGTCGCACGTCACCTGTTCATCCAGCCCAGCAATTCACCAATCGCCAACCACGAGAGGAGCACCTGATGTACGAAGACGCACACCTGGAGGAGTTGTACGAGGACCGCTACCACCTGGACGACCAGGACAACGACGAACTGTTCGACACCGAGGAGGTGGAGGAGGACCAGGCGCAGTACACCCTGACCGGCGTGCGCGCCGACCACGGCACCATCGTGGTCTTCGATGCCACCGACGAGGACGGGGAGTCCTGCACCGTGGCCGTCGAGCACCGGCCTGCCCAGGCCATCCTGGAGGCCATCCAGGAGGACGGGGACGCCATCGCCTGGGCACCAGACTGGGCCGTCCAGTACCTGTGACCGTCCCCCTGCGGAAACGCCTCGGAGAATCGATTCTGGAGCGTTTCCGCAGGTCAGGGCCACTTCAGCCCCACGATCCGCAAGAAATCATCGACAAGGGCTTGCGGAGCCCGCCCAACAGGCGTAGCGTCCTTCCCAGCAGCAAGTCACCCACCACCGAGCACGAGGAGCACCCCATGAACTTCAACCGCATCTACACCTCCGGTCGCCTCCAGGGTGGCAAGGTCGCCAACCTGCGTCTCACCGTCACGGTGGACCTGGACACTCTCCAGGCCGTCGCACGGGACATGACCTCCTACGCCACCGAGGACGGCATCGACGCCCTGACCCGCGCCCAGGTCGAAGAGCACCTGCGGGACGCGGTGTTCAACGGGTGCCTCACCGAGGCGGCGGGGTACCACTTCTGGGACAACAACTCCGAGGAGTTCGCTGAGAAGGTCTACGCCAAGGTCGCGGAACTCTTCCCGGAGGCCTTGCCCACCGTCTGAAACCAACTGTCGAAACGCCGGGAGGCGTCGTGCGGAGATGACCTACCGCGCCTGAATGAGACAGGTCACCAAACCCCAACCACCCCAGGAGCACATGCCATGACCACCATCGCCCGCACCCGCGCCGCTGACCTGAAGGCAGGCGACAAGTTCTTCGCCGCCAGCACCGGCAAGTTCCGCACGATCAAGACCGTCACCCGCGTCCCCGGCAAGCAGGCCGTGAAGGTCGTCTTCGCCTCCAAGGACCGCGCCGTGTTCGCCCTGGACGCTGTGCTGCCGGTGGTGGCGTAGTCATGGAAGAGGGCATGGGCTACAGGATCATGAAGGACCAGATCAACAACCGCGCGAGGGCGTGGAAGTCACTGCACCTGATCGATGGGTGGAAGTTCACCTCTTCCAGGAAACTGGACAAGGAGGATCAGATCGACACCGACAGCGCCTGGACGTTCGTTGTCGAGATCGACGGAGTCGAAACCTCCAGGGCCTGCTGGACCTCGCAGCAGGCAGCAGACCTCCTCGTCTGGATGGAGGCAGTCGAGTTCGGCTGGAGCCGCCACAAGGAGTACGTCAGGTCAGTCGGTCCCGAGTTCTCACACCTGATCTAATCAGAACCACCAACCACGAAAGAGGTTTAAACATCATGACGATCCACACCGCACGTGTCACCACCAAGACCGCCACCATCGAACAGGTGAAGATGTACCTGCCCTCCAACTACCGCGCCTTCGACGTGGACGAGGAGATCTTCATCCAGGGATTCGACGCGGCTGGCTGGACCTTCAACGACTACATCGTCCCGCGCCTGGCGAGCGGCATGATCTTCCTCACCACGGAGTGCGAGGAGTGCACGGTCCCCTACGACGAGCACGACGAGGGCTGTGACGCCTGTGTGGCTCTGAAGCCCGACGTGCCGACCGGCAGCATCAGCCACGGCACCCACCGCACCGTGGACCTCCTGGACGCCTTCCTGGGCTTCCTGGAGATGCAGCGGCCCGCGCTGTACGACGAGGTGCTGTACGCGGGTGGTGACGCCGCCCAGGCGTGGCGGCTGGGCTGGCTGCACGACGACCAGGACGTCGCCCTGGCTGCTGCGGACGAGTGGTTGTCTGAGGACGTCTGGAGCGCCATGGAGTCCATCGCCCCAGCAGGGCACACCTTCGGCGCGCACGAGGGCGATGGTGCCGACTTCGGCTACTGGCCCATCGATGAGGACGAGGACTAGATGTCACCTGTCGAGTCCTGGTTGTTGATCATCGTCATGATCGTCACCATCGCAGTAATCTGTTACATCAACTACAAGGAGGGCAACGAGAAGTGAGCATCATCAATCCCGTGGTGGGACGTCCCACGAACACGATCGACGTCGAGAGTCTGAGCCTGGCGAACTACGACTCGCGCCCGGTGCCCTACAACTGGTCGGACGCCTACGCCGACGAGGACTGGTCGTTCTGGCAGTCCGACGAGGCATTCGCGCCCAGCGAAGACCCCGACGAGGAGGATGAGGACATCATCGCCGAGATCAACGGTGAGTACGCCGAGGGTCCAGTGATGAACTACTACTACCCCATGGGCGTGTGGGACTTCGACCCTGTGCAGGCTGCGAAGGAGTTGCTGTACCTGCCCCTGTGTGTGGTCTACATCGAAGAGACGGAGCAGTGGGGCCTGGCACTGACCGGTGGGGGTGAAGACCTGTCCTGGGAGATCTGCGAGGCGTTCATTCGTCTGGGCTTCGCCCCTCCAGCGCACTTCTGTGATCTTCCTCGCATCAGTGGCCGTGGTCTGGATGGGTACACACCGGACAAGGATGAGGTCATCATCCGCGCGTGCAAGCGCACGTTGCGTCATGTGGCAATGCGCTCCCAGGACATCCACGATCGTCTCGATGAGATGTTGAGGGACGAGTAGACCGAGGTGCAACTATCCCCGCTGATGTGTTTAAACACCATTGGCGGGGATGTCGCATGATCGAACTAGAATCATCCCATGGATGACATCACGTTGGAGGAGTGGTTCCATGAAGTACCTGCACTACAAGAGATGTATGAGGATCGTGAAGATCGTTTAAACGCCATCGACTGCGCTCTCCAGGTCGCGGCCATGATGGGTGACGAGCACTACCTCGACCTGGCGTGCGGTCGTCCCTGCTGCGCCGAGATGCCTGGTGACTTCCCCGCCTGAGGGCGATCGAACTAGTGTTCTCTGTACTTCTGCTCGCAAGAATTCTTCGACCAGGGCTTGCGAGCCGTCCGGATCCGTCGTACAGTCTCATCTCCGCACCCGACCCCAACCACCAACCACGAGGAGCACCACACGATGTTCGACCCCAAGAGCGCCACCCTGACCGCAGTCCGCGCCCTCGCCTCCGTCTGCGACGGGGCCAAGGACGATGACGGCCGGGGCTTCAACGGCATCGACACCAAGTTCGGCAAGCGCCTGGCTGCGCTCCCCGCCGATCAGGTCACCCAGGCCATGGTGGGCGAGGCCGCACACATGCTGATCAAGTACCGCGACCAGATCGTGGCCCTGACCTCCCCCGAGGTCTACGAGGTCATCGTGCGGCACGCCAACGACTCCACCCGCAACCGCGAGGCCCGCCAGGACGCCCGTCGTGCGCTGTACGACGTGGACAACCGCCAGGGCCGTCAGGTGGACGTCCACGAGGGCGAGTTCGTCATCACCCTCACCCAGTACGACCG
>Ga0100403_1003719_pt1 | contig 11157 bp, 9 predicted proteins | sample CryGeymet201501t_FD_83663 | JGI IMG/M metagenome (GOLD analysis project Ga0100403, IMG submission 83663) | Groundwater microbial communities from Crystal Geyser aquifers in Utah, USA - Crystal Geyser metaG 2015-01t | ecosystem: Environmental > Aquatic > Deep subsurface > Groundwater | place: USA...
CCGTCGCGGCGCTCGCGGCGATCGCGCGGGCCACGGATGACCTCGGCTTGCGGGCCGCCGCGGTCGCCGCGGTCCTCACGACCCGCGGTCTCCTTGCGGCGCTGCGAGCCTTCGATGACGGCGTCGGCGAGGCGCGCCGTGATGAGCTTGATCGAACGAATCGCGTCGTCGTTCCCCGGGATGACGAAGTCGACGAGGTCCGGATCGCAGTTCGTGTCGGTGATGGCGATGATCGGGATCCCGAGCTTCTTCGCCTCTTGCACCGCGATCGATTCCTTCGCCGGATCGATGACGAACACGGCCGACGGGAGCGATCCCATGTTCTTCAAGCCGCCGAGGTACTTCTCGAAGCGCTCGCGCTCCTTCTCGAGGCGCGACACTTCCTTCTTCGGGAGCTGCAAGTACGTGCCGTCTTCCTTCATGCGCTCGAGCTGCCGCATGCGGTCGAGGCCCTGCTTGATCGTGCGGAAGTTCGTGAGCGTTCCGCCGAGCCAGCGGTTGACGACGAAGAACGATCCGGAGCGCGTCGCCTCCTCTTGCACGATCTCTTGCGCCTGGCGCTTCGTGCCGATCATGAGGAGGTGCCCGCCGCGCGCGACCGTCTCGGTGATGAAGTGGTACGCGCGCGCGAAGAGGCGCGCCGTCTGATCGAGATCGATGATGTGGATGCCGTTCCTCGCTCCATAGATGAAGACGCGCATCTTCGGGTTCCAGCGCTTCGTCTGGTGGCCAAAGTGGACGCCGGCGTCGAGCAGCGCCTTGAGCGGGAGCGGGAAATCACCGCGGAGCTGAGGCAGCCCCTGCGAGGTCAATTCGGTGGTCATCGTGCGCTTTCCTTTCGGTTGGGCCGCCGCTTCCCTCCGCGACCAGCAGAGTTTCCTCTGCACCGGGCCGTGGATTTGCGCTGGGGAGCGTGTGGATTTGGTTTCGCGCGGCCGAAATGGCCGAGCGGGTGCGGCAATCTACGCGCCAGCGCGAAAAACGCAAGCTCGAGTGCCGCCGAGGCGCTCCGGCCGACCGAGCGCGAGAGGCCCGGCCGGCCGAGACGATGAGCGCCTTTACTGGAGACGAACGATCGCCTGATACGTCTTGTGCGACGCGCTGTACCCCTGCGGGCTCGCGTAGATCTTGATGTAGTAGACGCCCGCGGCCGGGATCGCGTCGCTCACGAAATTCTCGTGGTAGCCCTTGTCGTCGCTCGGACCGCCGAGGCTCGTCGTTCCGTCGCTCTTGAAGACGTCGACGACCGTGTCGGTCTTGGGGTCGCCTGGGACGGTCTGCACGTGGAACTTCTTGCCGACGTCGTTCGTCGTCGCCGTGTACTTGATCCAATCCACGTCCGTCGCCGACGCGAGCGATGCATTCTGCAGCACGAACGGCAGCGACGCCGCCACCTGCGCGGTGCCCGTCGTGTTGTTGGGCTCCGTCTCGGCGAGACCGACCGCGGCCGTTGCGTTGGCCGTCACCTTGAACGCGCCGGTCGTGCCGGTGTTGTCCCAGTAGATCGCGTAGTACGGGTCCGCCGACGTCGTCACGAGCGTCGGCGTCGCGGCGAACACGACGAGATCGGAGAACTTGCCGCTCTTCGGCAGGATGACGACCTTCGGCGACGCGTTCGGATCGGTCGCCGTGGCCGCGAAGTCGACGATGCCGAGCGAAGCGCCCGGCGTGAACTGGTAGAGGAAGGACTCGTACGGCTTCGCGACCGTGCCGTTCGCCGCCGTTCCCGCCGTGAGCGTCGTCGGCGTGCGCGCCGCGATCGTCATTCCGCCGGGCACCGGGAAGAGGTCATCGCCCGGATCGCCCGCAGGCCCGCTCGTGATCGTGAGATCGTGCGCCATCGCCGCAGCCGTCACGTCGATGAGCGCGGTCATGTCGACGCCGTAGAGCGTGGCATTTCCGATGCTGACGTTGATGCCCGCGGGCGCCGTGACGTCGAGGTTCGTGAACGTGATCGGCGTGAAGAGGCCGTCGCCCGTCGACGTCGTGTCGAACGGCGTCGAGAGGTCCTTGCCCGTCGCGTGCATCGCGACGATCGAGCCTTGCGCCATCGTGCCCTGTACGGACAGAACCGCGGGCAGATCGAGCTTGAACGCGCCCTTGTAGACTTCCTTGCTCGACCCGTCGACGACCGTGACGTCGCGCGGCCCGGGCGTCGCACTCTTGTCGATCGTGATCTGCGCGACGAGCGCGGTCGGGCTCGCGACGGTGATGGTTCCCACCTTGATGCCCGGACCGAAGTCGAGCGTCGTCGACGCCGACCACTTCGTTCCGAAGCCGCTCACGGTCACGTCGAGCTTGCGCGCGAGGAACGCGTGGCCCGGCGTCACCGCGCTGACGCTCGGATCGCTGCCGGCTCCCGAACCAGCAGGTCCAGGCTGCCCCTGCGGACCTTGCTGACCCGGCGCTCCGTCCGTGCCGCTGCACCCCACCACGGCCGCGCCGAGAACGGCGCAGACCAAAATCCCAAGCTTGCTCGACGTTTTCATCCGTACGACCTCCACCGGTGGCCCGACGCTACCTGGACGCGGCGCGCCTGGATGCGCGCGGAATCCGGACGCTTTTTCCGGTGGCGGTCCATGACTCATTCTTGGCGAGCTGACAACTACAAAAGCGTACACGTCGCACATTCTTAAACGTCTCCGAGCAGGACGCAGCAGGCGCGGAATCGAAGTACGCTCAACGGGATGTTCGCGCGTGACCGCATGGCCGGCCTGATCGCATTCGCGCTCCTCGCAGCGTGCGCGTGCGGTCCGTCTGCGGTCAAAGCGCCAGTCGGTCCTCCTCCGGAGTACGAGGACGCGCGTCCTCCGGTGCCGGCGAGCCCGAGCGTCTCGCCTTCGACGTCCGCCGCTCCGACTGCGAGCCCGCCGTCATGATGTCCGCGCACTCCGCATTCCAGGAGTCGAGCGAGCGCGCGGTGCCGATCCGCGATCTCGGACTGACGATCACGGGCACGAGCCTCGAGCCGGTCATCGACGTCTTCAAGAAGGAGCTCGACACCGCGCACATCAAGGTTCATCCGCGATTTTACCTGTCGACGGAGTGGGGCGTCGCGGATCAGAGCATCGCGATCGCGATCCCGTTCTACCTCGCGCGGCCGGAGCTCACGCAGCTTCACGCGGAGCGCGCGTGCCACGTCGAAGGATCGGGACCGCGCGAGCTTCTGCGATACCTGCGCCACGAGATGGGGCACGTGATCAACTACGCCTACCGCCTCCACGAGTCGAAGGAGTGGGTCGAGCGGTTCGGATCGATGCAGCGCCCTTATGAGGAGGAGTACCGGCCGCGTCCGTTCAGCCGCGAGTACGTGCATCACCTGCCCGGTTGGTACGCGCAGAAGCACCCCGACGAGGATTGGGCGGAGACCTTCGCGGTGTGGATGACCCCGGGGCTCGATTGGCGCACGCAATACGCCAAGTGGCCGGGAGCATTGCGAAAGCTCGAGTACTGCGAACGCGCCATGAAGGACGTGATAGACCGGGAGCCGGTGATCACGACCGAAGTCCTCCACGAAGACGTCGCGAGCTTGTCGGTGTCGCTCGAGCAGTTTTATCGAGACGCGCACGGCACGCTCGCGGAGCGTCCCGCGGGGCTCGACGGGATGCTCGCGTCGATGTTCGCGGACAACGAGCAGGCCGCGGTGCGCGCGCCGGCGTCGGCGCTGATCCACCGCCTCGAGCGCGATCTTCCGGCGAGCGTCTACCAATGGACGGGGCACTTGCCGGAGCGGACGCGCTGGCTCATCGAGTTCTTGGCCGAGCGCGCCGACGCGCAGGAGCTCTCGTACCGCGTCTCGCAGGAGAAAGAGCTGACGATCGCGCTGACGAGCCTCGTGACCGCGCTCGCGATGAACTACCTGCAGAGCGGTAAGTACGTCCCCTAGTACTTGCGGCGGCTGCGCGCGAGCGCGAGGCGCGCGATGGCGTTCACGAGATCCGGATAGCTGATCCCCGCGGCCTGCGCGGCGGTTGCAAATTCTGCGCTCTTCTCCAGGTAGCAGCTCGCGTTCACCTCGATGACGTACACCTCGTCGTTCTCGTTCACGCGGAGATCGATGCGGCCGTAATCGCGCACGCGGAGCGCGCGGTAAGCGTCGATGCTCACGCTTTGAAGCTTCGCGCGAAGATCGTCCGGGATCTCCGCGAGCTTCGAGCGCGTCCCTTTGTACTCGCGGCTGCTCGGCACCCACTTGGCGCGACGGCCGAGGACGCGCGGATAGCCCGCGGGCAAGCCCGAGAAGTCCATTTCGATCGGCGGGAGCGCGACCGGCTTCTTGTTGCCGATGACGCCGACGTAGAACTCGCGGCCCTCGATGTACTCCTCGACGAGCGCGGAGTCTTTGACCTTCTCGTGGATCGCGATGACTCGCTTCATCATCTGCGTCGTCGAACGGACGAGCGACTTTCCCTCGATGCCGATCGAGGCATCCATGCGCAGCGGCTTCACGATGAGCGGCATACGAAGGTGCGTCGTCGTGTCCGGGAACGTGTCGCGGCGAAACACCACGTACGGCGGGAACGGGACGTCGTGGTACGCGAGGAGCTCCTTCGTGAGCGCCTTGTCCTGCTGAAGGTAGAACTCGCCGGGCCCGCCGCCGGTGTAGCGTACGCCGACGAGCGAGAGCGCACCTGCGACCGCGACGTCGAGGAGCGCGTCGCGCCCGAACATCTCGCACAAATTGAAGACGAGGCCGGGCTTCTGCTTGCGGAGGCCGTCGATGAGCTTGATGGGATCGCCGTGGACGCCGAGGATCGACACCTTGTGCTTGTGCGTCTTGAGCGCCGCGGCGACTTGCTCGACGACGGGGTCGTACGTTTCGACCCCTTCCTTCTCGAGGTACGTGAGGATCGTGACGTTCACCGCGAATGGCCTTTCTTCTTCTTGGGCTCGGGCGGTTCGAGCTTGAACGTGGGCGCCGCAGGCTTCGGCTCGGGCGCGCCGACGAGCGAGCGCAGCAGCGCCACTTCGTCGCGGTAGGGCGCTTCGGGATCGCGCGGCTCGGTCTCGACGACGCCGGGCGTGCGCGCGAAGCGCGGATCGTTCGCGAGGCGCCAGAACGTTCGCAGACCGAGGAGGCCGTCGCCGATGTGCTCGTGGCGATCGACGCGCGAGCCCGCGGGCTTCTTCGAGTCGTTCAGGTGGAAGGCTTCGATCTTCGCGAGGCCGACGGCGCGATCGATCTCGCCGAGCGTCGCTTCATAGCCGCCCTGCGTGCTGATGTCGTACCCGGCGGCGAAGGTGTGCTGCGTGTCGAGGCAGACGCCGAGGCGATCGGGGTGCTTCACGCGGGCGAAGATCTCAGCGAGGTGCTCGATGCGGTGGCCGACGCACGTGCCTTGGCCGGCGGTGTTCTCGATGAGGATGCGCGCGGTCGCGCCCGGCGTTCGCTCGTGCACCTCGTCGAGCGACTCGACGGTCCGGCGCACGCCGACGTCTTCGCCGGCGCCGAGGTGCGCGCCCGGATGAAGGACGCAGAAGTCGACGCCGAGCGCGCTCGATCGCTTCACCTCCGCGACGAGCGCGTCGCGCGATTTTTCGAGGATGTCGGCTTTGTCGGTCGCGAGGTTGATGAGGTAGCTCGTGTGCGCCATGACCGGCACGGGCTGCGCCGCGTGCGCGGCGCGAAACTGCGCGATCGCTTCGGCGTCGACGAACGGCTCGCGCCACATGTTCGAGTTCTTCGTGAAGATCTGAATGGCAGCGCAGCCGTCGACCCTTCCGCGGTCGAACGCCTTGGCGAGACCGCCGGCGACCGACTCGTGCGCGCCGAAGAGCATGCTCGTCACTCATATCGCTTTCTCGCGCGCGGCTCCAGGCTTCGCGCTAAGGTCCGCGCGATGTCGTCCTCGCACGCTCCTCGGATCACGATCGATCGCGCGCGCGTCGAGCAAATCGCGAAGCTCGCGGCGTTGTCGCTCGAGGAGGACGAGGTCGAAGCGCTCGCGCGCGATCTCGCGGCGATCGTTTCTTACGTGGAAGAGCTGGAGGCGCTCGACACGACCGACGTACCGCCGACGGCAAACGTCCGCCTCGGCGCGTCGCAGTGGCGCGAGGACGCGGTGCAGCCGGGCCTCTCGCACGAAGACGCGCTCGCGCAAGCACCGCGCGCGGAGCACGACGGCTTCGCGGTGCCGGCGTTCGTCGAGGGGTGACGATGAGCGACGCGATCTCGTCTCTGTCGGTGTGCGCGCTCGCGGAGAAGGTGCAGCGCGGCGAGGTGAAGGCGGCGGAGGTCGCGGAAGCCACGCTCGCGCGGATCGAGCGCGTCGATCCGAAGCTCCACGGATTTTTGAGCGTGACGCGCGACGCGATGACGGCGCGCGCGAAAGAGATCGACGCGAAGCGGGCGCGCGGCGAGACGCTCGGGCCGCTCGCGGGCGTGCCGGTCGCGATCAAAGACGCGATCTGCACGCGCGGGATCGCGACGACCGCCGGTTCGAAGATCCTCGACGGCTACGTGCCGCCGTACGACGCGACCGTGATCGCGCGCCTCTTCGCGGCCGACGCGCTCGTGCCGGGGAAGACGAACATGGACGAGTTCGCGATGGGCTCGTCGAACGAGAACAGCGCGTACGGTCCGGCGAAGAACCCGTGGGACACATCGCGCGCGCCGGGCGGCTCGTCCGGCGGGAGCGCGGTGGCCGTCGCGGCGCGGATGTCGCCAGCGGCGCTCGGGAGCGACACCGGAGGATCGATTCGACAGCCGGCGGCGTTCACCGGCACGGTCGGCGTGAAGCCGACGTACGGGCGCGTCTCGCGCTACGGCCTCGTCGCGTTCGCGTCGAGCCTCGATCAAATCGGGCCGTTCGCGACCGACGTGCGCGGCGCGGCGCGCGTCCTCGGCGTCGTCGCCGGCAAGGACGCGAAGGACGCGACGTCGCTCGACGCGCCCGTCGCGGACTACGAAGCGGCGTGCGGCGCGAGCGTGCGCGGGATGCGCATCGGCGTTCCCGAGGAGTACTTCGCGGCCGGCTTGGATGGCGAGGTCGCCGCGAGCGTGCGCGCGGCGATCGCGGCGCTCGAAGAGGAAGGATGCGTCGTCCGCCCGGTGAAGCTGCCGCACACGCGCTTCGCCGTCGCGACGTACTACGTCATCGCGACGGCCGAGGCGTCGAGCAACCTCGCGCGCTTCGACGGCGTTCGCTACGGATTGCGCGTCGAGAAGACGCGCGCCGGAGCGAAGGGCGACTTGCGCGCCATGTACGGCGCGACGCGCGACGCCGGCTTCGGCCGCGAGGTGAAGCGGCGGATCCTCCTCGGGACGTTCGTGCTCTCGGCGGGATATTACGACGCGTACTACCTGAAGGCGCAGAAGGTCCGGACGCTCATCGTGCGCGACTTCGAGGCCGCGTTCCGCGACGTCGACGTCATCGCGTCGCCGACCGCGCCTACGCCTGCGTTCGGCCTCGGCGAGAAGACAGGCGATCCGCTCTCCATGTACCTCGCCGACGTCTACACGCTCCCGGCGAGCCTCGCGGGCATCCCCGCGATCAGCGTCCCGTGCGCTCCGGCGCCCAGCGGGCTGCCCATCGGGCTTCAGCTGATGGCGCCCGCGCTCGAAGAGGCGCGCCTCTTCGCGCTCGCTTCGGCTTGGGAGAAGCGGTCGCCCTCGCGGGCTCCGGCGCTGTGATCCGCGTCGTCGCGCTCGACGCCGCGCACCTCGCGGCCTGGCACGCGCTCTTCGAAGCGTCGGCGTCGCCTTGTTTTTGCCGCTACTGGCACTTCGACGGCAACAAGAACGAGTGGCTCGCGCGCTGCGCGTTCGAGCCGTCGAAGAACCGCGACGAGCAGTCCGCGCTCGTCCGCGCCGGGGCGCCCGAGGCGCGCGGCCTCCTCGCGCTCGAAGGCGACGTCGCGGTCGGCTGGATGAAGCTCGCGCCCCGCGCGACGCTCCCGAAGCTCCGCCGCCTCCCGGTCTACCGCGCCCTCGATCTCGGCCCGGACGAAGGCGTCTACGCCATCGGGTGTTTCCTCGTGCACCCCGCGCATCGCAAGAAAGGCGTCGCGCGCGCGCTCGTCGCCGCGAGCGAAGAGCACGTGCGGGCATGGGGTGGCCGCGCGATCGAGGCGTACCCGCGTCGCTCGCCGGAGCCGATGCACGCCGAGGAGGCTTGGCAGGGGCCGGAGTCGATCTTCGCCGGCTTCGACGTCGTCCACGCCGACGGCCCCTACCCCGTCTTACGAAAACGCGTCTCCGCGCCGCGCGACGGCGCGATGTGACTTTTCAGTGGCGAGCGCAGCCGGTAATAGGTGCGGGCGCGCTTCGTGAGAGACTGATCATCGTAGAGAGTCGGAGGCACGACGAAGAAATGAACGTTGGAGGTCGCGTGGGAAACGCCGAAGCTGCGAACGATCACGGCCCGGATAGCGGCGTCGATCTGGGAGTGCCTCCGACGTGGTCGATCGACAAGAGCGCGGAGCTTTACCAAATCCGCGGCTGGGGCGAGCCCTACTTCAACGTCAACGCCGAAGGCTGCGTCGAGGTGCGGCCCGATCCGTCGCGCGATCGCGCGATCGATCTCTTCGCGCTCGCGAAGGAGCTGAAGGCGCGCGGCCTGGCGCTGCCGCTCCTCATTCGCTTCTCGGACATTCTGAACGACCGCATTCGTCGCATCAACGAGTGCTTCGCGAAGGCCATCGCCGAGGCGAATTACCAGGGCGTCTACCGCGGCGTTTACCCGGTCAAGGTGAACCAGCAGCGGCACATCGTCGAAGAGGTCGTCGAGTTCGGCGCGCCGTGGAGCTTCGGGCTCGAAGCGGGCAGCAAGCCTGAATTGCTCATCGCGCTCGCGAACGCGCAGGAGTCGGGCGGCCTCATTCTCTGCAACGGCTACAAGGACGAGAAGTACATCGAGACGGCGCTCCTCGCGCAGCGCTTCGACAAGACGGTCATCGTCGTGCTCGAGCGCATCGAAGAGCTCGACATGGTCTTCCGCGCGTCGGAGAAGCTCGGGATCGCGCCGTGCCTCGGCGTGCGCGCGAAGCTCACCGCGAAGGGCGTCGGCCGCTGGGCGGATTCGGCCGGCGATCGCGCGAAGTTCGGCCTCACGTCGAGCGAGATCGTCGAGGTGGTCGATCGCTTGGCCGAGCGCAACTTGCTCTCGAGCTTGCAGCTCCTCCACTTCCACATCGGCTCGCAGATCTCGAGCATCATCCCGATCAAGAACGCGATGGCCGAGGCGGTGAACATCTACGTCGACCTCGCGAAGATGGGCGCGAACATGCGCTATCTCGACGCCGGCGGCGGGCTCGCCGTCGACTACGACGGATCGCACACCGATTTCCACGCGTCGAAGAACTACAGCATCACCGAGTACGCGGCCGACGTCGTCGCCGCGATCCAAGACGGGTGCTCGAAGGCGAACATCCCGGTGCCAACGATCGTCACCGAGAGCGGGCGCGCCATCGCCGCGCATCAGTCGGTGCTCGTGTTCGAGGTCGTCGGCGTGAACGAGGTGCACTTCAACGAGCCGACCGAGCCTCCCGCAGGCTCGCACCCGGTCGTGCGCGGCCTCTACGACACGTGGAAGAACGTCGTGCCGAAGAACGTGCAGGAGTCGTGGCACGACGCGAGCCAAGCGAAGGAAGAGGCGCAGAGCCTCTTCAAGTTCGGCTACCTCGGGCTACGCGAGCGCGCGCAGGCCGAGCGGCTGTATTGGAACTGCTGCGAGAAGATCCTCGGGTTCGTCCGCAAGATGCGTTACGTGCCCGAAGAGCTGCAGAACCTCGAGCGCGTCCTCGCGTCGATCTACTACTGCAATTTCTCCGTCTTCCAATCGGCCCCCGACACGTGGGCCATCGATCAGCTCTTCCCCGTCATGCCGATTCATCGGCTCGACGAGGAGCCGACGGCGCGCGCGACGATCGCCGACCTCACCTGCGACAGCGACGGCGCGATCGATCACTTCATCGACCGCATCGACGTGAAGAACGTCCTCGAGGTTCACCCCTACCGTCCTGGCGAGCCGTATTACATGGCGCTCTTCCTGAACGGCGCCTACCAAGAGATCTTGGGCGATCTGCACAACCTCTTCGGCGACACGAACTGCGTGCACGTTCGTCTCGGCGAAGAGGGCTACCACGTGACGCACGTCGTGAAGGGCGACTCCGTCGCTGAGGTCCTTCATTACGTGCAGTATGCACCCGAAGGCATGGTCGAGCGCGTGCGACAGCAAGCCGAGAAGGCGCTGCGCGCGAACCAGATCACGCTGCCGCAGATGAAGCTCCTCATGAGGCACTACGAGGAGAGCCTCGGGAAGTACACGTACCTGTCGGACGACGACGAAGACTGACGCGCGCGTCAGCCGCCGACGAGGCCGGCCGCTTCGAGGCGGCCGGCGATGACGTCGTAGAGTCGCACGCGCGGCATCGCGTCGTCGTCGTCGACGATCGCCGGCGCCCCGAAGATGCGCGTCCGTCCGAGCTCGACGATCTTGTCGACGACGTAGTGGAGATGGCCGTGGAGCGCGTGCAGGTTCGGCAAGCGCGCGAGGAGCGCCATCAGGCGCGCGCCGCCGGCGAGGCCGTCGATCCACTGCCACGCCCCGCTCTGGTGCGAAAACGGCGGGTGGTGTTGCACGAGACAGACCGTGCGCTTCGCGAAGTACGGGTCGGCGAGGCGGCGCTCCACCGCCTCCGCGGCCGTGGTCGTCAGCTCGCCCGCGGACCGCGTCACCGGCTGCGCGCGCGTCACGTCCATCGGGACGAAGCAGACGTCGCCGCGCTCGACGACCTTCCCGGGCTCGTCGGCCGCGCCGCGCGCGAACGCCGCGAGCGGCCCCTCGAGCGCCGCTTTCCACGCGCCCATCGACGTGTACGCGTCGTGGTTGCCCGGAACGAGGACGACCGAGTCGGGATCGATCTTCGATTCGTGGAGCGTCTCGGCGAACGCTTCGAACTCTTCCCGCTCTCCGATTTCGGTGAGGTCGCCGGAGATGACGACGTGACCGGCGCCGCTTCGCCTCGCCGCGGCGAGCGCGCGCTCGAGCTTGCGCTTGCGGTTCTGTGCGTCGAGAGGTCGGCCCAAGCTGAGGAAGCGCACGCGCATCGAGAACCCCGCACGAGACCGGCTCGGGCGAGGGTCGAGCATGTGCACGTCCGACAAATGCGCGATGCGCGATGCCGTCGTTTGCATTGGCTTGCTCCAATCGCTTC
>Ga0100403_1003722_pt1 | contig 11150 bp, 23 predicted proteins | sample CryGeymet201501t_FD_83663 | JGI IMG/M metagenome (GOLD analysis project Ga0100403, IMG submission 83663) | Groundwater microbial communities from Crystal Geyser aquifers in Utah, USA - Crystal Geyser metaG 2015-01t | ecosystem: Environmental > Aquatic > Deep subsurface > Groundwater | place...
ATCATTATCCCATTGACTACAATCTGGCTCTCGCTCCACTTCTCCGAGGTTAAATCCCCATAAAAAAAACGTAACCTATCATTACCCTCAAACTCTGACTTTAACCCATCTAAGAAAAGTACCGCCTGTGAAAACGTATCTGATATTAATAATCCAAAATTAAACTTCTTATTGATAATCGCCCACGCTAAAAATACCTCATCTGTGATGCTACTTTTTGCGTGTCCACGAGGTGCAGCGATAGCTACTTCCGTTAAAGTATCGTCTTGATATAACTCGTAAATATCCCTATGAAATTGAGGTGTGGGTAAAGTTAGTTTATGTGGAAAGAAATAAGAACCGAAAGCCTCAATATCCTCACTAAATAGATGTAGTAGTGTCGCTATCCTCTTTTGTTCGTCTATCTGCATATTTTGTTATTATATCGTCAAACTCCACCTGTGTAATCGTTACTTTAGTTTCAATAGCACCACCACCCTTTCCCACAAGTTCAGTTCTATTCGAATATCCCTCATCTTTTCCTAGTGTTTTTGTTATGTGTTTAGCGACGTCAGCCTGTACTCTGAGTAAGTCAACCTTAACTTCTCCATTAACTTTTTCTGTCTTATAATTTAAAGTTTTCTTTAGCACTTTTTCAGCATCTGACAATAACTCTTTTCTTGACAATTTGTCAATTCTCCCCTTGAACCAGCCTTGAAGGGTTATATTTCTAGCGTGATCATAAGAATAGCCAGCTTTTAATGCGGCACTTTGGGCGTTTTCTATTCCCTTGGCTAACTCTTCAATATAATAATCCCAACAGACTTGCTCTCTTGGGTCTGAGGTACTTCCGTTAGCCCCATTAGGGTTAGGTTGAGCCATTTCTACTTGTTCTTAGTTAAAATAGGTCTTTTAATACTCTTGCCAGCCTTGGACATAGCGATTGCGATTGCCTGAGCTTTTGACTTTCCAGCGTGGATTTCCCTTGCTATATTCTTTGATATCGCCTTTTTACTCTTACTTTTTAGGAGGGGCATATTGTTTATTTCTTCTTAATAAATCGGTGAATGTTTTTAATACAAGTTCTAATTCTGATGTTGACCATTTAACTATCTCTGATCTACTGACCTGTAAGGCGTGATATTGGTCTTCGGTTAATCTTTTTCTTAGTATATCATCTCTTTTGCTTTCATCATACACCTCCCACGCCCTGTGGTGTTCGTTACATAATAGCATTACATTCAATTCATTCCATCTACAAGCAAGTCCGGTAGAACCTTTAGAATAGATATGGCTTACTTGGAGGGTTTCAAATCCACATCTACCATTACCAATTTCACAAACCTTTCTAGTATCCCTTAATACCTTAGAGAATGCTACGTCTATTTTATGTATTAAATCATATCTATCCATTGTGTTTGTATTCTTTTTCAGCAAGATCTATTACTTCTTCTTTAAACTCAGTATCCGTTAGTTTGTTTAAGCATACTCGGCACAAAGGAATGTCATACTCTACCCCACTAAGCGTGCAATGATACTCGTTTAATTTACAAAATCCGCACTTCATATTTAGCTTTTATTTTTGTTGATTTTACTTTACTGGCAATAACCTTTATTATTCCCAGAACTTAATTACAGAAGAATAGTCTTTCTTGATTTTATTGTACTCAGGAGATTGTATTAAAGACAGTTTTTTGCTTTCTTTTGGGTAAAATTTCGCAAATCGTTTTAACCGTGTCTTGCTTTGTGCGTCCATCCAACCCTTAATTTCTACCCAAATGTCTAGGTCTGTGAGGTAGAAGTCTGGCACGTACGAACGAGTCCCTGTTTTAATTGCATCAAACCAAAATCTTTTCTTTTCGTATTCCCATTTTATCCCCACGTGATTCAAATATCTTGCATAATTTGCCTCCCAAGAGCTTCTAAAGAACTTATTATCTAGGTCTGCTCGTTTCCCACTTTTTGTTCTACTGTACGGATTACCCTTGTTAAATTTTATATTTTTATCTCTTGTCGTTATCATTTTTTTTGCTGTTTCTTGGTATTGTACTCTCGTTCTCAACCAAGAGGCTTCTCCCGCTTTTTTATACTCTCTGCCCTTGTCGTTCCTATGAGTTTTTATATATTCCATAATAAGATTATACCACGTTAAGTCAGTTTCTCCAAATAAAGTCTGCCATACTCGTCTAGCCTATTCCTATACCATAAATCAAAAGGTTGTCCATCTTTGATTTTTTCTTTAAAATATACGAACATTCTCGCTTTTAATATCTCACTAGGACTTTTCTCGTTTTTGTCAAGATGTAATTTTGGTAAATTATTAATAACCTCTAGCACGTCATTATCAATGCTATCTTCACGAATAAAAAGAAGATGACCATAACCTCCCTCGTTATTTGTAATAATTGATATTTGTTCTGGCGTTAATCCCTCTTGAGTTTCAAAAGTAACTTTTATTGAGCGATTTCCTGATGAGCTATATTTATTTAAAATTGCTGGTATCTTAATTATATTCTCCATTTTTAATTATTATTTAATTCTATTACCCCGCAATCTTTCCACCCCTTTTGTTTAACTGTTTCCGTTAATGTACTTAAATTAGGTTGATATCGATACTGACCAGAGCCATTTACTAACCTATGTTCTATAAAACCATCATAACGAAGCTCTCTTAAACGCCTAGTACAATTATCTCCAAGATAACCACTTTCCTTTGCCTTTTCTTCTAATACCCCTTTATGAATCCAAGTATCGGGTTGGTACTTATACCACGCTTCAAGATAATTTAATAATTTATTTTTTAATGATTTTTGCATTATTATGATTAATAATAATAATCATGTGCTTGAAATAACTCCCAGTACATACATCGGTTTAATGAATAAATAATAATACTTCTTGATGTATTAAATTTGCGAGTAAGCGATGTTATATGAACAGGGTTATAATCAGAATGCCCCCCTTTATCAAAAGTAAAATCAGATTCAGAGGCTAGCTTAACCCATTCTTTAAATATTGTATATTGTTTTTTATTTGGTGGTGGTGTCATACTTTTTAGCTATCCTCTTATGACCCGCTAAAGCTTCCTTTTTTGTTGTATATCTTTCACAGTACTCATCCATATAACCCCCTTTAAGAAAAACCATTGTTTCAAAAATCACTGGCTTTCTTTCATTAAATCCATAATCCATACCAAGCCATACTGTTGATACCTTTTTACCATTTGCTAACTCTTCCTGTTTTATTATTTTATAATTTTTATCTATAGTTAACTTTATATATTCATCTATATCTATTTTCTCTCCTTTTTTATTGTAATACATAGATTTATTTGGGGGTGTTATTACTGTTTAATATATTTAAGTATATGAGATACTACATCGCAGTTGAAAGCATTACCAAGACATTTGTATCTCTGAGTGTTAGAGATCCCATCAAAAAGTGATAAAACTTTCAAACCTTTACTTTGTCTTTTTATATTATTTTTCTTATATATCCTGTTTATGGCATTTAGGGCATCCCCACTCAATACATTTTCTAATAACTTCATCAAAGAATAATGCCGCACTTTCATCTACTGGTAAGTCACCCCAAAATTGCCATTTACCATACATATTGCAAGCATTTCTACAAATATTTGTGGATAAGTGAGAAAAATATCCCTTTTTAAACATTATTGCCTATTTTTTTTTACTCATAGTTTTTTTATTTTATTTCTTTTTTTCATATATTATTTAGTTACTATAAGTCCAAGCAATACAACAACACATATAAGTTGTATTGAAATTATTGCTAATTGAAGTTGTATTAATCTCATATTATTAGTTAATTAGTTAAAGGATAATAAGAAGTTTTATATTATTCACTTAAACCTAGGGTTGAGGATTGATTAAATTTAACTATTCTTTTCTCTTGGGATGTGACCTATTCCTCTAGTGAAGAATTAACTTCATCAATATCATTATAGCAATTCCATAATTCTCCATAATTAGCTATAGGTACAAGTTTTTCTCTTGTAGCCCATAATGCTTTACTAATCATTTGTTTGATTGAATCTTCTTGTTTACTTGGCATCCCTGCAGCTTCTATAATCGTAAGTAATCTACCTTCTAAATTACTTATATCTCCGTGATATATCATCCACGCATCACTTAACACTGGACTTGGATAACCCTCTCTTATATGAGTCTCATTACCTAACTTTACTTTTGTTTCTTTTAACATAACTTTACTTTACTTTACTCAACCCTAGGTTTAAATGAACATACATATTTAGTACTTTATATCTTTTTTTAATTGTAAACTAATTGTAAACCTCTTTTTTATTTCTTCCGATGAAAAGATTGCAGTCTTCGTGGGGATTACATCCACAGCAAATAGCTTCACCCCCCTCTTCTTTTAATCGCTTATCACATACATAGTGAGTTCCCTCCTTCTTCGTTTCAATTAACTTTCTCTCCGTAGCTTTCTCTGGTAACCTCTCTTTTACCTCTTCCAAAGCAGTAGTTACAGCTAGGGTGATAGCTTGGTTGAGTAGTTCAATTAACTTAGGTCTACCCTCAATATCATAGATTGCGTCTTCGTTAGGTCTTTCTATACAACACGTAGACCCTTCGTTATTTGCCATACAATTTTGCCCGTGTTGTGGAGTTTCACACCATTCATCAAGTTTCTTCTCAAACTCATCAGTTGCTTTTTTGATTATTTCGTTTAGATCCATACCTTCTTTTATATTGCTTAATCAATTACTTTCCTTGTCGTCTGACTAAACCAATCAACCTCTCGCTCACGACCAACTCGCCACGTTCCAGGTGGAATAATTAAAATCTTATGTTCAGGATGTGTTAATGTTCCGGGAGCTGATAAAACTAACGTCCACTCATTCTCATTTATCCTATAAACTAACAAGTCTTGCGGTTTTTCTACTGTTAATTGATGGTGGTGTAAAGTTTTTTCACCAAGTGCAAGTATGACCGACCCCTTATGAGAATATTCATCACCTACAATATCTTTGGCTTTATGTAATTCCACATCTCCGTGTCTATAATGTTTCATATTATTTTATTAGTTAATTATCTACGACTCATTTATTAAAGGTACCATTTCCTCCCATTCTAATGGGCTTACTGTATTAAATTCGTCAGACATCTTCCAACTCATTGCCTCTGCGACTGTCTTACTTTGTGGAACGCCTGACATATACATTTCACCAGTTGATGGGCAGACATATAAAGCGTAATAAGCGTCTGTAGTAAATATATCACCCTTCGGGATTTTATGTAATGAATATCCAATTGCTTTATTATCTTTTGTATACTTTACTTTCTCATCTAATAATTCAGCTTTAGCGTGTTTTAAGAATTGCACCGCATCTCCGTACTTCATCGCTTGTGTTCTTTGATCAACATCTTCAATAGCTAGTATTTCCTCAAATGGCATTTTTTTACTCACTACCTTTTTCCATAAATCTTCTTCAAATGTTACGCCGTGAAGTAAGTATAACCCATAACCATCCTGATACTCGATTGCCTTACCTGTATCGCAGTGAAGTCTTCCGTCTTCATCTCTTGATATTGTTTTAGGTCTTGCACATACCATTACAAAATCTTTATTAGTCCAAATATAATTTACAGACTCACATACTTTTCTGTAAGCAGTGGCTCTTTCTTGAATATCTTTATCTAATTCTAAACCACAGACATCAGTAAAAAATGATACAAAACTAGGTGAACCCCACCACCATCCGCCTACCCAGAATTGACCGCCTAACCAGTTGTACCAAGAAAGTTTTTCATCAACTGCACCTCTGACTACATCTCTGACTGCAACTCCGACTGCACGTCCGACTACATCTCTGACTGCACCTCCGACTGCCCCTCCGACTACATCTCTGACTGCACCTCTGACTGCATCTCCGACTGCAACTCTAACTGCATCTTCGACTGCAACTCTGACTTCACCTCTGACTTCATCTCCGACTGCATCTCCGACTGCAACTCCGACTGCATCTCCGACTGCATCTCCGACTGCACCTCTGACTGCAACTGCGACTGCACCTCTGATTGCATCTTCAACTGATCGTCCGACTGCATCTCTGACTGCACCTCTGACTGCAACTGCGACTGCACCTCTGATTGCATCTCTGATTGCATCTTCAACTGATCGTCCGACTGCATCTCTGACTTCACCTCTGTTTAAAATATTATCAGCAATTGAACTTGCAAAAGCTCCTACTAGTGGAGATTGGATCCTGATAACTTTAGTAGGATATTTTAATCCTGCTTTTTCATAACAAATAGGCATATATTTATCAAAAGTTTCCCAGTCTGTTTCTCCTGTCTGTAAGCCTATTTTTATCCATTTATCTACCCACGCAGGTATCATTGCCTCCTGCTCTGGAGTTAATTTATCTATTCTTTTCATATTATTTTTTAGTTAATTAAAGGGGGTTGTAGGTAATAGGAGTGTGTGACAGCAAGTCCCTATTGTTTGCACGGGTACAGCAGAACGTTACTCCCAACGTACCAACCCGATAGTCACAAACCTACATCTTATTTCTTTTCATTCATTTTATCTTGAATAGTATAAATCTTTGCACTGGCTTTTATTCTCCACTCAGGCTTCATTACTTGTTTTAAATCCTCCTTTCTAAAAGCTCCGTACTTTAACATCTGATACACGCCACCCCTTGATCTGCCAACCCTTTTTGCGTACTCTGAAATTGTAATATATTCTTCCATAATTATTATTTAATGATTAAAATGGTATTTCGTCTATATTAATTATATCGTTTGTATTTAGTATGTCGTGAATGTCTGTTATATTCGGAATACCGGGGATTACAATGGGGTCGCTAGGGGTTGACAATGGGGTTTTACTTGCAACATCTACCCCCATACAGTATTCAACTAAGTCATTTATAGTATCTTTGTCTTCTTTATTTAATGTAAGTAACCCATTCTTACTAACAATTGCCTGTACTAATAAACTTCTTATTTTACCCTCTGCTATTTTAGCCCAATCTACCTCTTTTTTGAATACGTTACTTTGTACGATAGACTGTCTTAACCCTTTACTGTCTTCCCCTGTTGGGCTGTGTTTAACGGCAGTCCATTTAAAACTTGTAATGTTTTTATGTGTACCATTAATAACCTCACCATTATAGTTAGTAAACTCAAATGGTTTTTCTACATAACTAATCTCAAGGGGCATAAACTTATTAGGTAGCTTATTCCAAAACTCAAACGCTACAGTATTATTCCCATCGGTTTTTTTCTTCCATAGTGTGTACAACACATTATCAGCATCTCGAAGTTTGATCTTATCAGTAGTCTCTTCTTCAATTTTAGATATGGTGGTTTGTTTGTTTAAAAAGTTTGCCATATGTTCTAAATTAGTTATTTACAATGCTCATAACACTTTGAACAGAAAGTTTCCATTATTATTTTCGCCCCACAACAATTTGAAAGCTCATCTGAAGTAACGTCGTTAATAAACTCTATTTGTTTGTCATCCATATATTTTTATTAGTTTTTAAAATAAAGGCAGTAGATTATCCCAGCTGTGGACTTGAGTATTTAATCTCTAACTACTTGATATTTTTATCTAAGTAATTAGGAATAAATACTTTCCACCACAGTCCGAGCCGTTCCCTTTTAACTCCTACATTTTAGAGTGCCTATTATATGACTACTTAGCCATTTATCCAGTAATACCAGATAGTGGTTTAGTAACTTTTTTTGAGGTTGATTTAACCTTATATCTCCAGTATACACCTTATATTAGACATTGTCAATACCTTATACTGTGGATAAGTCAATATTTAGGGTAATTCTAGGTTATGCTTATTTTCTTCACACCCCCCCCTTTTACTTTCCCTCATAAGGTAGAGTTATTTTAGAGTAGTGTTAATACTGTGTTATTTATAAATAAGTGATAATGAGTATTGGGAAGAAGACCAGGTTGACGGGGGGTTGGTTAAAAGACTGATTTCTCCTACCTTTAAGGTATAGTCTAAAAACGATCAGAGCCTGGATTTCTAATCAATAATCACTATATTTAATTGTCCTAGATTTATATCCCGGTTAGTTGTCCGGTATCAGCGTTTTATGACGTGTTGATAAGATGTCAAATTAAAAAACACATACCTATTGACAGGTTTGTGTTGGATGTGATATAATTTTGTTGGTAGATGTTTTTCATAAACACATTATAGCACCCCTTCATAAGTGCTGTCAATAGAACCTCCTTATTTATAAGGGGGTTCTATTGTTAATTGTTTTTATCTTATAAATTAGGCGACTTTAAAATAGTAGCTCTGTGTTATTTTTTACCCTCGTGATATTCTTGCACATCCTTAACGCTTTGTAAAAAAGTCATAATTGTTTCGTGTATTGGATTTAACCCTATAGCCTCCCAGCCAGTGGGGATCGTACCTTGATGGTTTTGGTACTGTACCCAAGGTTCAAACATCTCTTTTAAAACTGCATGTTCTATTAACTTATACTCGTCATTATCTAAAAGTATCTCATCCTCATCTTTAATCTCTTTTAATTTAGAGATTAACTTACCTACCTCAAATATCTTATCAATAGTTGCTTTAGATGATGGGCAACTCCTAATAACAAGTATTAAAAACTCATGTATCTTTGCTTCATGTAAAACTGTCTTTCCCTCCACGTCTAACTCACTTAATGTAAACTTACTTTGTGGTACGCTTATCTTCTTCATAGTTATTTTTTATTATTAATAATTATTTAACTCTAATTTTCCGATGGCAGGCATCTATTTATAGGCGATGCACCCAAAGTTATTTTGATATATATACTTAGTAGTGAAATATACCTCCTTTAAGGTAAAAGCCTCAAATATCGCCATTTTACGCCCCTGACGGGGTAGTGGGGTCAAGACTGGTCTCCTCTGTAAGTATAGAAATACCCTCTTTATCGTCAAACTCTCCAATTGTGTCTGATGTCCCTATACCCATAAATGTAAAGGCTCGGAGGATAGCTTTTTGTTCCACTACTGAAATATCAGTCCCACTAGCATATCCAGTAAATGCTCGTCGATCATTAAGTATGTCGGGGTGGATTACCGCTCTAGCAAGAAATATATTATTTTTCTGTTCCTCACCTTGTAAAAATGTCTGTATCCCACCATTTTTAAAATGCCTAGCAAAGAACAATAGACGTTCCTTTAGGGTTTGACAATTTTCTCCTAGCTCAAGGGCTTTGGTTAATTCGTCCTCCATTTTTTCTTTATCCATAATTTATACTTATTTATTTAATTTTAAATTAATACTCTTTCTGCTATATAAAATGCTAATAAGTAGACTATAAAAACAAACATCATAATTACCGTCCATTTTATTAACCCTTTTATAAAATACATATATTTTAATTACATAATGGTAGAGATAGCAGTTTTATACTACCTCTACCTTACTATCTTTTAATTACCCTCTGTAGGCTCAACCGGTTCTACTGGCTCTGTAGGTTCTACAACCTCTGGACTATCTCCTCCAACTGTTGATGTAGTACCGTCGATTACTACATCATTTGGTTTATCTACAACCTCTTTTGTTTCGTCTCCCATGCATGACAAAAATGTTATTAATTAAGTGATTCGTTTTTAAGGTTAAATTGCTTTAATCCATTCCATATGTCTTTAGTTAAGCCACTACCCACCTTACCATTACGCACCAAGAACGTTGCAGTTAGCTTATCTAGTGAATCAATATATAACTTTGAATCTATAAGAACCCCAAACTCTCCACTTCCGCCCTCTCCTGTTTGTTGGACTAAAAACGTTCCTTTATGAAGGTTTGCCCTCTCTAATTCTTTTATTGAATCTATCATAGGTATATTATTACTTTTTTTAATTAACTGTGATACAAGCTTTGCGTGAAATTTATAATCCCACGATAACTTTTTAATTGACCAATCGTAATTATCTAATACCTCAAAATACTCACCTTCTTTATACTTAAATATAGTCACATCGTGATTAGCCTTTTTATCTGTCTTATAAAAAATACCGTCCTTATATTTAGTATAATCTATATTCACAGCGACAGCAACGGGTGAGATTATCATAGCACGCATTGTTTCTTCTTGATCAGTAATCGCAGTTGTGTCATATCCCCACGCCCATTTAAAGTCCCATTCGTTTAATACCTCGCCTGCCCGTGCTATTTCTTCTGCACTAGGTTTTTTCACATATTCCTCACACGTATTTAGTGTAGGCAATAACCCTCGTTCTAATAAAGCACCAAAATTTCTCCACCCCTCTGCTACAACACCCATATAATTACCAAACCCACATTTGGTATTAGTAATAGCAGCTAAAAACTGGTCATCAAAGTTTATATCTACATTATACCTTTGTTTTACATACCCCTCAATAATGTTATTTTGACTAAACGATACGCACGCATACGAATCAAATTTAGAGTTGCTTTGTTTCTCAGCTACAGGGAAGTCCCATTGCCCAGTTTCGTTACGATACGAATCAAGGTTATTAACACCACCTAATTGCCAATCTTTACCACCTAGAACAACATCTAAAATTAAGCCTTTATTGGAATCCTTTTCCATACTTATCATTTAATTGTTTAGTTATCCCATTAAGGATTGCAAACCCTAAACCTGCCTCCACAAGCCCTGCGTCAGTTATGTGCTGTATAACTAACACAATCACCGCATTAACGAAGTTCCATAACGCCCGTTTAAATGCAGACGACGTTACTATGTTTATAAAGACCATTTTAATTTTCCCCATATATATGGTTATTTAATTAGTATTTTTAACTGTGTTTGTATCTCTGCTAGCAGTATGGAATTTTTAACCGAATCTGCCTCTAACTTCTCTAACGAAACTTGAATATGGGATAAGTGATTGGTCTGAATTATATTGATATCTTTCGCCTGCAGAGCTATCTCCTGTCTCATTTCATACATCGGTCTAATAATAAACAAGACAACACCGACTGTAATCCCAACAATAAAAACTATATCTTTAATGTACTTTTCAAATATGTTGTTTATTACTTCACTCATTGACTTTAATTATTTTATAGAAAAGGGTTTTTTATCAAGCAGTAAACCCTATAAACTGCTTTTTTCCGTCAATCTTTGACGTTATTCAGCCACCCAATAAACCTAATCAGTTTA
>Ga0100403_1003724_pt1 | contig 11144 bp, 16 predicted proteins | sample CryGeymet201501t_FD_83663 | JGI IMG/M metagenome (GOLD analysis project Ga0100403, IMG submission 83663) | Groundwater microbial communities from Crystal Geyser aquifers in Utah, USA - Crystal Geyser metaG 2015-01t | ecosystem: Environmental > Aquatic > Deep subsurface > Groundwater | place...
CTTCTTGACGAAAAGGGCTCACTATTTATTCACGTTGACTGGCATGCCGTTCATTACGTAAAAGTCGAATTAGACAAGCTATTTGGTTACGGAAACTTTCAAAATGAGATTATTTGGTGCTACGCTACCGGAGGTGCAAGCAAGGAGCGATTCGCCAAGAAACACGACAACATTCTTTGGTATTCAAAGAGCAATAAATATAATTTCTATCCTGAAAGGATTCCCGACCAAAGAACAGAGAAGTCAATGAGACGTGCACAGAATCCAAATGGAGCCAGGATTTCAGCAAGCGATACAACCAAGCTACCAACGGACGTATGGGCAATTCAGGCATTAAACCCAATGGCTGTAGAAAGATTGGGATACCCCACCCAGAAGCCAGAGGAATTAATCAAGAGAATAGTTCTTGGCTGTAGTGATGAGGGTGATGTCATTGCGGACTTCTTCACAGGATCTGGGACAACAGTATCGGTCGCGCAAAAACTCGGAAGAAAGTGGATTGCGGTTGACAACAACCCACAAGCCATTGAGGTTACAGCCGATCGTATTCGGCAGGTATCTCAACAGAAAAATAAACCTGTTGGAATTTCGATCGACGATTTTTCCATTGCAATTAAGCCAGGCTATTCAAAGTTTCAAGCGCGAGTTTATTCGCGTGATGATATTCGCGCACTAAAGGACGACTCAGAGCATTCCGAATTCAAAAAGTTCATCTTAGACTCGTATGGATGTAAAGCCACCGGTGGAGCGATACACGGGCATCGTGTTGACAGAGGTCAAGATATAGCCGTATTTGTTGGCCCGAACGGGAAAAGAGTCAGCGCAAGTTTTGTGGTCGAGAAGATTGAAGCTGTGAGCAAAGCCAAGGCGCCATATAGTCAGGTTGAGATTTTGGGTTGGGATTTTGATAGGAGCCTTCTAAAGAAGCTTGAACAAATTTCTGAAAAAACAAGCATTGAAATTACTTTGAAGAAAATCGAGGTAATTCAGAAACATATTGACACTGCAATGGAGGAGAAAAACATCCGCTTCTATCAACAAGCTAGAGCTGAGATCGACATCGAAAAATCGGCTCGTTCCATAAAATGCCAGTTATTACTACACTCGAGCGAAAAAAGCGTTCGCGATGTCCATTGGTTCCTTCTTGGTCAAGTGGCCAGCGGGGATGATGAGCGCCCAGTCTACAACTTCAATAACGTGGAAGATCAATACAGCTTACTCGACGACGAAGAGCCCGAGGAAATTGACGCTAAGAAATGTACTCATAAACTTGATTTTACAAAGTCATTTCCAGTCAAAGACGGGGCCTACACTCTTTATGTGCGCATAATAGACCGTCAAAACCGGCCATCTTTTATCGTTAGAGATCTTGAGATCAATGACGGCGAACTTGCCATTGCGGGTTAAGAAAAAATTTGAGGCACCTGTATGAAAATTCGATCACTTTGCGCCAAGTATGACAACAGGAAATGGGAGCAGCAGTTCTTAAAAGAGTACAGGGCTTGGATTGCGAGTGGTTTCGCAAAGAGCGCCGAGTCAAGCCGAAACTGGCTGCTTCAGTTTTACAACCATCACTATCTTGATGGGAATATCCCGTTTAGGCCGCAGCCTTATCAAAAGGAAGGAATTCTTCGCACGATCTATATGCTTGAGTTCTTCTCTACCGAGGAACCGGATGGGAAAAATATCCCTCTGAATTTCCTCGGAGTAGAAATGGCAACAGGCACGGGAAAAACTCTCGTGATGGCAAACATTATCTCATGGGCTAGCAACGCTATTGTGAATGGAGATCCATTTTGCGAGATGTTTATTCTGCTGTGCCGAATTCTTTGATCCCAAACCATTCGTAGACGCTGCAAACATCCTAACCGCTGCAGACGATCCTTTGTTAGCTCTTAAACTACTTGAGATGGTTCCTGCTTACTATCGACAACATCCGCCCGCTGAGATCGAAGCAATGCGTCGAAAGATATTGTCTAAGATTGTGACTGTGAACTGGTATGCGAAATGCGAGGACATAATCGCGACTCCGGATCAAGCTGTGTTTACGTGTAAGAACACTCGGCGAGGCGTTGAGATGGTTTCAGAGGTTAGTAAGCTAAACATCGCGGGTAAGATTCCGTTTATAGTTGAGATGGCACCTGCAAGACACTACTCGCAGCCACACGTTTAATCCGCTCTTAGGTGGGACACCCGAGGAAGTGGCCGAGCGAGTTTTTAATTCCTTTGAGTTTGATAACTCCTACTACGAGTCCATTCAGTACGAGATCTTTTCCCAGGTGCTAAGGATTTTTGCGCAGGCTAAAGTAGTGCCCACATTCTTACGCCTCTATCAAGCCATTAAAAGTCCTTCCACACTTTACGAAATGGCCACACTCACAAAAGATGCCACCCTTGTTGAGTGGGCAGGGGCTTTTAAGGCACAAACCCCACCTGAACGTGAGCAAAAAACGAGCGGCCTGCTTGCAAGCCTAGGGCACTTTGCCTTTGGCACCCACGCCAAGCCAGGGTTATTGAAAAGGCGAGACAATGGCGACTAGCTAACCATAACCGGGTAATGGAAACGCTAAAGGGCGCATCGCTAAACTCGGAAATACCAAGAGGTACGGTAATGTTTTATCCTGAGAAGTGGAGTGCCGAAAACTGGAATTGATTTAGGGAAGAAATTTTAATGAATAGAGATGTTTTGAAACATGAGTTACACTAGGTAATCAAAAGGAGAATTTATGAAAAAATTATTAATCGTTCTTTTACTAGCCTTAGCGGGATGCACATCAAAAGAGCCACCAAAGACAAGCCCGATTCTTTGCGGAGTTTTAGATATTGCCGCGTCAATTGGAGCACAACAAATCGCATTGGTTCAAGAGTGCGAAGACTACGCGCCAATTAAGTTATTCGCTCTGACTGCGTTCTCTAAAGTTTACTCATGCGATGGAAAGATCAAAGCACTTGGCCCAGTATGCGATATGGCTGTTGACTTGCTTCTTACCTCGATGAGCCAAGGGACTGGATATGCTGACGCAGTGAGTGCAGCTAAATGCAAATATCCAATGCCTCCAAAAGTTGAGGAGCTCAAGAAAGCAATCTGCGCTAAGATTCCTCTGTAATGGCACTATTTCAGCCTGCCTTAGAACTTGTTTTGAAGCATGAGGGTGGATACGTTGACAATCCTCTTGACGAGGGTGGTCCAACGCACATGGGCATAACCATCGCTACACTTGCTAGGGTTCGGGGAATAAGCGTTACAAAAGAGGATGTAAAGCGATTAAGTTTAGATGACGTTGCTGGTATTTACCGGACCCAGTACTGGGAGCCGTCTCAGATAGCCCTAATTCAATCACAGAGCCTTGCAGACGTTATTTATGATCAGACAATCCTATGCGGGCAACACCAGGCTATAAAGCGATGCCAGATAGCTCTAAAGCGGCTGCACTGCGATATAACAATAACGGGTAAGCCGGATCTAAAAACAATTAACTCAATCAATTCGGTTGACCCACAAGTATTCGGGACAGAGTTCATAATTAAGACGCAGGACTACTTATCCAACATTGTCATAATCAATCCTAAACAGATTGTGTTTATACGCGGCTGGTTAAGACGAACGCACGATCTATTAAGACACCTACTTGAATTGTAACTAAATAAGTTTACAATGGCTTTACAAGCTACATGGATGTGTGCTTGATACTTAGATAGGCGTAACTCATATTGGGAGCCCCGAGTGTTCACTGGATCTGTCGCTTGGGGCTTCCTTTAATAGACGAATAATCCCGAAGGGAACTCGAATGAAAAAACAACAACAACCCGAAATAATTCAATTCGCCTTCCAAGCAATCCTAAACAGACTAACAACAACAGTAGATGGCGGATGGAAAATAACTTTCGAGATTGATAACTCTGAAACGAACACAATAACAGAATTAGCAAAGTACAAAGACGCAATGCTGCAGTTGGCAATTGTGCCAATTCTAAACTAGAACGGTTTACAACGTAATGGGTCATATTAAAGGAACTCCAAAAACAGGCGGTAGGAAAAAGGGAACTCCGAATAAAGTTACTGCAACATGCAGAGAAGTATGTGAGCAGGCTTTAGGAATGACGATTCCAGAGAAACTGATACAACTCGCCGGGCAGGTTCCACAACGACAGATCGACGTTTTAATAAAGCTAATGGACTACACTTACCCGAAGTTGACAGCTATGCAAGTTTCGGGGAGCCTGAGCACGGGTGAGCATGAACCAATCGACTACAAGGCGGAACTAGATGCAGCGGTCTCCAGAGTTATGCAAAGAGGCGCAGAAACAAGCCCTGCGGGAACTATTTCGGCGGGACTTGTTCGTAACGGCGACTGAGCTATGCGGGTATCGGGATATTACATGGAACACTCACGGGCCAATGATCACGGCGCTAGAGGCTCCGACTAAGCGTAAGTTAATCGTAATGCCGAGAGGTAGTTTCAAAAGTAGTGTTGGAACAATAGCCTACAGCATTTGGCTTTTAATTCGTGATCCTAACGTAAGAATTTTGATTGATTCAGAGGTGTATAAAAACAGCAAAAACTTCCTACGCGAAATAAAAAATATTATTAAATCAGAAAAGTTTAAGCAGGTATTTGGCGATTGGGAAGGGGCTATTTGGACTGAAGGAGAAATTGTAGTAAGCAAAAGAACAAAGAATTTAAAAGAGGGATCGATAGTTTGCGGTGGAGTTGAAACCGTTAAAGTCGGCGCGCATTTTGACGTTATTATTCATGACGATATGAACTCGGGCAATAATAGCGAAACGGTAGAAATGCAGGAGAAAGTGTTGAGGCACTATCGCATGAATTTTGCAATCTTGGATCCAGGCGGAATCATGGTTGTAACTGGTACTCGTTATTGCGTTCTTGATATAATTGGTACAGTATTATTAGAGATAGAGCGGGACAAATTGGGGACTTTTTAACAGAATTAGAAGCAGCTCTGGCTTATAATATTGCCGCCACCCAATACCACGGAGAATTTGCCAAGCTAAACGAAATAGATTGCTTGACCAGATAAAAATCGATGATAAGAAAATTGTGTGACTATAGAGGTAAACAAAACCTACACCCGACTGCCAAATACAAGTAGGAAGCCGTACCAAATCCTGAATATGAAGACACTAGAATCTATTGACCCTGGCGATATAACTAAAGACCAGTTGCTTGCAGAGTGTTGTCATTGCCATGTGGATTATGTGAAGCCGGACGGTGTTTGGTGTCCGTGTTGTGGATACGCAGTTGTGTATCGCAGGGGATTTCCTAAGAGATTAGTGGGTAATAAATGGATTATAGGATGATTGGAAAGCCAAAGCATTTTGATGTTGAGCACGCATTAGAGACCGTTAGACAGTTGGTTAGTGCGGATGAGGTTATAACTGCGCTCGAGTTGTTAGATAAGTTTCCAGCTTTCTACCGAGAGAACCCAACAACCAGCATGATCCTATGCAAAGAAAACATCTATCGTAAGATTGCAACGATTCAAGACTATTACAAGGGTGAGTGGATCGATATTGACGTGGATAACATAGTCAAAGAATACGATACGCCAAGATACATGAGGTGTAAGGTAGTCGAACAGCTAGTTGAGTTTTGGAATAAGCAGGAACGCATCCCGTATATCTGCGAGTTAGGTCCAGGTCAGTACTGGACACCGATTGGAATGAAGTCAAAGGGGCTAAGATTTACCTATAAGCCGATAACGATTACAGGTGGAGTATTGCACCAGGCTATTGACTACCTTGGTTCTCAGTTGGTGACTCAACCAGAGTTTAATCAACCGCATATTTTCGTATGCATGGAAGTTATCGAGCACATGTTTAACCTTGGCGATGTATACAATTATTACTATAAAGAGGGATTGAACGCCGAGCACGTTGTAATTAGTACTCCCAAGTTTTGTTTGGGTGGCGGATACAAGAGAGACCATGCGGATATGATTGCTCATGTTAGGACGTTTACGACAGATGAGTTTATGTCTTTTTGTAAAAAGGGCTGGCCGCAGTTGTCTTGGCAATACTTAGACGGTGAGACACAAATTGGAATAGGAAGCAGAATCAATGGATAAGCAAGTATTTAATCATGGTCCGGATGCGTGGGTATATATTAGAAACAACCACAAGAAAAAGCCTGTATTGATTTACGACATCGACTCAGGCGAAAAGCTTATGATTGCTGAGAGCTCATTTGAGGCAGCTAGGCTAATGGGGATACATCAAGGTAACGTTACGCAGATTTGTAAGAAGACTACTGGATATTGTAAATCTCATGGATACACGGTGGAATATGCCTAAGATATCAATCGTAGTTATGTTTCATGATCCAAAGAATCAAGAGTATTTAGACTTGTGTTTACGGTCTCTTAATTACCAGGACGTAGACAAAGAGGTGATTTTAGTTGATTCGAGTATTGATGGACACAAGTCGGAGGCATATCCTTGGCTTAAGACAGTTAAGGTGGATAACTCAACAAACTCTGCGGTTGCCGGCAACATCGGGTTTCGTAACGCTAGTTCTGCGTCTAAGTATTTTCTGTTTGCTAACGATGACACAATTTTTACTGTTGGTTCTGTTGCTGAGCTAATGGGAGCGATGGGTGAGAACAGATGCATTATGAATGCGTTTTCTAACTGCGATACTGAGTGGTTACATTGGCGGGAAATGTCTTTGTATAACGAAGGTAAGTCGCTGGTGTTGCCTAGGTTCTTTGATATGAATCTGGTTAGGGGATTTGAGCAGCAATTGATTGAATACCCTCTCGAGAAGCGGACAGTTATCCCAGTGCCGTATGTATGTTTCTACGCAACGATAATGCCTCAATCTGTTTGGTGGGATGTTGGCCAATTGGATGAGAACTTTGAGAGTGGTCCAGATGACAGAGACTTTTGTATGCGTGCGGCTAAGCTTGGGATTCCGTCGATGATTAACCTTGGCCCTACTATTTGGCATTTTGGCGGGACTACGGTTAACAGTGGTGAGAGTGAGCATGTTAAGCAGCGCAGACTAAAGAACGCTAAATATTTTTATGAAAAACATGGGGTACATCAGTAGTGAACTTATCTAAAATGGGTTCTTGCGAGTTTTGGGATCCGGAGCCTTGGATAGACGCTGCAAATATCCTAACTGCGGCTGATGACCCATTGCTTGCGCTTAAGCTCCTAGACATGGTCCCAGCGTATTATAGACAAAGCCCAGACGGTCGTATTGAAACGATGCGCAAAAAGATACTCGGTAAGCTAGTCACAACTAACTGGTATGCGACATGCGAGGATGTGATTGCCACACCAGAACAGGGAGAGTTTACCTGTCTAAATACGCGACGCGGCGTTGAGATGTGCAATGAGGTTAAGAGGCTAAACGAAAAAGGTTTAACTCCGACTATTATAGAGCTAGCTCCTGGGACGTATTGGCTTCCTATCGGCATGAAGGCTTTAGGGCTTAAGTTCTGTTACTATCCTATTACGCTGAACAAGCAGATTATCCCGTTGGCTGATTCTAAGATTCATTTCTGCGATTTAGAGTTTCATGCTGGCCCAGTGATTTATTGTGCTTTTGAGTTAATAGAGCACTTGCATCACGAGGATGACATTCAAGTTGATATCGAGAGACTTGGTATCAAGCCGGATTTAATCCACCTATCGACCCCTTATTGTACTTACGACGGAAGGCTCGAGTCGCTTGATTGGTCTAACAAAGACTTAGGTCACATTAGGACGTATGCGCCTATAGACTTCATAAATGTTGCGCGTAAGATGTTTAAGCAATACAATTGGACCGTAATACCAGAGCAGGTTATGCACTTAAGGGGAGAGTTAAATGTCGACTTCAAGTTATGATTCAGCGTTTCGAGTGGGTTCAACACAGATTGCCATTACTCCAGGCATCACAAACGCAGTTTGGTTAGGAACTCAACAATACTTGCTTAGCAGTGAGTTATTGTGGGTTTCGGGTGGAACGGCCGCAGTTGTCGGTTGTAACGTGGGGCAAACATTGTCAGCCGGATCGCTAAATTCTGCACCACAATATTACGTCCCAACCAGTATACCGCTCAAGGTCGCTGGTCCTGCTGAGTTTTATCTGGGCGCATACGCTGCAACTGCGGTTGTCCAAGTGTTTTGGCAATACTCTCAAGGCGCAAGCTTCGCGGTGTAATGGATGCCAAGGGATGACGTTGGGTCAGTATACCCAGAGCAACTAGCAATAGGACCAGGCACGCAATGCGATATTATACAAATGCCGGGTCAGAACTCTATTAGCATAAAATGGATGGGTGGCGGGTCATTGTCTATTGTTGGATCCTCGTTGTCTGTTGGATGTACCTTTGCTTTTGCTAATCTATACACTCTAGCTATAACGGAAATAGTTAATACAAATCTAATGGGCACGATTAGCCTACTAGCCAGTGGAGTAACTACAACAGTACAGGTCTTGAGATACAAAACACCGGGAGATTAATCTATGCCTGGTAGTAGGTCATTTAATTTTGAATTAGGCATAGAACCAGGCGCGGGCGCCAGTTTCAGCACAATTAAGATCGACAATCTAAGCGGTATACTCGGCGCGACTTCGGGGATTGTCTATGCTGTTCCGGTTGACGGGGTTATCGGTACAATAAATCAGGTTTCTGTTGCTAACGGAACAAGTACAATACTTGGATCTACAAATGTTGTATTATCACTCCCACAAGACATCCACACAGGAGCATCACCAACATTCACAGGGCTAACCCTTTCGGGATTAACTCTTGGTTCGGTAATCTTTGTTGGAACGGGGGGTGTAATATCTCAGGATAATGCAAATCTGTTTTGGGACGATACAAACGACAGACTTGGTATTGGGACGGCTATTCCGAGTTATAAATTTGAACTATTAGATACGTCAACCGCAACAAGAGGACTTAGTATAACCAAGACAAACGACTCTACGGTTGGGACAACTACTGCACTAACAATGTCCTACACTAGAACTATGTTGTCTAGTGTTTCTAGGCAGGGTGTTTCAAATAACTCCATATGTGTTGTAGATCAGAATGGATTTAATAATACCAGTGGTATAGCGGTTGTGGCATATCAAGGCAATTTTGGGGCAATTGGTACAAGCGGTACAGTAACTGGCGTTATTGGGTTTCGGTCCGTGCCGTCAATTTCTGGTGGTGGCACCATTACAAGTATTTATGGGTTTTATGCATCTGATGCTTCTAACACCGCGTCTACGATAACAAATCAATACGGATTGTACTTGGAGTCTATGACATCTAGTGCAACTAATTATTCGATTTACTCAGCCGGTGGCCAATCTGTTCACGCTGGAAACGTTAGGATAGGTAGTACGACCGCCCCAACCGTTACTCTTGATGTTACTGGGAATGCTCAGATAGCTGGATATGTAGGATTCTCATGCTCTGATAACGTAATTAGAGCTAACTATTCTGCTATAGGTAACGGTAGGTCTGCCACATTCTATGAACACCAAGGAAGCGGGAATCAGGTCGGGGCATGGTATGCCACGGTTGGCGTGGATATAGCCGCTGCTGGTGCTACAAACCCCACATTTTCGAGAATAAACGCGGCGATAGCTCCAACCATTCTAAGATTAAACGCATCTGCTATTGAGTTCTATGGAGATGCCACCGCTGCAACAGGAACATTTACGCCAACAAAGAGATTTTCGGTGTCAAGATCTGGGGGGGGTTCGTTTCTTAAAGAGTCTACATTTACATACACAAATGCAACCGCAATTGGGAATACATCTGGAGGATGCCAGATTGATTTCCCAACTGGGACGAATGATAATTCTGTTGCGCTTACGTTCGGAGGTGCAAATGCTGGTGCTCCAGTAACATCTGCGTCTGCTGGTATTTATGTGCAATCATCGGCTATGTTTGGGTCTAAAATGCATCTGGGAGTCTGTGCATCGTTTGCTAATGGTCCAATTCCGCTAATCAGCTTAATGCCGTCACAGAGAGTTGGAGTACATAATGTAAATCCTTCTGTTGCGTTTGATGTGAATGGTGCAGCACTATTCTCTTCTACGGTCGGCGTTACTGGTGTTGGTACATTTTCGAGCGCCACAGATTCTAGTTCTAGTATCACTGGTAGTTTAATAACATCTGGTGGATTGGGTGTTGCCAAAAAAGCATATATTGGAACAGACCTGAATGTGGCGGGAGAACTGCAAGGAGCTAGAATAATATTACCGGCAGGATTTGCGGGCGACAGAGATGATTTTGCTACAGACGCATGTGGACATATTATGTCTGCCGTTAAGGGTTATGTGTTTTCTAGGTCTGGATCATTCATTGGCTTATCGGGTTGGATAAGTGTAACAGCTATAGCGACCACGGGGACAAACGTTACTCTTGAAGTTAAGAAGAATGGCTTAAACATTTTTACAATTGCTCTCGGTACAATATCTTCCACTGGCACCACAGAATTTTCCGGAACGCAAGCAAGAGGAATAGACACATTTGTAGCCGGAGACAACTTGACTCTTAATGTAAACTTTGGGACAAATTTTGAGGTTACGATAGGGTCGCTAACAGCACTTATGGATTTTCAATTGGATGCTTGAGGTAATATATGACTGGTGATGATATTAATGCGATGATTAGTAAGCTTGTAATGGTGAAAGAAATGCTTGAAATGGCAGAAAAAACAGATGTGTTTGGAGTAGTCCTAATAGACCAACAAAAACAAAAATTAAGGGATGATGCTCAGAAACTTCATGATGAAGTCAAAACTAAATTAAAAGAAACTAAGGAGATTATAGGATGAAAATCGATTTTAACGTACCGCTTTTAACTATCACTGGGATTTCCATGGTGGACCAAAAGGGTGAGTCTGTGACATTGAGCAAAATAACCATTGAGGCGCTTCTTGCTTCTTTTGAGGACGAGAAGAATCTCGCGGGATCTGAGAAGTTTGCTCGTTATCAGCTGGCTGAGAAGATCACAAAAGCATCTAGCGAACACGGTGTGGGTGAGGCTATTGACATTCCCTCCGAGGATATTTCAAAGATTAAAACCTTGATTGGAATAGCTTATGCCACTCCAGTGGTAGGTCCAGCGTATAAGCTATTAGAAGGGGATTAATTATAAATAACAAAGCTAAAGCAAAAAAGAAA
>Ga0100403_1003726_pt1 | contig 11140 bp, 14 predicted proteins | sample CryGeymet201501t_FD_83663 | JGI IMG/M metagenome (GOLD analysis project Ga0100403, IMG submission 83663) | Groundwater microbial communities from Crystal Geyser aquifers in Utah, USA - Crystal Geyser metaG 2015-01t | ecosystem: Environmental > Aquatic > Deep subsurface > Groundwater | place...
AACTGAAACGCATCGCCTTGGTGCGGTGTAGCCGAAAGGAAGAGCAGATCACGGGTGTGGCCGCGCAGCGCATCGGCCAGCTTGTAGTTCAGCGTAGTCGTAATCGCCGAAATTTTTGAAATGGGTTGGATAAATGGTTGAAATGGGTTGATCCAAACCCACCCCAATCCGCCGTGCAAGACCGATGCGCAGGCCGCGCACGGTAGCTGCATGGATCATGGAGGGGGTGCCAAACCCAACTTCTTGGTCACCTCAATCAAAGCCAAACGATAATTCCGGTTCGATTCCTCCAAGGCCTCAACCCGGTCAGTGAGCTTCACAATCTCTCGCTCGCTGGACGTTAGTGGCCGGGGAATCATGCGGGCGCGAATGATCTTACGGCGAGGATCATAGCTTTGGGTTTCGGGATCGAGGAGAGCTTGGCCTTTCGTGAGCTTGATGGAATCAGCAACATCAGCCGCAACTTGGCGCACAATCCCGCCGGTGTTTAGGTTGATCAGTTGCAGTGTGCTCATACGTAATCGGCGTAGATGGTGTAATTTCCTCCCATGAGGATGCGGGTAGCTTGGTCACCAAGATTTTCGATTTGGGTGTTGGAACCTTCGTTCCAAGTGCTCCAAGTGTCTGGTGAGACGGTGTCGGCTTCGATGCTGACCCATGAACCTGCCGTCAGGCCGGTGATGGTCGAGGAAACTGCCGCATAGTGCGTGCCATTGACCGTGCCACCGTAAATTGGGTTACCATTCCACCATATCGTGAGTGTATAAGTGCCACCGTCGGCACCATCCGCGCCTGGGTCGCCCGGGTCACCTTTATCGCCCTTATCGCCCTTGTCACCAGTGGCCCCATCGAAGACGATCGGGACGATCTGTTCATCAACCAGAGCAGAAGTGCCGCCGGCGAGATAGAGTCTGGTCCGGATAGCCAGAATCGATGCGGGCACCGTGTATGCCTTGCTCGATTCGTCGCTGGCGCTGGTGTATTGATCGGTCCAAGTTGAACCGTTAAAGGTGGCGATGATGAACCGGCCGGCATAAACCGCAGGCGCTCCGGTGCCAGTCTTGTAGTAGGCGGCCAGATTGAGCGTGGAGGGAGTATAGGCCCCAGCGATCGATTTATTGATGGCGGCAGCATCGGGGACCAGCCAATAGACGGTGGCGTCATCCCCATTGGTCCCTGGATCTCCATCAGTCCCCGAATTAATCTTGGTCAGCGTCCAGTCTTTGCTGACGGTCAAGAGCCCTTCCAAGTCGATCGTGATTCGGGCAACAACCGAATCAGTAGTGATCGAGTCCGCGCGGGCCACGCTGTCGCTTTCCTTGGTCCAGGTGCCCGTGCCGCTCAAGGTAGCGATCGAGTAAGAGAATTGACCGGCTCCTGGGGATGAGGCCACGGCCGTGAGAGCGGTAGCGCCGGCGAAAGCCAGAATAGTGGTCTTGGCCCGGCCACCGCTACCCAGCTCCCCAGAAATGGGTGTGCCGCCGGAGTCGCATGAGATGGAGTGGGCTTCGTTGGTGAGCAGTGCGGTGTAAGTGCCGGTGCCGACCGCGGCGACAATGCTGGCAGTCGATGACCAGGCTCCGACCACGCCATAGGCGTTGATGTGCCTTATGCGCACGTCGGTATTGGTGCCGCTCTCCACATCATTGAGATAATCGATCGCAATCGATCCGGAAACTCGGTTCCAGGGCACCCACTCACTTTCGGAGTTCTTCTTAAACTCGATCTCAGTAAACCCTCCCGATTGAACGAACTGGTCCGATGGCAGGGTCCAGGTAACCTTGATCCGAGGCAGTGCGGTGCGTTCCGCCAGCGTAGCCAAAGCCAAAGTGAGGCCGGATGGAACCGGCACGATGCGTGGATCGTGCAGATTGGTATTGGCGGCCGGATCGTAGGTGGTTTCCTCCCCCGAGTTCCAATCCCATACCTCGGCGGCGGTTTCGCGCATCGACAGATCAACCCCAAGGGCAAGCTCGCCCTGGACATTCGAGGTGGAGAATTTCAGGCCGGTGACGACAAACCGTTTACCATCCCAGCCCATCTCGTCGTTGTCCACGGGCACGACGTCGCCGGGCTTGTATCGCAGGGCGGTCAATTTACACGGTGCGGTGAATGAGATATCCTGCCGGGTTCGCTCCAGCTCGATCTTCATCAGGCGCTGCGCCTGGCTGTGGCTCGTGACGAAGCCAAAGTTCATGTCCCGCCAGATTTCAATGTCCTCATCCTGGGCCAAATAGGTGCCGTTGACGATGGGGATGACGTCCGCCGACTGCCATTTCTCGTCGGGCGAGGTGAAGGTCCCCCGGACGCGGTTGCAAGTGTCGCGCAGCGACATTTTGGTTTGCACGCTGATCTGGCCGCTCAAGTCATCCTCGGTCAGATGTGAGGTTTCAGGCGTGGGATGCGCTCCGGCGTAGAGGATCCATTTTCCCCCCACATAGACCAAGGCGCCGGCCATGCTTTCGACCAGTTTTTGCAGCACTGTGGCGGGTTCGGCCGATAGTTCGAAACTGCCATTGCAACGGTAACGGGCCTCGGTGCCTCCGGCCGCCAGCGTGACGGCCTCGTCGCAGATGTTTGCCGCCGCGATGAATGAATCGTCGTCAATATCCGCCGAGTCCACCGCCAGGCCAAACTTAGTGTTCGTCAGGTAGTCGCGAATGCAGAGAGCAGGGTTATCTGTCCAGCCGGTCGAGGTCGTGCGCGGATCGTAGCAAAGGCGCCCCTTGACCACGGCGGAAAGGTTGGGAAATCCGCCAACCCAGATATTCTGGGCCCATTTGAAACGTCCGTAAAGATTGCAGATATTTGTAAACTTGTCGGAGCTGGCCCGGCTCCCCCCACTGTCGGAGACAAAGTCGCTGTCGGCCGTCTGGCCGGACGCGCCGAGGTGTTTTTTTATCCGCGCATAACCGGCATGCGCTCCCGTGGCGTTGCCGCTGCCATCGAGGGTTTCCACTTCGTCGGTAAAATAGACATCGCCGATCGAGTAACACTCATGGGCGGCCAATGCGACAATCAGGTGGAGATATTCATTGGCGGTGCCAGAGATGAAGGCATCGAGCATGGGGCCCGAGAGCCGGGTTTCTCCGTAGATCACACGCCGATATGAAATGGAGTCGCGGGTCATTTGCAGCGGACTGCCGCTGGTGAGTGATCCGGTGGCCAGGCTCTTTTTGCCCGCCACTGCACTCGCGAGCTGGCTGATGCCAATGCCCACGGCGGCAGCCGTTACGATGTAAGCGCCGGCATAAACCAGGGCCGTGCTCAAACCCACACTGACGGCCGTCACGGTGCCGGCGGCCGTGGCTCCGGCAAATGTGCCCACCGTGGCACCAGACCAGGCCGAGGCGGCCCATGCGGCAACGGCTTGTGGCATCAGACCTTTCCTCCCACCCGCCACGCGGCGGTGCACATTTTGAGAGTGACATAGATCAACCCCTCCTTACCTGGATAAGCGACCTTGCTGCCGACCACCACTCCCAGGGCCGGATGCGTTTCATTGGGCACCAAAACCAGGTCTCCGCGCCGAGCCATCAATACAGGCACCGGTTGCATGCCGGCGCGTTCCGGCAGTTTCTCCAGGCCACCCAGCCGGGCCAGTTGGCCGATCGCGCCACGCGCGGCCTTGTAGGGGCGCAAACCCCAGCCCTTGGCCGGATCTGCGCCGGTCTGGGTCTTGACCGCACCCCGGGCAAATTGGCAGCAATCCTGCGTTCCCCAGGCAAAGGGCCGGTGCAGCCGTGCGGTCACGTAAGCATCCAGGCGCAGAGGCCAATCTTGGTAACGGTTCTTCATGTCAGGTCATCCATGCTGGATACATTACTGTAGCTCGGGGCGCTGGCGGCGGGGGCCGCGGTGCCAGGCTGGCCCCAGGGCAACGGCCGCTCGGCCATTTTGGCCACCCGGCTCAGGCTGGTGTCACCAGGGGAAATGCGTTGCTGCTCGGCATCGGTGTAGCGCGATGACCGGGCGCGAAAGAGATCGATCATCCGGCTTTCCGACTGGATCGAGATGCGGGAGGTTTCGCCGGCCGCGGTGATCGTCATCACATCCATGCGCCCGCCGAAAAACTGATAGGCACCGGTCACATTCTCGCTCGCATCGAGAATGGCCAGCCAGGCTTTGCACACCCGGCCGCGGTAGTTATCCCCCAGGGCCAGAGCGCGCAGCGAGTTGGGCACACCGCTCAAGGTAAACGCCAGCCCGGAAGCTCCTATCTCGGAGGTTTCATCGGCGGGCGAGATGCCGCCAAATTCGCCGGCACCCGTCCAGGTTTGACTATCCCACACCTTGTCACCCCGGCCCGACCACATGCGCAAGGTGCCGCTGGCAAATTGAAACTCAGCAAAGAAGGCCAGTGGCACAACCTTGGCGGCAATGGCGGTGGCGACGGCGGATGGCAGATCGCGGGGCATGATCAGAGATCCTCGACGGCGCGAAAGGTGAAACCAAAGGTGGTGGCGAGTTCGGAACTCCAGCCAAGCTCCGGATCGGCCGGGCGAAACGTGACCACCCCGGGTGCCGGGGTCAGGCCAGGACAATACGGATTCAGGTTCAGGGAGAACGTGCCGGCCTGCCCATCCAGGTCATAGAAAAACTGAGTCCATGCCGCGGCGAAATCGGCCGGCATGGGCTGGAGCGTCACATCGATCTGCCACCGCTTGCCGGGGTGTTTGTAAACCTGCTGTTTGTAGCTCGTCGGGCTGGTCGATACGGCAGCGGCCGTGCGACGGGTTACCTGCACATTTTGCGGAGCGACGTTGGTCGGGAAAGTGAGCGGATAGGTGGGCATGACAGTATATCAGAATCCATCGCGGCCGCGGCGTTTGGCCTCCAGCACAGCGCCTTTGCTTGCCTCGATGAGCGTGGGGAGCATGCCCATAACCTCGGCGCGCGAGACACCACCGGCAAAGGTGTAGGCGAAGTGAAAAGTATCACCCGCCCCGGAGCTGCCGCGGCTGCCGTTGACCAGGGCGGAGCCGCCGCCGGCCATGGCGATGTTGCGGCCGTTGATGGTGGTCTGGCCCAGCCCCGAGATCGGCGTGACTTGCACGTGCTCGATGCCGCCGGGGTTGTCACCCACGGTGAAGCTGGTGGGCCCATTGGTGAAAAAGCTGCCGCCGCCGGCAGCGGCTACTTTGGAAATTGTGGGCCCGGTGTTGCCTGAGATGCCATAACCAAAAAGCCCCAGGGCCAGGTTGAGCGTCTTGAGCACGATCATTTGCGCGATGATCTGCGTGAGCATGCGCCCGGCGATGTCGCCCAGGTTGGTCCATACCTGGCTCCACGCCTGGGTGCCCTTCATGGCGGACCAGATATCCGCACCGATGCTGCTCAATGCCGCGCCGAGGGAGTTCTCCAGGATGGCGGCGGTCTGCTGACCGGTGCTGCCTAGCTTGGTCAGAAAATTCATGGCGCCAGCGGAGACGCCCTGGCTGTCGGTCAGATAGTCGGGATTGCGCAGGGGATCGTTGATGGCGGTGTAAGCCTCGCCGATCCGGGCGCGGGCACTCTTGGGCAGCTTCATGGCCCAGAGCCGCTGGTTCAGTTTGGTGATCTCGGCGTTCTCGCGTTCGAGTTGCATGGCGCGATCTTCGGCGGATTCGTTGACGCCGAGTTTTTGCTCCCGCATCACATCGACCAGTTTGGAACGCGCCGTGATCTCGCGCTCGATCGCACCGAGCAGGGAATCGCGTTTGTCCGATTCGCTACGCAGTGGATCCTGTTCGATGATTTCACGCGAGAGGGTCCGGCTCTGGGCATCGTAATTGGCGGCGCGCAGGGCTTTGCGCCGGGCAATATCGGCGGCGATTTCGGGATCGGCCGGTTTGGCTTGCGGGCCGGGATTGAGGAGCTTGGTCAGTTCCGGATTGAATTTCTGCGCGAGCCAGAGCACGCCCTCCCCGTATGGATCGGTGATGGCGCTGCCCAACTCGGCCGTCTGGATGGTCAGCCAGTGAAACATATCCTGCCAAGCCAGCTTGGCCTTGTTAAGCCGGGCCACGGTGCTGTCACTCATCACTTCGCCGTTGCGAAGCATCGAGTCGGTGAGCTTGTCGTATCCATTCTCGGCCAGTTTCTCCAGGGCTCCCCTCAACTGTGGCACGGTATCGGTGCCGAGCAGTTTCATGGCATTGCGCCAGGCAGCCTGCTTGTCGTGAGATTTGGCGATGGCGCGGGCGACGGCCTCCAGTTGCCGTTCACGCGACAGGTCGGCCAGTTGCTCCACTTCCAGATTCAATTCGCGATAGGCTGCAGCGGCCGGGCCGATGCCTTCGCGGGCATCCACCATTGCCTGGGCCTGGGTGGAAAGCGCACCCTTGAGTGCATCCAGCGAACCACCGGTGTCGATGATCAGTTTGCGATAGACCTGGTAGCCCTGGATACTCATGTCCAGATTGCGCGCCTGGTTGCGCACGGTGTCGCCATAGTTGATCATGGCAGCGACGCCCGTGCTGAGCGAGCGCGTCAGATACGTGATGGCATTCGCCGCCAAATTTGCGGCGGTGAACTGACCAAAAAGCCCGCCCATCTTTTTACCGAACTGGTCCATCTGCCCCATCTCCTTGTTGACACCCGCGGCCTCTTTTTTCACGGCCCCCAGGCCTGCGCGCGCGCGATCGAGGCCCGCGATGTCCTCGCGGATTTTGATCAGCATTTCGAGTGTCGCGGCGTCGGCCATGGGTTATCAAAGTTGGGAGATCGGAGATGGGAGATCGGGGATCAGGCTGGTGGGTTTTTCTGCTTTGCGCGGGCGGCGAGCTGCTGAAAGGGGGTCGGTTCGTTGCTGGGGATTTCGAGGTCGGTGGCGAGACGCTTGGCTAGATCGGCGGGTTTGCTGGTGTGGACGGTCTCGACATTGAGGAGCTGGCGCATCTGCTCCATGCGCAGCCAGGCAGCGCGCACGGCCTCTTTCCAGGAGCGGGTTTCGTCTAGCGCCTCCTCCCGCCCTTGGCCGGTGATGACGGCGTATTCGGCGTTAAGTTGGAGGCGGCGTCCATCGTCTCGCTCACGATCCCCTGGATCAGCGGAATCACCTGGTTGACGGTGGCCCGGTAGAGAGGCTCGATCCTTTTCTTGGCGGCGATCAGTGCCTCCCCTTTCCTGGCCGCCCGAGAGAAATTTAGCTTTTCGACCAGCGTCGCCAGTGACACGACGCTGTCGTCGCTCAGGTTGTCGGCCCAGCCGGCCGACACGGGTTTGTAGCCCTTGGGCGGTGCAACCTGGGGAAATGCCACCACGGGATCCTCGGGTTGCGGATCGCCCGCGGTGTAGGTGCAGAGTTCGATCAGGAGCGCGCGGTTTTCGCAGCACTCCAGGAGGAGCGTCAGGTAGCGGTCGGGCAGCTCGCGCACGAAGACATCGAGCTTGGTGCCATCGATCAGTTTGGCCCGGGCCGGTTTGCCGGCAAAGAGAATGGCCAGGGGTTGCTTATTGGTTTTCATGAGAGGTTTTGTTCAAATTCCACACGTAAGTTCGGGCGACGATGGCGCGGAAATTCCTGGCGGTCACCCTGTCGCCTGATTCGGAGGATTTGTTGTGCAGCCCGGACATGATCCAGCCGGCATGGTCTTTCATCGCGGCTTGGTGCATGACACAGTTGGCAGGATCGGGGAGCCAATCGGCCCGATAGGTGCAGAGGTCGCCCTCCTGAATATCTGCAAAAGTGGCGCTGGCCCGAGGCACGGCATAGGCGACGACGGTGTCGAGGGGCACCTGGCCCGCGGGCGCGGCCGGGAGGTAGGGCACCATACTGCCCGTGCCGACCACGGCATAGATGGGCACGCCAGGCCCAGCGGCGTGCACGGCGGCATCGAGGGCCTCTGCGCGGTTCGCACACTGGGACTGCGGAGGAAGCCCATCCTCCATCTTGTTTTGAAAGCGCAGCGCAAGCCCGCCGATAAAACACAGCACGGCAATTCCCCCGAGGATGGAAATAACGAGCGTGCGGTTCATGCGATCAACCGTGCGCTTCGAGATCGTTGTAGATGTCGGCGGCTATCGCTTCATCGGTGAAGGTGCCTTCAAAAAGGGCGGTGTTCACCTCGTCGCGCGCATTGCCTCCGGCATCGCACAGTTGGAATGTGACCACACGCGCCGGCACATCAATCAGCAGCACGGAGGCTTTGGGAAAGCCGAGCCAAGGAGATGGCAGATCAAGAATTAGCGGGTCCATATTTTTGTAGTAGTTGAGTTTTTAAATGCCGCGCTCGCGGCGGTAGCGGATCGAGACGTTGAGCGAGCCTGAGTTCCACGTTGTCGCTGAATAGTAAACCCGACCATAGGCCACCCCGAGGCCGCCGGTGTAGCTGCCTTGAGTGAGGTCGGCCATGTAGGGTATGGTCAGAGCCAGCACGCGGGTGCTGTTGGCCGGAATATCGGTTCGCGGCGTCAACTCGTAGCCACCGGAGGTCGAGCCCAATGCAAAGCCGGTAACATCGTTTGCGGTGGTATTGCGCAAGGTCACTAAGATGATCGTTGCGTCGATGGGCGCTGTGCCCGCCGTGCCGATCAGTTCACCGTTGGCGGTAAGAGCCGTCTGAGGGACGTTGCCTTCAACGCTGTCGGAAACAACCATTGCCCCTAGCGATAATACGCCATGAAGCATGTTGCCGCTTAGGTCAGGTAGAATGCGACCCGCTGTGATAACTAACTTAGCCATGGGGCCACAGTCGCACATTTCCACGGTGCCGCAGCTAAAGTCCGTGGCGGATGGGATGCGAAAGCCAAGGCGTAAATTCGACCCATTGCCGCCCGCAGTAAATTCGAGCCATTCCTCGCCGGCGTAGGAGTCCCAACTTTGGCCACCTGATGTTCCAGTTGCCGTGGTCAAGTTCGTGGAAGTTCCAACTCGTAATTGGGGGTAGCTCCCGCTGTTCAAGACAAAGCTAGGCACCCTGATTCGGTATTTCCTTCCTGCGACAGTGTTGAACGCGGCACTGGTAACTACATAATCAGTTGGAGTTGTAGTAATGCAGGATGTTATTGAAAGACCGGAGACAGTGAGTGTATCAGGCCCGCTCGCACCGCTTTGAAATGATAATCCATTGCGGAGATTAACGGTGCTCCCGGGGAAGTTGCACCAACTGGGCAACCGGCCCGTTTGGGCCTGAGTCAGGATTTCGCTAGCGGTAAATGCGCCCGCAATCAACCATGGTATGCCCGTGGAGGTGGCTTTGACGTTGTAGGAACGCAATACATGGAAGTGCGTTGGTGAGAATGAGCCGGTAACTGCGGTGCTCAGTAACAATATTCCGGCAAAATATACGGCTGCATTTCCTGCCCCGTCAAAGGTCAGCGCAAATGCCCCTGTCGTGCCTCCGTGGATCGTGATAAAGTTGAGCAGGACGGTGTAGCTGTTTGTGCCCCACCGAATGTAGCAGTGCCCCGATGTATTTATCCACGCGAAGCGGGCACTACCTGATCCGCCGCCAATGGAGATTGAGTCCCCAAACCCACACAGGAAATAGTCTGACGGGGGCGCATACACAGGCACGGTCCAGGCGTCCACGATTACCGTAAAAGGTTGATTCTTAATGTCGGTATGGATGCCCAATGGAATTGATAATCCGCCTGCCGCCGTCGCCCCATCAAAGAACAGGAAGGGGGCGACGGACCTATTCTGCATCCACTGCACCAACTGGCTAAGATCGAATTTCTCCGTGTCGCCAGCGACAGGGTCGAGAGGCACGAAGTAACCCGGCTTTGGGGTTGTAGCGGTGGCGTGCGAGGCGTCGGAAATGCGTTTGCTCATGAGTAGGATACCAGGGTTTCACCGGCACTATCGACCAAGGTCTCGCCGGTGCTATCGACCAGTGGGGAAATTTGCTGGATGTTTTCCACCGCCGCCGAACTGCCGGCGGCCGTGGCCGTGGTGTAGCGGCAGCGCAGGGGCGCCACGATGGCCGCACTCACGCCGGCGGCCGTGGCCGGGATCTGCCGCAGGCGCATCATGGACGATTGCGCTAATGAGGATCCCGCGGCCGATGCAGTGGCCATGCGCAGGCGCCGCAGCCCGGCGGCAAGGGCCGAACTCCCAGCGGCCGCGGCGGTAAGTCGTCTCAGACGCAACAGGCCTGCCTGGGCCAAAGAAACGCCGGTGGCGAGCAACGTCAGCGTGCGACCCCGACGCAGAGCCGCCAGCGCCACCGAGGCACCGGTCGCGATGGCCGTTCCGGCCGAAACGAGGGTTGGATAAAACCGCGTCCACGCCACTGCGTAGCGCAACACGCGGGTGACTTTGCCGACGATGGCCATCAGTCCTCCGTGACAGTCAGGGCACCGGCCGGGATGATCGGTTGATCATTGGCCACATAAGCCTTTTGGTCGGCGGCATCAAAGGCGCCCCAATAGCGAAGCACGCCGCCGGCATCCTTGAGCCCCCAGCCGAGCACCGTGCCGATGCTGCCGTTGAGCACGGGAAAGCTGATTGCGTTGACATTGGTGGCGACCGAATTGGTTCGCGACCATTCTGCATCGGTGTTGGCGACCATGACCGCCGCATAGTTGCCGCCGGTGGCCTCGACCCCGCCGCTGGCCGCATCGTCGGGCAGGGTTGTAAAGAGGATCACATCCCAGGAGTCAAAGTCGGCCGGTCGGGTCCACCCCGCGGCGATGGTGCCGAACAGAAGATCGAGCACGATTTGTTCAAGTGTATCGGTTTTAGAGCCGGTGGCTGCCATGATGATTTGGGTTCAGGTTGCTAGGGTGATTTGCGGATCGATGACGAAGATCCCGCGTTCGAGAGTATGGGGGGCGCCGCTCAGGTCGCGGCCTTGCACGTCGTAGTAGTAGCGGCCGGGCGCGGCATCAGTGGTATCAGCCGGGGCGACCGTGATGCGGGGCACACCGGTCTCGCCGATCGCAATGCCGGCATTGTCCGTGGATTTCTGAAAGATCGCGGCCGCATCCAAGTCCGCAGGCAGGCGCTTGACCGTAAACCACAGCGGCCAATCGGAGACATCCACGACCTCGCCATCGAGCGTGACGGCGAGGTCGTAGTAGGCGCGGTCGCCTTGCGTGATGCGGAGGGTTTTGAGCATCTATTTCGAAGATCGAAGTTCGGAGATCGGAGTTCGGATTAGGAAACGTCGGCATCGTCGTCCCAGGTGATCGCGCCGTCCTTGAGGCTTTCGAC
>Ga0100403_1003727_pt1 | contig 11139 bp, 10 predicted proteins | sample CryGeymet201501t_FD_83663 | JGI IMG/M metagenome (GOLD analysis project Ga0100403, IMG submission 83663) | Groundwater microbial communities from Crystal Geyser aquifers in Utah, USA - Crystal Geyser metaG 2015-01t | ecosystem: Environmental > Aquatic > Deep subsurface > Groundwater | place...
AACCGCAGACTTACGTCGACGAATTGGTGAAGAGTTTCTTTCGTCTCAAACATGAACTGGGGATTAGTTGCGATAATTTCGTCCGGACCACCGACGTTCATCACCAGCAAGCGGCCCAAGCCTTTTGGCTTAAGTGTCAAGCGGCGGGCGATATCTACAAGAAAAATTACCAGCTCAAGTATTGCGTTGGTTGCGAGTTGGAGAAAACCGATTCGGAACTCTCGGCTGGAGAGTGCCCGCTTCATCCGGGTCAGCCGGTTGAAATTTTAGAGGAAGAGAATTACTTCTTCCGTTTTTCCCGTTACGCCGAACCCTTGCTCAAACTTTACCAAGAGCGTCCGGATTTTGTTTTGCCGAATCAGCGCTTTAACGAGGTTAAAAAATTTGTCGAGTCCGGTTTGCAGGACTTCAGCATCTCTCGCTTGGCCGATAAATTGCCTTGGGGGGTGCCGGTGCCCGGCGACCCTGATCACGTGATGTATGTTTGGTTTGATGCCCTGGTCAATTACGTGTCGGCGGTTGGTTGGCCCGACGAAGTTTCGCGTTTTGAACATTGGTGGCCGGTCGTGCAATTTGCCGGCAAAGACAATCTGCGCCAACAAGCGGCAATGTGGCAGGCAATGTTGCTCTCGGCCGGTCTGGCGCCGACCCGGCAAATTTTAATCCACGGATTCATCAATTCTGGCGGCCAGAAAATGAGCAAGAGCTTGGGCAATGTGGTCAACCCGTTCGATCTGATTGAGACTTACGGCGTCGACGCTCTCCGTTATTATCTTTTGCGTCAGGTTAATTCATTTGAAGACAGCGATTTTACCCCGGCCGGTTTCAAAGAAATTTATAATGCCAATTTGGCCAACGGTTTGGGTAATCTGGCCAGTCGGGTGATGAGAATGGCTGAAGCCAATCTGCCCGGTACCCCCGATCTTGCCACTCTCATCCCGGAGTCTTACGAGACAGCCTTGTCTGGTTATCAATTTAATCAAGCGTCTGATATTGTTTGGGCAAAAATCGGTGAGCTCGATCGCCTGATTCAATCAACCGAACCGTTCAAATTGATCAAGACTGATCGCGCGGCCGCGATTGAGATCATTGCCGAGTTGGTGCGCGGTCTTCATCTGGTTGCCTTGATGTTGGAGCCGTTGTTGCCGGCGACCGCGACCAGACTTCACGAAATTATCCGAGACAACCGAATGCCTGAACGGCCTTTGTTTCCGCGCCAAGATTGATTTATGGTTGAACAATTTTTCGACGCGCACACCCATCTCAATTTGCAATTTGCCGATGACTGGCGTGAGGTCGGTCGCCGGGCGCTTGAGGCCGGCGCGCGGTTTGTGAATGTTGGCACCGACCAGGCTAGCTCCAAGCGCGCGCTGGAGCAAGCCGAATTCCTTGGTGACGGGGTTTGGGCCACCGCCGGTCTCCATCCTCACGATTCTAATCAAACTTCAGTGATTGCCGACGATTTAGCCGAAGTTAAGGAGTTGGCTTCGAGTGATCGGGTAGTGGCGATCGGGGAGTGCGGTCTGGATTATTTCAAATTGCCCGAAAACTCTCTGCGAGCAAAACAACGACAGCGAGAATTGTTTGTCGCCCAAATCGAACTGGCGCTATCGCTGAATAAACCCTTGATGATTCATTGTCGGTCGAATGAAAGCGGCGATGCTCACGCGGATTTAGAAGGAATTTTAGCCGAACACAAACGCCGGGTGGGAGATCGGCTAAAATTCAACCTGCATTTTTTTACCGGTGATTGGGTCACCGCCAAGCGCTTCCTGGATCTGGACGGTTATTTTTCTTTTCCGGGAGTAATCACTTTTTCGACCGCCGCTGACGAGACGATAAAAAACCTGTCGCTCGACCGCATGATGTCGGAAACGGACGCGCCGTTTGCCTCCCCGGCGCCGTTCCGAGGTCGGCGCAACGAGCCGGCTTATGTGCGTCTGGTGGCCGAGCATCTGGCCAAATTGCGCTCCGAATCGCGCGAGACGGTCTTGACTGCCTTGGTGGCCAACGCCGAGAAATTCTTTGGTCTTCCCCAAGGTTAAACCTTGGAAACCTTTGACTTTTGGCGGTCGGGGTGGTAACATGACCGTTGATATGGCTAAGATCGAGGAAGCGAAAATTTACGAAATCGGGTACCTTTTGGTGCCTTATTTGCCGGACACGGAGGTGTCCGGAGTCGTGGCTAAGTTGATCAAAGATCGAATTGTCGCTCTGGGTGGGGAAGTGACCAGCGCCGTTGAACCGACGCTCGTCCGTTTGTCTTATTCCATCACCAAGATTATCGACAACAAGCACGTTAAATTTACCGACGGTTATTTCGGCGCGCTGCGGTTCAAGGTTTTGGCCGAAACCGCCGTGGCTTTAGACAGTCAATGGCTCAAAGACAACAACATTATTCGCCATCTGGTCATTGTTTTGCCGACAGGCTCCGAGAACATCTCGGCGCCGAAACGTTCGTTTACTCCTCGACGCGAGGAGCAGACCTTCGAGATCGAGCGCGTCGCGCCCGAAAAAGTCGAAAGCGTTAAACCGGTTCTGTCGGCCGAAGAATTAGATAAAGAGATTGATAAGCTCGCCGTTTAATTATGTATCTCAACCGCGTTTTCATTTTAGGTAATCTGACCCGCGATCCGGAGAAGCGGGCGCTGCCTTCGGGGGCGGCGGTAACCAGTTTTGCCTTGGCGACCACTCGGGTTTATAAGAATCGCGACGGAGTCAAGCAGGAGGATACTCAATACCATAATGTGGTGGCTTTCGGTCCGCAAGCGGAAACCATTTTCCAGTATATGAAAAAGGGCAGCTCGATCTTGGTGGAAGGTCGCCTGCAAACTCGCAGTTGGGACGCGCCGGACGGCACCAAGAAATATCGCACCGAGATTATCGTCGACAATTTCCAATTCGGACCCAAGCGTGTCGCGAGTGAGACTGGCGGGGAGGGGCCCGGTCCCGGCGCTTCGGCTCAAGCGACCGGTTCTCCCGTCAAGCCATCGCCCGAACTGGAGACAATTCAGTATCCGACCGAAGAAATTAACGTGGACGATATCCCGTTTTAAACCAATTCAATGATGATGATTAAAAAAACCAACCAGAGAGATACGCGCCAATGTCAGTTTTGCGTCAACAACGCCAAGACGATTGATTATAAAGATGTTGAGTTGCTGAAGCATTATCTCGATACTCACATGAGGATCAGTAAGCACCGTCGGACCGGCGTTTGCGCCAAACATCAACGCGCCTTGTCACAAGCGATTAAGCGCGCCCGTTTTATGGCCCTCTTGCCTTATTTGGCCGGCTAAAAAGTAAAATTCCCCCCCCCGAGAAGGACCGTCATCTGGGGACGAATTTATTAGACTCTCTCCACGTACTCACCCGTTTCGGTATTGATTCGGACAACATCACCTTCGTTGATAAACATCGGGGCATTGATTGAGAGTCCGGTTTCCAACTCGATTTGTTTCAGTCCGCCTTGGACGGTGTTGCCCTTCACGACGGGTGCCGTCTCGGTAACCTTAAGCTCCACTTTGATCGGCACCTCAATTCCGATCATTTGTTCGCCGAAAGATACCAGATCCACCAGGGAATTTTGTCTAACATACTTAATCTGGTCGGCGACCAATTCGGCCTCGAGTTGGAAGCGTTTGCTCGGGTCGGTTTCTTCGTAGAACCAGTATTCGGTGGTTTTGCCGATTTTTTGATATAAATATTTGATCTTTCTTTTGGTAACTTCCGCTTCCTCGACCTTTTCGCTTTGGTGGAAGGAGATCTCCATCACTTTGCCGGTCAGCAAGTTTTTCATCTTCACGGCGTTGACCGGTTTGCGCTGTTGTTTGCGAAAAACGTGGGAAGTCAAAATTTCGAAGGGGGTGCCTTCGTAGATAATCACTTTGCGTGGTTTGATTTCGTTGTATTTCAACATTGATTTTAATCTTCGGTTTCCGTTTCGTCGGCCTCGGCTCGCGGTTGGCCGGAGAGCAGGGGCTTGAGGCGATCGGTGAAGGCGATGGCCAAATCCGGATTTTCTTTCAAGTAAGCGCGAGCGGCGTCATAACCGCGACCCAGTTTAATTTCTTCTTTTTTATTTCCTTCAGGCAGGTAAGAGTAACTGGCGCCCGATTTATGGATCAGGCCGTATTTCTCTCCCAGGGCCAAGAGTTCACCTTCGGGCGAGATCCCTTCGTTGTAGAGCAAGTCGAATTCCGCTTGATGGAAGGGGGCGGCCACTTTATTTTTAACCACTTTAACCCGAATTCGGCCGCCAATCACTTCTTCGCCTTTCTTGATTTGGGCGATGCGACGGACATCCATCCGCACGGAAGAATAAAACTTGAGCGCTTTGCCGCCCGGGGTGGTTTCGGGATTGCCGAACATTACCCCGATTTGCATCCGAATTTGGTTGATGAAGATCACCACCGTTTTGCTTCGGTCCACGATCGAGGTCATTTTGCGCAATGCTTGCGACATCAGGCGCGCTTGTTTGCCCACATGGTAGTCGCCCACGTCACCCTCAATTTCGTCTTTGGGGGTGAGGGCGGCCACCGAGTCAATTACCACCACGTCAATTTTACCCGATCGAACCAGACTCTCCGAGATTTCCAACGCTTGTTCGCCATAGTCCGGTTGAGAGATCAAGAGTTCGTCGGTCTTAACGCCCAAGCGTTTGGAGTATTCGGGATCCATGGCGTGCTCGGCATCAATGAAGGCGCAAATTCCGCCTTTCTTTTGCGCTTCGGCCACGATGTGGAGCGCCAGCGTGGTTTTGCCGGACGATTCCGGACCGTAAATCTCGATAATTCGGCCGCGCGGCACGCCACCTACACCCAAGGCAGCGTCTAAAGCCATCGAGCCGGTGGGTACGGCGTTAATATCCACGCGGGGCTTGTCGCCCAACTTCATGATCGCCTCATCGCCGAACTTGCTTTGGATCGCCCTGATGGTGTCGGCGATGCCGGCGCCAACTTCTTTAGGAGTTTTTTGTTTTTTTGCCATATTTATTTAGCTTGTCTCGGGTTGATCGAGGGGGTTAGCTTTTTTCATTAAACACCAATTGCAGTTTTTTGACCACTTGACGGCCGAATTGGTCCAAGGCATAAATTTCGAGCAGGTTGTAGCCGTTGGCCAAGAGGTAACTCTCCTTGAAGTTGCCGGCCTCGTCGGTGAAGATTTTCCGGCCATTGATGAAAATTTCGCTGATTCGTTCGGCTTTGCCCTTGATCACCACTAGATCGCTCTGAGGACTGTCGCCATCGGCGGGCGAGTAGAGGGTGATATCGGGTCCGGCGACAAAATCTTTAACCTTCAAGGCCGAATAAGTCAGGGTCAAGAATATTGCCACGGCAATTACTAACGGCTTGATGAGAGATTTGTGGTCGTGACAACGTGGGTCAATCATAGTTCGTCTTGAGTTTCTTCCGTTGGTACCCCAACATTTTCTCGACCGTAAACTTCGCGCGCCTTGGCGCCGTCGCCGGGTCCAATCACGCCGCGTTCTTCCAACATGTCTAAGAGGCGAGCGGCTCGGGCGTAACCGACCTTCAGTTTGCGCTGAAGATAAGAGGCCGAAGCTTTGCCGGCTTCCATCACGGCCTCGCGAGCATCCTCATAGAGGTCGTCATCGGCGTCGGTCTCGGCGAAATCAATCGCTAGGCCGGAGCTTGATCGTCCGCCCCCGCTCAAGGCTTCTTCGGCGGCCAAGTTTAATTCGGCCGGTGGCAGGTCGGCGTATTGATCGGCCAGATAATTGGAGACCTTTTTCACTTCTTCTTCGGTGATGAAGGCGGATTGCAATCGGACCGGTTTCGACATTTCGCCCGAGATATAGAGCATGTCGCCGGCGCCCAAGAGTTTCTCGGCTCCCGCCATGTCCAAGATGGTGCGCGAGTCAATCTGGGAGGCCACTTGCATCGCCACCCTTGACGGGATGTTGGCTTTGATCAGACCGGTGATCACTTCCACGCTCGGGCGTTGGGTGGAGAGGATGAGGTGAATGCCCACGGCGCGCGACATCTGGGCCAGGCGCACGATCGCCGCTTCCAGTTCGCGCGGGAAGGCCGTCATAATATCGGCCAATTCGTCGATAATGACCACAATATAGGGCATGCGTTCTATCTCTTCGCCATTTTCCTCACCTTCTTTATCGGTCGGAGCGGCAGCGGATTTAGCGAGTGCCGGCTCAACGATATTTTTATGATAAGACTGAATGTCACGCACTGTTTCGGCTTCCAAGATATCGTAACGGCGATCCATTTCTTTGGCCAACCAACGCAGGGCGGCGATGGCTTTCTTCGGTTCGGTGATCACCGGAGTCAAGAGGTGAGGGATTTTGTTGTAGAGGGTCAATTCCACCCGCTTCGGGTCAATCAAAACGAAACGCATCTGTTCGGGAGCGTTGCGGTAGAGGAGGGAAGTGATAACCGAATGAATCGTTACCGACTTGCCCGAACCGGTGGCGCCGGCAATCAGCATGTGCGGTGCCTTGCTCAAATTGGCAAAACGGGCGGCGCCGGTGATGTCGCGACCGAGCGCGATGTAGAGCGGGTGATGCGATTCGTTGTAATCTTGGGTGGCCAAGAGCGAAGCCAAGCGAATAGTTGCCTTAACTTTGTTGGGGATCTCAATGCCCACCAACGATCGGCCCGGAATCGGCGCTTCGATGCGCAACGGGTGCGCCGCCAGGGAGAGGGAGAGGTCGTTTTGGAGGGCGACAATGCGCGAGAGCTTCACGCCTTCGGCCGGCTTCAAGGCGTAGCGAGTCACGGTGGGGCCGATTGAGACCTCATCCATCTCCACGGTGATGCCGAAGTTGGCCAAAGTACGCTTGATGATGTTGGCATTGCCTTTAATGTCGCCGGCGTTCGGTTTGCCACTGTCCGGCTCCAAGAGCGAGAGCGGGGGCGGGGTGAAGTTGCCCAACCGCGACTTCTTGCCTAAGAAGGGGAGAGTACCGAAGAGACCGGACTCACCATTTTTGTTTTTGGTTTCTCCCGGTTTCGTTTCCGGCTTGGCGGGGTCGGTTTTGTTGTTGGTTTGGTTTTTCGGATCGGTTTCGGACGTTGTTTGGTTTTCGTTTTCGCCGCTAACCTTTAGGATGGTTTCCTCTTCTGATTCTTCTTCATCGTCTTTCCGAGCGAAAAGTTTTCGCCAGAGGGCAACGCCCAAGATATTCTGAGTGTCGAAGATAACCAACAACGAGGCCAACACCACCGCCCCCAAGAAAACGAGACTGCCATAGTAGTCGAAAAATTGGAGCAAGGGTTTGGCGATGATCGTGCCGACCCAACCGCCGTTTGTCGGTTTGCCGACGATGCTGACGAGCCCCAAGAGCGCCAAGAGGAAGAGACAACCGCTGATCACTTTGGTTGTCACCAAGCTGGTTTTAATGGCGCGCAAGAGGGTGATCCCCAGACCCAAGAGCAAGAGAGGGACCAGATAGAAGCCCCAACCGAAAACTTGATTGAGCAATTGGTAGGCCAAGCGTCCGGCTAAACCGCCGTAACCGACCTTAGCCAAAACAAAGAAGGCTCCGGCCGCCAGCGCAAACACTGCCAAGATTGCCCGCTTGGTTTCGCTTTTGAGTTCGCTTTTTTTAATGACTCTTTCTTTGTTTTTGTTGTTGCCGAACCAACTGTTTTTTCGCTTGTCTTTTTTTCGTCTGGCCATTGTTCCAAATTATATCAAGTTTGGCGGCAATTAAGAAATCTAGAGTTTGATTCAAGTATTGGACAATTAAATGTCTTTGGTGTATAGTGGTTTAATAATAAAGGTCAGTAAAATAAAGGACAAATGACCAAAATTTCGTTATCGGACAATCCAATCCATTGGGCCAGATATGTGTCTCTTAAAGGCCAACGCTTAACGCAAGCAACTTATTTAGTTACTTCGGTTTTTAGCGATAGTGAACCGCTTAAGTGGCGCTTGAGAGATATCTCTCTGGATTTGTTATCGGACATCTCTGTCTTGCAACCCTTCGACTCGTCCACCCAGAGTTTTGCCGACGGCCGGCGAATGTCACCCATCTTCAAGGCGACTGTCCTTGAGTCGGTGGTCGCCAAAGTGGATCAACTGGTGGCTTGGCTGGAGGTGGCCGTTGCCGGTCTTTCGGTTTCCGAAGGTAACTTTTCCGGCGCCAACTTGGAGTTCTTGCGCGGCGAATATCTTGAATTTAACCGTCTTTTGCGTGAGAAAATCAGCGAGACCGGCTTGCCTAAATTGGTCGAGTTGACCGGCGAAGATCTCCAGTCGGCTTCGGGAGGACTCCCGGCCGGATTCGCCTCGCCCGGTCTGGGCGGGTCGGGTCGAAATTTGACTGACCTTAAGTCGCCGGAGATTAAAGACAGGTTATTAAAGGAAGATAAGCCCTCCTTTCAATCAGACAATCGTTCTTACCAGAAGCTCAATCGCTTGCCTCATAAGAATCGAGATGAGGCTAAGGATTCTCGGCGGAGTCTGATTTTGGACTTTCTTCGGGGCAAAGATTGGACCTCGATCAAGGACATTACTGAGGCGATTAAAGGTTGCAGCGCTAAGACGATTCAGCGGGAGTTGGCCGATTTGGTCCATCATGGTGTCCTAAAGAAGAAAGGGGATCGGCGCTGGAGTCGTTATCTGTTGGGTTAAGACGTAAAGTCGAATTGGTTTACCGTGAGCGCCGTCGAACGGTAAGTCATTTGCGTTTAATTCGTCTTTGATATATAGTGGTGCTTACTGGTCTGCCGTGGCGGATCGAAGAAATACAGTTATCCACAAGCGGTTTTTTGCTTCCGCTCGGACGTGGTTGTATAATGGGCAAGACCTTGGGAACTTTGACAAAATAATACTCGGATATGTCTTAAAAATCTTTCCGTACGCCTCTTCAAAAATCTTCAAAAAAAATCTTAAATCTTCCAGAGCTCTGCTCGGTCGAACAAGCAGTGCTCAAGCGGTTCGCGTTTCGTGACTAACGGTCAGAGCTTAAGTCCTTCTAAAAAATCTTGCCTTATGTTTTGACCGTTGGTTACGAGGTGTACGAACCAACAAAATTATTAGGGATTATAAGTTAGTCATTATTAAGTAAATTATAAATCATGAATAAGAAATTAATTGTTGCTTTGGCTCTCGTGGCCACCTTCGCTTTCACTGGTAGTGCGAGCGCGGTGACGATCGCGGAGTTGCAAGCGCAAATTGCTCAACTGACGGCTCAGTTGGCCGCTCTGTCTGGCACTACCATGACGAGCTCCGCCGTGCCGACTATCACGAGCAACTTGACGATCGGTAGCACTGGCGCTGAGGTTTCAGCTCTCCAGCAATACTTGATCGACGGTGGCTATATGAACTGGAGTGGCGCCTTGGGTTACTTTGGCCCCATCACCAAAGCCGCGGTCTCCGCTTGGCAAGCCGCCAACGGTGTCTCGCCGGCCTCCGGTTACTTCGGTCCGATCTCCCGCGCCGCTTTGGCCTCGATGACGACCACCACCACGACCACCACGACTACGACCACTACCGGTGGTACCCCGACTGTCGCTATGGACGGTACGGATGGATCGGTGACTGTCGCTTTGTCTCCGGCCGTTTCTTTGAGTCAGACCTTGAAGAAGGGTGACACCAAGGATATATACGCTGTTCGCTTGCAAGCGACCGGTGGTAATGTCACGGTTAGCCGGGTTGATGTTAACTTCAACTTGCCGCCGTGGTTACTCTTCAATCAGTTGACCCTTAAGGACAGCAACGGTAACGTTGTGGCTACTAAGGCGATGACTGGTTCCTCTGATGCGACTGAGATTACCGCTAACTCGAACTACATGGTTCGTTTTGATGGTATTAATGTACCGGTTACTCCGGGTACTGATACTGTCTTGAAGGTTGGTGGTACCGTCTTGCCTTCCGGTGATAAAGTTGGCGCGACCGGTTACACGACTTTGTACGTGACGGTAGCTTCCAATGGTATTCGCACTATCAACGGTAAGGGTTATACTGACTCAGTTGGTACAACTGCCACTTTGCCGGCTTCTGGTACTGACGTAAACACGATTACCTTTACCTCAACTGGTAACACGGCTGACATTATTACTACTTTAGCTCCGGCTTCACCGACCACTCGTTATGAGGCTATTTCCTCCACGGTTGAAACTCAAAACGTGGTCTTGGGTGTTTATCGCCTTCGCTCGCAAAATGTTGGTTCGCGTGTCAATAGCGTGAGCTTCAATTTGGCGACTGATCCGGCGATCGGTGCTAATGTTGGTAGTACTTTCAGCAACCTACAGTTGTCTGATGGTTCCAGCACTTATGGTGCTTCGTCCATCTCCACGGCTTCGCCGAGTGTGGTGGCCTTCACCAACTTGAACCTGATGTTAGCTCAAGATGTTAACAAAGACTTGACTTTGACGGCGACTGTTGCCGCTTCGTCTACTGCGGTTGCCGCTTCGACGACTTTGGATGCCTCCACGCTTAACGCGACTGACGCCAACTTCAACGCTGCGACTATCGGTGGCGCCGCGATGGCTTCCGCTACTTCGGATGTCACCGCTAACAATGTTACCTTGTCAACTACTCCGGTTGTGGTCAGTGGTATCTCCACTAGTAATTCTCCGATTGACAATGGTAATAGCGCGGTGGTTAAATACGATGCTTTGTACAACTTCACTCTTACCAACAACGGGGTCAATAACCTCTTCGTTTCTAAGACGACTAGCACGTTCTTGAGCACAAGCACCGTTCCGGCTAGCAACGCTTCCTCGACGATCGCTACCATCCTTTCGGCTGGTGCAACTTTGTCGGGTGATACGTCTACTGCTTACTTGATTCCGGCCAATGGTTCTCGTAGTTTCCAATTGAAAGGTATTATCCAGAAGAGTTCAAACAGCTCGACTTCCGAGCGTTTGAACATCACTGGTATCAATTATGGTACAACCTCAGCCTCTCCGGCGAGCGCGTCCATCACTTTCGGTCTTGAGAACTTGTTCAACATCGTAAGCTTCTAACCATCTTGTGCTTCAGTTAACTTCGGTTAGCTGATGGGTTAACAAAAAACCGCCCCCTCGAAAGGGCGGTTTTTTGGTGTTTCAGATTTTTGTTACCCCGAAGGGTAGTCCTTCGGGACCTTCGCTGAAGTTTTCTTGCTGTTGGTTTCTCTATCGACTATAATTAGCTCTAAGTACTTGTCCC
>Ga0100403_1003732_pt1 | contig 11128 bp, 7 predicted proteins | sample CryGeymet201501t_FD_83663 | JGI IMG/M metagenome (GOLD analysis project Ga0100403, IMG submission 83663) | Groundwater microbial communities from Crystal Geyser aquifers in Utah, USA - Crystal Geyser metaG 2015-01t | ecosystem: Environmental > Aquatic > Deep subsurface > Groundwater | place: USA...
CGACGTTCTCGCGGTGCCGTTCGATCCGGCCGAATTCGTGTCGCGCGCGCGAGCGCTGACGCGGCGCGCGCCGCGGCTTCGCCACGGTCCCTTGTCGCTCGACGCGGTGGCGCGCGTCGCGCGGCTCGACGGCCGGCGACTGTCGCTGACGCACCGAGAGCTCGACGTGCTGCTGGCGATCGTCCGGCGTCGGGGCGCGGTCGTGACGCGGGATGAGCTCGCGGCCGAGGTCGCAGGCACGCGCGACGCACACCGACGTTCGAACTGGCTCGACGTCTACGTCAACGGCCTCCGCCGCAAGTTGGGAGCGCACGCGCGTCTCCTCCAGACGGTGCGCGGCGTCGGTTTTCGCCTGCGCGCCCCGGCCCCCTGACGGGTCAGCGCGGAGGGGCGTCGTCGAGCTCGTTGCGATCCTCGTACCTATGCACTGCGCTCATCTTGCCGCCGCGCATTTCGATGACGTCGACGATCTCGAAGCGCACGGCGCGATCGCGCACGAAGGGAATCCATTCGATCGCGCCGAGCTGCTCGCCGGTAACGCGGTATTCCACGACGACGTGACTGCCAATCCCCCATATCCCCACGATCGTCGTGTCCAACTGCCCAATCGACCTCCGCGATGCTCGAAAGTACGAAACGAGGTCGGCGCGCCCCCGCAGCGGGCGGCGCCGGTCGAGGGCGCGAACCTCTGCGTCGTCGGTGAACGCAGCCGCGTACGCGGCTTCTTCACCACCTTCGTGCCCCTCGAGCGCATCGAGCGACTTGCGAACGGTCTTCACGTTCGCCGCTTCTTCGTCGCTGGCCGCGTCGTCGAGCACCGCAGGCGGCGCGCTCGGCGGCGCGTTCGGCGCGGGCAGCTCGAGGAGCGCCTTTGGGCCTACGCCGAGCTGCGCGCGCGTGACCGCGACGTCGAAGTACGTGCGAACCTCGGACAGCGTACCGTCGTCGAGGGTCGATAGGATGCTGACCGCGTACATCCCTACGGGGCGGCCGGTCGGCGCGACGCCGAGGCACTCGCGGGCATGCGTGCCCGTCATCCACAGCTCGACGATCTGCGTCTTGTCGGTGCGCAGCACGCGCAGCGGCACGACCGTCCGCGCGTCGAGCGCGCCGAACGTCGCGGCGTGCGCGCGGACGACGGCGTCCTTGCCGCGCACGTCGTTTCGGCCGGCGATCGCGAGGTGCACCGTGTCGTCGAGCAGCGCGTCGAGCCCGTCGAACGTCGGTGACGCGAGCGACGCGACGTATTTCTCCGCGACGTGGCGCTCCTTCGCGGAAGGACCGCGGGCGCGCGCGGGCGCGGCGACGACTGCGTCGAACGAACGCCAGTTCACGGGCGCCGCCGGCGCGGGGCCGACGCCGTCCGACGTGCATGCCGACATGGCCATTGCGACGAGGAGCCAACGAATCAGCTTCATGCGATCTCCTTCACGCTCAGAACGCGTAGCCGAGCGCGACGAGCAGGCGCGGGCGAAGCCCGCCGTTCGCGTAGAACGAGGCAGGCACTTGCTGCGGCGGAATCGACGTGGTCGGCGTGGTGTATTGGAGCCCGAAGCCAAAACCGAGCAACCAGTCGTCGACGACGAGCGTTTGGTATCCCGCATCGACCGCGCCGCCAATCGTCCAAAAGGGCGTATCGACGCCATTGCCGTCAGTCGCGGTCGCCTTCGCCACGACGATCGACGGTCCGACGTACGGGCCGCGCGGTCCGAGTCGGCCCCAGTAGTACCGATATCCAATCTCCGCACCGAAGCCTTTGAACGACTGTGGCAGATGATTGACGACGACCGGATTTCCCTGCGCGTCGGAGGTCGATTGGTTGAAGAGGACGGTCTTGGTCGAGAAGTAATAAGGAGTGAGCACGAGCGCGTGGTGCTCGCGCGGCAGGAGCTCGACGGTCGCGCTGAAGCGCGACACGATCAGCGCAACGGGGTTCAGCTCGACGGCTACCTTGCGCTGCGCTGGCGCGCCGTCGTCGCCGACCGTGACGTCGACCGCGTCGCGGATCGACGGCGGCGGCGGCATGGGCGCGTACGACTGCACCGACGAAGCCCGGGTCGCCGGCGTCTCCGCGCGGACGTCCGCCGCGAAGAGCGTTTGCGTGCATGCCGAGAGCGCGGCGGCTGCCATTGCGAGCGAGCTTCTCGTTCGAGTCCGAGACATGGGCCGCGGCCGAGCAAAGAGCGTGCGCGACGAGCGACCGCCTCGCGCGCACTCGACGTCGCGATCGCGCTACTCGAAGGTATGGCGTCGTCGTTCGAGATCGTTAGACGGCATTAATGATGTCGCGATGAAGCAGCTCCTGCGACTCGCGGCAATGCGTCGCAGTTTCGAGCGCAGCGTCGCGCCACCTGGTCCCCATCGACCATCGCCGAGACACGCGACACTGGCACTTTCCAAATGGCAAACGAAGTGCATGGCGCGCCGCAATGCGATTTCGTCTCATTCTCTTCGTGGTCGGCGTCGCGACCTTTGTCTCTCCTCGCGCGATGGCGGATGGCGGCGCTGCGGACGGCGGCGACGACGCGATAGCGAGTGACGCTGCGGGCGACGACGCGATGTCGGGCGACGCTGCGGGCGACGACGCGATGTCGGGCGACGCTGCGGGCGACGACGCGATGTCGGGCGACGACGGGCCGGCCGCGCCCGAGCCGGCAGGGACCGTCACCGCCTGCGACGGCTCACTGTGCAGCACCGATTTCGAGCACGACGTCGGCTGCGCGGTCTCCCCACGCGGACGCGACTCGCTCCTCGAGGTGTCGGGTGTCGGCGCGTGCGTTCTGGTCGCCGGCGTCATCGTCGCCTCGCGTCGGCGTCGGCCGCGACGCCCTCGGTCGGGTCGCGTCAGTAAACGCCCGGAATGATCCGATACGGAACGCGCTTGCGATACTCTTCCCAGAGCGCGCCGTACTTCGCGGCGCAGCGGCGATCGTCGTCGGCTTGGCGCGGGAAGAGGAGCGCGACGTAATAGAGCGGATACAGCCACGGCCACGGATCGAGCGGCCACCCGAGCGCGAGCGCGAGGCCCGTCGCCATCAGGATTTCGCCTAGGTAGTTGATGTGGCGCGAAAGACGCCAGAAGCCGCTGCACAAGAGGCGGCGCTCGCCGTCGGTGACGACCTCCGGCGCGAGGACGCCGAAGAGCTTCGCGTCGGGGCGCGTCTTGAAGAGAAACTTCTGGAGGTTCGCGCCGCGCGAGAGCGCCCAGCCGGTGAAAAAGACGATGGCGTAGAGCGCAAGGAGCGGAGCCGGCGTGCCCGGATCCGGCCGCGACGCCGCTGACCACAGGCCGACGCAATAGAAGTACGGATAGAACGTGATGCATCCCCAGCCGAGCTTGAAGCCGACGCGCTCGGCGAAGAAGTCGTACGTGTAGAGGTGCACCTCTTCGAAGAAGAGGTACTCGCAGACGAAGAACGAGAAGAGCGCCGCGTACAGGATCGTGCCCGGCGACGGTGCGCCGTGCGCGATCGCTTGGTGCGCGGCGAACGAGACGACGTTGAGCTCGAGCTGAACGGCGCCGACGAGGTAGAGCCACATCTTGGCGTCGACGATCTTCCCCGCGACGCGAAGCTGCGGGTTCTCGCGGCGACCGAAATAGAGATCGGCGAGGAGCGCGCGGTTCGGCGGCGCGCCGATCACGATCGCGAACGTGAAGACGAGGCCGAGCGTGCACGCGCCGGCGACGCCCTCCCAGCGATGCGTCCAGAAGAAGTCCCACGCGATGACGCCGAAGTGCGAGAGGAGCGCGTACGCCGCCATGACGGCGGCGAGCACGCGGAGCCCGTTCAGCCGGTAGCGGAGCGGCGCGCCGTCGGCGCCGCGCACGTATCCCGCAACCTCGCGCGCGGGGACGACGACGTGCAGAACGAGAACGACGGCGTAGACGATCCACGGCGCGAAGAAGCCGACGATCACTCGAGCCCCTTCACCGACTTGCTCATCACGCCGACGGCGCTCGCGCGCGGCGCGAGGCGGCGGAGGACGAAGCTCGCGAGCTTGTTCACGCCGCCGGGGATGACGAGCGGGCCGCGGCCGAGCGCCGCGAGCGTCTGCTCGACGACGTCGGCCGCGTCGAGCGTGCCCGGTGCTTCCTTCTTCAGCGCCTTCGCGTAGCCGGGCGTGCGAATCGCGCCGGCGCACGACGCGACCACGTCGATCCCTTTCGGCGCGAGCTCGGCCCACAGGCTCTCGCCGAGGATCGTGTTGAACGCTTTGCTCGCGGCGTACGCGGAGAGCTTCGCCGATCCTTGGAACCCCGCGAGCGACGACATCAAGACGAGCGCGCCGCGCCCGCGCGCGATCATCGGCGGCACGAGCGCGTGCGCGAAGACGAGCGGCCCGCGCACGTTGACGTCGACGACGCGCAGCGCGTCCGCGAGCGGGCGCTCGAACAGCGGCGCGACGAACGAGTACGCCGCGTTGTACACCGCGACGCCCACGTCGAGGTCCGCGCACTCGCGCGCGAGCGCTTCGGCGAAGCGCGCGTCGGCGAGATCGCACGCGAGCTCGCGGACCTCGACGCCGCGACCGCGAAGATCGGCGGCAAGCGCGCCGAGCACGTCTTTGCGCCGCGCGAGGAGCACGAGGTTCATCCCGCGCGCAGCGAACGCCGTCGCGAACGCCGCGCCGAGCCCCTCGGACGCGCCGGCAACGACCGCCCAGCGGCCATAACGATCCACGAACGAGCGCGCGCTCACGCGCTTCGTCGCGCCCGCGCGCGAAGGAACGCGTCGACGTCCGCCGCCGCCCGACGCCCTTCGGCGATCGCCCACACGACGAGCGATTGCCCGCGCGCGGCGTCGCCCGCGACGAACACCCCGCGCTCCGGCGCCGCGACGATGTTCCCGCGCGCGTCGTACGACAGCTCGAGCTCTTCGGCGAGCCCGCGCTCGGCGCCGACGAAGCCCATCGCGAGGAGGGCGAGATCGCACGGAATGCGGAACGTGCTGTTCTCGATTTCGTGCATCTTCCCCGCTTCGAAGCGGACGCGCACCGCTTCGAGGTGCGTCACGCGGCCTTCGCCGACGAACGCCTTGGTCAAAACCGCCCAATCGCGCTCTGCACCTTCTTCCTGCGACGACGACGTGCGCAAGACGAGCGGCCACTCCGGCCACGGGTTCTCCGGCATCCGCACCAACGGAGGCTTCGGCAAGAGCTCGAGCTGGACGACGTTGCGCGCGCCTTGCCGAACCGAGGTGCCGATGCAATCGCTGCCCGTGTCGCCGCCGCCGATGACGACCACGTGCTTCTCGCGCGCGGAGATCCCGAATTGCACATCGTCGCCCGCGACGCGCCGGTTCTGCTGCTCGAGGAACTCCATCGCGAAGTGGACGCCGCCGAGCTCGCGCCCCGCGATCGCCAGATCGCGCGGACGCCGCGCGCCGACCGCGACGACCACCGCGTCGAAGTCGCGCAGGATCGATCGCCCCGGCAAATCGCGTCCGACGCCGACGCCCGTCTGGAACGTCACCCCTTCGGCGCGCATCTGCTCGACGCGCAGATCGATGATCCCCTTCTCCATCTTGAAGTCCTGGATGCCGTAGCGAAGAAGCCCGCCGATCCGATCGTCGCGCTCGAAGCAGACGACGTCGTGCCCGGCGCGCGCGAGCTCTTGCGCCGCAGCGAGGCCCGCCGGACCGGAGCCGATGACGGCGACGCGCTTTCCCGTTCGCGAACGAGGCACGCGCGGCGCGAGTCCTTCCGCGATCGCGTGATCGGCGATCGTCCGCTCCACGGTCTTGATCGTCACCGGCGTGTTCTCGATGTTGAGCACGCACGACGCTTCGCACGGCGCGGGGCACACGCGCCCCGTCACCTCGGGAAAGTTGTTCGTCGCGTGGAGCCGAAGGGCCGCTTCGTCCATCCGCCCGCGGTAGACGAGATCGTTCCACTCCGGAATCAAGTTCCCGAGCGGGCACCCCTGGTGACAAAACGGGATGCCGCAATCCATGCAGCGCGACGCCTGCGCGCGCACGTCCTCGTCCGTCGCCGGTACGACGAGCTCGCGCCAATCCTTGATCCGCTCGTCCACCGCGCGGTCCTTTTCTTTCGCGCGCTCGATCTTCAGGAACCCGCGGGGATCACCCATGACGCACCTCCTTGGCCCCCGCACGCTTCAGCAAGATCGTCTTGAGCTCGATCGGAGTCACCTTCACGAAGCGCCCACGCGCGGTCGCCCACTGCGCGAGGAGCTGCGTCGCCTTCTCGCTCTTCGTGAGGAGCGCGTGCTCCGCGACGAGGGCGCGCACGTGCTCCGCGTCGGCGTCGTCGAGCGGACCGAGCTCGATCATCGCCGGGTTCTGCCGCGACGCGAAGCGACCGTCTTCGTCGTAGACGTACGCGAAGCCGCCGCTCATCCCCGCGCCGAAGTTTCGCCCGGTCGTTCCGAGCACGACGATCTCGCCGCCGGTCATGTACTCGCAGCCGTGATCGCCGATGCCTTCGACGACCGCGATCGCGCCGCTGTTTCGCACCGCGAAGCGCTCGCCCGCGCGGCCGGCGAAGAAGGCCTTTCCGCTCGTCGCGCCGTAGAGCACCGTGTTGCCCGCGATGACGTTCTGGTCCGCGCGGAAGCGCGCGCGCGCCGGCGGCCGCACCGCGAGGACGCCGCCGGACAATCCTTTGCCGACGTAGTCGTTCGCGTCGCCTTCGAGCGTGATGAGCATGCCGCTGACGGCGAACGCGCCGAAGCTCTGCCCCGCGGTGCCGGTCGCTTCGATCGTGACGGTGCCCTCGCGCAGTCCGGCGGCGCCGTGCCGCTTCGCGATCTCGCCCGCGAGCATCGCGCCGAACGCGCGGTCCTTGTTCTGGATCGCGATCTTGATGTGCGAAGGCTCGCGGTGCTTGATGCTGATCCGCGCCTCTTGCACGAGCGTCTCGTCGAGGATGCCGCGAAGGTTGTCCTCTTGTCCTTCGACGCAGTGGAGCGGCCCCTCCGCGTCCGGCACGTGCAGAACGTCCGAGAAGTCGAGGAGGCGCGCCTTCGGTTGCGCGATGTCCTCGCGCACGCGGATCTTGTCGACGCGCCCGACCATCTCGTCGACCGTGCGGAATCCGAGGCGCGCCATGATCGCGCGGAGCTCCTCGGCGACGAAGAAGAAGTAGTTGATGACGTGCTCGGGCGTCCCGTGGAAGCGCGCGCGCAGAACCGGATCTTGCGTCGCGATCCCGACCGGGCACGTGTTGAGGTGGCACTTTCGCATCATCACGCAGCCGCTCGCGACGAGCGGCGCGGTCGCGAAGCCGAACTCTTCGGCGCCGAGGAGCGCGGCGAACGCCACGTCGCGTCCGGTCTTGAGCTGCCCGTCGACTTGAACGCGCACGCGCCCGCGCAATCCGTTGAGCACCAAGACCTGCTGCGTCTCCGCCAATCCGAGCTCCCACGGCGTCCCTGCGTGCTGAATCGACGAGAGCGGCGACGCGCCCGTTCCGCCGTCGTGCCCGGCGATCGTGATCCCGTCGGCGTGCGCCTTCGCGACGCCCGCGGCGATCGTCCCCACGCCCGACTCGCTCACGAGCTTCACGCTCACCTTCGCCTTCGGCGACACGTTCTTCAAATCGAAGATGAGCTGCGCGAGATCTTCGATCGAATAGATGTCGTGGTGCGGCGGCGGCGAAATCAACGTCACGCCCGGCGTCGAGTGGCGCACGCTCGCGATCACGTCGTCGACTTTGTGCCCCGGGAGCTGCCCGCCTTCGCCCGGCTTCGCGCCCTGCGCGATCTTGATCTGCAGCTCGTCGGCGTTCACCAAGTAATTCGTCGTGACGCCGAAGCGCGCAGAGGCGACCTGCTTGATCGCGCTCCGCTTCGAGTCGCCGTTCGCCATCGGCAAGAAGCGCTCGGCGCTCTCGCCGCCTTCGCCGGTGTTGCTCTTGCCGCCGATGCGGTTCATCGCGACCGCGAGGTTCTCGTGCGCCTCTTTGCTGATGCTCCCGAAGCTCATCGCGCCTGTACAGAAGCGACGGACGATCTTCGCGGCCGGCTCGACGTCCTCGATCGGCACGCCTTCGCGCGCGTCGACGAAATCCCAGAGCGCGCGGAGCGTCACCGGACGCTCGCGCTGATCGTTGATGAGGCGCGCGTACTCCTCGTACGAGCGCGCGTCCTCCAACCGCACCGCCTTTTGCAGCGCGGCGATCGACTGCGGGCTCCACAGGTGCTTCTCGCCGCCGACGCGCCATGCGTACACGCCGCCCACGTCGAGATCGCCGTCGTCCGCGAACCCGCGCGCGTGCCGCGCGAGCGCCTCGCGCGCGATCTCGTCGAGCCCGATGCCGCCGAGGCGCGACGCGGTGCCGGTGAAGTACCGCTCGACCACGCCTTCGTCGATCCCGATCGCCTCGAAGATCTGCGCGCCCTGGTACGACGAGAGCGTCGAGATCCCCATCTTCGAGAGAATCTTCAGCAGCCCTTTGCAGACGGCTTTGACGTACTGCTTCTGCGCCTTCGCCGCGTCGACGTCGCCGATCTCTTTGCTCCGCGCGAGCGCCGCGACCGCTTCGAGCGCCAGATACGGGCACACCGCGCCCGCGCCGTACCCGATGAGAAGCGCGATGTCCGCGACCTCGCGCGGCTCCGCCGAATCGACGACGAGCCCCGCGCGCACGCGCCGCCCGCTACGAATCAGCGAGTGGTGCACCGCGCCCACGGCGAGCAAGCTCGGCACCGCCGCGTGCTTCGCGTCGACGTCGCGATCGCTCAAGACCAAGATCGAACAGCCGTCGTCGATCGCGCGCGCCGCTTCGGCGCACAGCCGATCGAGCGCCGTCGCGAGCGCCTCGCCCGGCGTGTCGGTCACTTCGAACACGGTCGACAAGGTCGCGCATCGGAAGTCGTCGGCGGCTCCGCGCTTCAACTGCGCGATCTGATCGCTCGTCAGGATCGGATGAGGGAGCTCGAGGAGGCGCGCTTGCCGCGGCGTCTCCGCGAGCAAGTTCCCCTCGCCTCCCACGCAGCTCACGAGCGACATCACGAGCTCCTCGCGGATCGGATCGATCGGCGGGTTCGTCACCTGCGCGAACTGCTGCTTGAAGTAGCGGAACAAGAGCTGCGGACGCTCGCTCAAGACAGCGAGCGCCGCGTCGTTCCCCATGCTCCCCGTCGGCTCTTCGCCGTTCTTGGCCATCGGCGCGAGCAGCACGTTCACGTCCTCGCGCGTGTACCCGAACGCGCGCTCGAGGCGCATCCGCTCGTCGTGCGGCATCGACCACACGCTCGGCACCTGCGGGAGCGCCGCGAGATCGATCTTGTTCTCGGCGACCCACCGCGCGTACGGCTGGCGCCCGGCGATCTCCGCTTTGATCTCGTCGTCGCCGACGATCCGCCCTTTGGCCGTGTCCACCAGGAACATCTTCCCGGGCTGAAGCCGCCCCTTCTCTACGACGTCCTCCGGAGCGAAGTCGAGCACGCCGAGCTCGCTCGCCATCACGACGAGCCCGCCCGACGTCACGACGTACTTCGCCGGACGCAGCCCGTTGCGATCGAGCGTCGCGCCGATCAACGTCCCGTCGGTGAACATGAGCGCCGCCGGCCCGTCCCACGGCTCGACGAGCGCCGCGTGGTACTCGTAAAACGCGCGCTTCGCTTCGGTGTGCGCGTCGCGCTCGTGCTGCGTCGCCCACGCTTCGGGCACGAGCATCATCATGACGTGCGGCAGCGATCGCCCGCCGGCCACGAGAAAATCGACGACGTTGTCGAGCGACGCCGAGTCGCTCCCGCTCGGACGGATGATCGGCTTGAAGTCCGCGAGGTGCTCGGCGAACGCGTCGCTCGCGAGCATCGCCTCGCGCGCCGCCATCCAGTTCTGGTTTCCGCGAAGCGTGTTGATCTCGCCGTTGTGCGCGATGCGCCGGTAAGGATGCGCGCGATCCCACGTCGGGAACGTGTTGGTGCTGAAGCGCGAGTGCACGAGCGCGAGCGACGACTTCATCTCGTCGTCGCGGAGGTCCGCGTAGAACGCGTCGAGCTTCTCCGGGAGCGCGAGCCCTTTGTAGACGACGGTCTTCGACGAACAGCTCGCGACGTAGAAATCATTTCCGTACGCGCTCGCCAGTCGTCCCGCGCGTCGCCGGATCATGAAGAGCGTGCGCTCGAACGCCGGCGACGGGCACATGCGTCCGATGAAGAGCTGCCGGAAGATCGGCATGCTCTTCTTCGCGAGCGGCCCGACAGCGTCGGGATCGATCGGCACGTCGCGCCAGCCGATGACCTTCTGATTGTGGTAGCGAACGGCGCCCTCGAGCGTGCGCATCTGCGTCGTGCGTCGATCGGGATCGCGCGAGAGGAACACCTGCGCGACCCCGTAGTCGCCCGCGTTCGGCAGCTCGACGCCGCGGCGATCCAAGGAGCGCGCGAAGAACGCGTGCGGGAGCTGCATGAGGATGCCCGCGCCGTCGCCGGTGCACGGATCGCAGCCCGCGGCGCCGCGATGCGAAAGGCGACGGAGGATCTCGAGCGCCTTCGCGATGACGTCGTACGAAGGGCGATGCTGCAGCTCGGCAACGAAGCCGAGCCCGCACGCGTCGTGCTCGAAGCGCGGATCGTAGAGGCCTTTTCGTCCCGGGAGCGTCATCGCGTTGCATTGTGCGCCACGATGACGCGGTGCGCTACTCTCGATTCCGTCTCACGCGTGAAGCATCGTGCGAGTGGGCGAGGACGACGCGCAAGCACAGCCAACACGTCTATTGACTATTGGTCAATAGAAGTCACAATGCATGCTGGAGGGCGCCGATGAACGAGCACGTTGTGATCGTCGGGACGGGGTTCGCTGGGCTCGGGATGGCCATTCGCCTGAAGCAGGCGGGCATCCACGACTTCACGCTGCTCGAGCAGGCGGACGGCGTCGGCGGCGTCTGGCGCGACAACCATTATCCGGGCGTCGCGTGCGACGTCGAGTCGCACCTCTATTCGTTCTCGTTCGAGCCGAACCCGAAGTGGTCGTGCCAGTTCGCACCGCGCGAAGAGATCCTCGCGCACTTGAACCACTGCGCGGACAAGTACGGAATCCGGCCGCACATCCGCTTCTCCACCGCGGTGAAGCGCGCGACGTTCGACGAGAAGACCGGCGTCTGGTCGGTCGAGACGAGCGCAGGCGACACGATCCGCGCGCGCGTCGTCGTTTCGGGA
>Ga0100403_1003734_pt1 | contig 11115 bp, 19 predicted proteins | sample CryGeymet201501t_FD_83663 | JGI IMG/M metagenome (GOLD analysis project Ga0100403, IMG submission 83663) | Groundwater microbial communities from Crystal Geyser aquifers in Utah, USA - Crystal Geyser metaG 2015-01t | ecosystem: Environmental > Aquatic > Deep subsurface > Groundwater | place...
ACCTCCGCCTTGGAGCTTGCTCAGGCGTTCCATATCGACTGCCCTGAAATGCACAGCATGGCCGGCATGGAATTGCGCCAGATCGTTACGCAGAAAAAGAATCTGGAGACGGCGCGATTCGCGATCACCCGGCCGATTGATGAGGCCAAGAAAGCGGTGATGGATTTGTTCCGCCCCGCTGTCGATGCCCTGGACAACGCCGAGAAGCTGCTGAAGCGTGAGATCGGCCGCTACGAAACCGATGAGGCGCGCAAGCGCGCAGAAGAAGAGCGCCGGGCGCGCGCTGCCGCTGAGCTGGAACGAAAGCGCATCGAAGAAGAGGCGCTGAAGCAGGCGCAGGCTGAAGCGACGCGCATCCAGCAGGAAGCCGAGCAAGACGCGGTTGAACTGGAGGCATCCGGTGCGGTTGAGACCGCACAGGAAATCAGAGAGCAAGCGGCTCAGGAATCGGAACAGGCAGTCGAGGCGACGTTGAGCGCGGCCGCGGCCAGTGCGCAGACCGTGGCTGTGTTCGCCCCAACGCAGGCGCCGGCGAAGGTCTCCGGCATTTCCGGCCGCGAGACGTGGCAGGCGGAAGTCACCGATCTGGACAAGGTGATCGCCGCCGCCGCCGGTGGCGACCGCCTCGCGCGGTCGATCCTGACGGCCGACTCAAAGGTACTCGGCGCCCAGGCGCGCGCACTGAAGAACGAATTCAAGGTTCCCGGTGTGCGCGTGTGGTCGGAGCGCAGCATCTCTGCTCGCCGCGCGTAAGGGGCCGCACATGGCACGCGAAGTTGAAATTGCCCTGTATCAGAGCGGAAAGAGTATTTCGCAGATCGCCGCGGAAACCAGCACGCCGCTAAGCACTGTGCGGTTCCGCCTCAAAGCGGCCGGTGTTCTTCGTGCACGCGCTGACGGCGTGAGGCTCGCCGCGACTGACGGACGCCTGGGCGGCGGGCTCCGTGGCAAGCAGCGTGTGTTCAGCCCCTCACATAAGCAGGCCATCCGAGAATCGCGGATAGCGTGGGGCATCGCGAATGCTCGCGGCACTCGAGTCACCTCCAGTGGCTACGGCGAGTACACACGCGGCCCACACAAGGGCCGCCGCATCCACGACGTTGCGATGGAGGCGCGCATCGGCCGGAGATTGCTCGCCGATGAGGTCGTCCACCACATCGACGGAGACAAGCTGAACAACAACATTAACAACCTCGCCCTGCTCACGATAAGCGGTCACACAAGGTTGCATCGGCGCGAAAAGCGCCTCTTGAAGATGGAGAAAATCTAATGGCTCGCGGCGTGAATCGCGTCTTCCTCATCGGCCACTTCGGCAAAGACCCCGAAGTCCGCTATTTCCCGAACGGCGACGCGATCTGCAACGTCAGCATCGCGACTTCGGACGCCTGGACCGACAAGCAGTCCGGCGAAAAGAAAGAACGCACGGAATGGCACAACGTCGTCTTCACGCGAAATCTGGCGGAGATCGTCGGCGAGTACCTGAAGAAAGGCTCGAAGGTCTACGTCGAGGGCTCGCTGCGCACGCGCGAGTGGGAAAGGGACGGCATCAAGCGCTACACGACGGAGATCGTCGTTCGCGACATGCAGATGCTCGATAGCCGCAGCAGCGAGTCCAGCAGCGCTGCGCCGACGCGCGGAGCGTCGCCGCCGACGGCCCGTCAGCGAGCCGCGGCGGATGAAGGCCCGGCCAACTTCGACGCTCCGTTCGAAGACGACGACATTCCGTTTTAGGACCTACCTCTATCTAAGATGTAACTAGAGCCCTGTAGATCTCCATATCTACAGGGCTCTAGTTACATCTTAGATAGAGGTAGGTCCTAGAACGGTTGTGTATACCGCGCCCGCCGGCAGCGGGCACCCCATCAAGAGGTAGATCACATGAGCAGGCCGTACACCGATGTTATCCGCGATATCAACAACGGGAAGTTCGCCGATGAACTGACCGATGCCCTGTCCGATGTCGTCGCTTCCTGCGTTGCGACCGGCAAGCCCGGGACGCTCAACGTCACGCTGAAGATCAAGCCCGCCAAAGGCTCGGCCAAGGTGATGACGATCGAGCAGAGCTACAAGGCCAAGGCGCCCGAGTTCGACCAGCCGCAGCAGTTCTTCTTCGTGGCGAACGGCAACACGCTCGTCGTCGACAACCCGGACCAGAAGAAGCTGGAGTTCCGCGATGTCGTCGCCGACCGCAACGGCCTGAAGCCGGGCGAGAAGTTCGACACCGCCACCGGCGAGATCGTCCAGGCCGCGGCCACGGCCTGATCCCCGTTTCACCTAGAACCACACAACGAGATCACCATGAAAACCGAAGTTGATACCAAAGCGTTGCAGGAACTGGCGGGGAAGCCGCAAGCGCTGCCCTTGCACGACGAAGGCACGGCGCTGGCACTCCCCCCCGGCTGGACCGCGGAAGTGCATTTCCCCGACGATGACAAGCGCGAAGCGCCGCGCCGGATCAGCCGTGAAGTCAGCGCGCACGAGATCGGCGGCTTCATCAGCTACGTCAATCGCTTCAAGAGCGAGAAGACCGCGCTCTACTGCACCAGCGACAAGAGCCCGTCGATTCTGGCGCGCCTGGACGATCACCAGCCGAGCGCGCCGAGCCATGTCGAGCACATGGCTCGCTACGGCTGCCCCGTGACCGAGGAATGGGGCCGCTGGAACGCGAAGCACAAGGCCAACATGGACCAGAAGGAGTTTGCCGAGTTCATCGAGGACAACATCCGCGATGTGGCCGAGCCCACCGGCGTCGAGTTCCTGTCGGCGATCACGAATTTTCGGGACACGCGGCAGGTTGAGTTCAACAGCGCGCAGCGGCTGTCCGACGGCATGGTGCAGTTTTCCTACGTGGAGAAGGAAACCGCTCAGCAGGTTCGCTTCCCGACGGAAATCAAGATCGCCGTTCCGGTCTTCATGGGCCTGGACACGCTCTACGCCGTCAATGCGCGCGTGAAGTACCGCCTGAAGGAAGGCGCCTTGACGCTCTGGTACGAACTCGACCGCCCCGATCTGGTGAAGCGCGAGGCCTACGAAGAGCTGCTGACGCTGGTCGAGACCGAAACCAAGCTGCACGTCCACCGCGCGATCTGATCGCGTACCACCACGAGGCCGGGTGGGACCGGCCTCGTTTCTCAGGAGAAACCACAGTGACGAAGTTCAAGATCACTCGGATCAAAGAAGGCGGCGGCACCACAACGGAGATTGCCGAGGCGGCCGACTGGTACAGCCTCATTTCGATGAGACAGTACATCGGCGTTGGGCCGATCGTGAAGATCGAGGTTGTCGGCAGCACCAATCTGGCAATCGACCTGAGCACAGGGGAAATGCTGTGAAGTCCGCGATCGAGGATGTCGAGAAGTTCATGCGCGCGGCCGGGCAGGAAACGCCGGACTGGCCGCAGATGAACGAGACGGCGAAGCTGTATTTCGGAGAGCCCTTTGTTGGGGGGCAGGGAGTGGCGCGTTTCGTCGGCAGAGAGCAGGACGACGAGGGCGATCAGGTTGGCCCGTCATTCCATGTTATCGGCGGACTTGTAGGAGAGGAAATGCGTGAGCTGGCCGAAGCCTGGGCGAAGCAAGATGACGTTGGCGTGCTCGACGGGGCGCTCGACACCATCTGGACAATCATCGCCGGACTGCGCGCGCTGGGGTTCCCGATCAACGCTGGATGGATCGAGGTTGCACTGTCGAACCACGCGAAGATCGACCCAAGCACCGGCGTGTGCCTGAAGCGATCCGACGGGAAGATTCTGAAGCCGCTGGGCTGGGCGCCGCCGGACTTGCGCGGCGTGCTGCGCGACCACGGCATGCGTGCGCTAGCGCGAGACGGCATGGGTCGGGAAAGCCGCCGCCGGCCGCGTCATCGACGGCCGCACGCATGATGGGTATCCGGCGTGAGCGCCCCCGCTTTCCACCGTGTCGTACTCGAAGGACTCGAAGCCGGGCGCGAGGAAGCGGCCCTGCACGGCATGACCCTAGAGATCGTGCGGCACAGCGGAAAGCACTTGATCGTCGAAATCCGAGACGACGCCGGCAATCACCGGCGGATGCCAGTTTCAGGTTCTCCGCGTAGCGGGACTAACTGCGACGTGATCCGGCAGGCAGTCCGCCGCGCGGTGAAATCCATTCAATCAAGGAGTAACAACAATGCTTCGTAACCCTGTTCGCAGCAGCAACATCAAGTCCGTCGGCTACGACGCTCAGGCATTGGTGCTGGAGGTCGAATTCAGCTCCGGCACGGTCTATCAGTACGCGGGCGTGCCGGCGTCGATCTACGACGAGATGATGGCGTCCGACTCGATCGGCAGCTACTTCGCACGCAATGTCCGCGGTGACTTCGAGGGACGGAAGGTAGGCAATGATGACCGCGGTTAAGGTTCTGGCTGACGCCATCGAGAAAGCAAATGCCGCCTCGCGCGAGATCGCCGAAGGCGCGGCCCACGAGTTGATCGAGGTGCTTCGCGGCGCTGGCTTTGTGATTGTGCCGCCAGACCCGCAGTTCCCGCCGGCAGAGGTCTACAACGCCATCCGAAACGAGCGCATCCAGCAGGATCAGCAGTGGGGCGGCCCTGATCACGACGACACGCACGAGCTTGAAGACTGGTGCATGTTCATCGAGTACCAGCTTGAGCGCTGCAACGGGGTCGGCGGGCCGGAGTACCGCGAACGCATGGTGAAGGTGGCGGCGCTGGCCGTGGCTGCGATCGAAGCGTGGGATCGGAACTACGCGAACGTGGACCAGCCGAGCACGCAGATGGGCGGAAATGCCAATGGATGAGATGGAGGAATCTCTGCGCGCAGAGTTTGAAGCCGAGTATGGCCGCGACCGCAGCAGGAAGGATGAAGCCGGGTACGACTACGGGCAGTGGCTCGATATGCATCGACTGCCGCCGGACCAACAGGGGCGACGGCAGTACCGCAGCATGGTCACAGAATACGCATGGCGCGCGTTCCGACACGGGCGGACAGGATGCTCGCCGAACGCGCAGGCAGGTTCAGGCAGTCTTGAGAAGCGGAAAGCCATGTCGGCTGGAAACGCGAGGTGAACGATGAGCAACGAGCATCCGTGCCAATGCCGAAGACTGCCGACGAGGCGAGCGCGATGGCGTGCGTTGGCATAGCGTGGCGCAAAGCGAACGCACCGGAGAGGCTACGGCCCAACGCCGAAGCTCAGTTCAACGCCGGGTTGGATGCTGACGAGAGGAAGACGACATGAGCACATTTTCAGGTGACATTGGCCCCGAAGAAGAAGACGGCGCGGGCTGGGGCGGTTTGGTGGAGAGCGCTGCCGAACGCAGAGAACGGCAGCAGCGCGAACGCGAGCTGCACAGCGCGCGATTGCAGGGCCGGCTTGAGGCATACGCCAAGGCGATGACAGAGTGCAGCCGAATGGAGCCTGCCGGCTTTGGCTTGGCAGAGCGCCACCGCAGCGGGCCGGAAGCACGAAAGGCGATTGACATTCTGCACCTCGCTACGCTGCAAGAACTGAGGCCCGCCAAGGCATCTAACGCCCCGCATCAGCCGCGTGAAAGGAGCGCAGCGACTGGAACGTCGGCTGCATGCGATGGTTGGGTGTGACCATGAGCGATTTCACTCTGCGTCTTTTTCAGGATCTCGCTGCGCGATCACGCGCATTTCAGCAAGAAGAGAGAAGCATCTGGCCTGCATTGCATCAGGAACGGGCGACGCAACGCCAAGCGCCTCAAGCCGAAAGATGGTGCGGCCGAGAACCCGATCAACAGCAGCGCGATCAGGATGAGTCTCGATGAGACAGCGAATGGTTGATGTAAGTGCTGTGACCTGCGCCTGCAACTCGCCGACCAATGTAGCGAGTGTCTGGAATGCTTCATCGTTCTCCGGCATGCGCGATTCCTCTCCTACACCCAACGCCAGCTTAAGCCGCAGCCCCGCCGAAGGCGGGGATGTCGGCTTGAAGCGCTAGTTAGCCACTGAGGACGAGCAATGACCGAGCGATATTGGGAAGCCAGCGAAGCATCGGACGCCATGCTGGATTGGGCGAGCGAGAACGTGGCCAACGCTATTAAGTATTTTTGGGAGGAAGCCCATCCGGTTGGCTGGATAGAGGACGACCTTGCCGAGCACGGCGGACGGCTTGTGCTCACGATCGGTGGCCCGGAGAAGCCTAAGGTCGGCGGCCCGGAGAATCCTGACGAACCAACGGACGTCTACTCCATTTCGTTTGATCTGCTCTCCGAGCTGACGGATTGGAGCGCTCCGTATGCATACAACGGAGGGCCTCGCAGCGAAGCGCAAGCAGAAGACATGCGAGAACGCGCCGCCGCGCTCCGGAAGTTTGCACGCGAAATAGAGCGATTGGCCGATAGCGCCGAGCTGGTGGCTAACAAGGATTAGACGACACATGCACGTTTCATCGCGCACCGTGAGGCGCAAAAATCGCTGGCAACTCAAGCGTGAAGCGGGCAAACGGCTCGCCGACCGCCTGAACGCCGGGAAAGCACGGCGCCGCATGGAGCGTCCGCCGCCAGATTACCCGCCGGTTATAGACACCAGCGTGCCCTTCCTGCGCGTGACGATTGAGTCTGTATCCGGCGCCGAAAGATGGGCGCTCTATCCCGGCAAGAAGCGGGCGCATCGAGTCGAGATCGACGGTGAACGCTGGGTCGTCGATGGACACAGCCGGCACTCGATCAGTGCGGTGTCGGCGGAGGTCCGTAAGCGGATGGCGATTGTGGAGCGTGGGTTGAGGTGGAAATGAACAGCACATATTTCGGACTGCTCGCTGAATTTGGCGAAGCCAATATCCCGCTCGACAAGGTGGCGCCCAAGTATTTCGGCCTGAAACCAGAAGAGGCGAAGCGGCAGGCGGCGTTGAACCGCCTGCCGGTGCCGACTTTCCGCGCCGGCAGTCAGAAGTCGCCGATGCTGGTATCAGCGGCGGATTTGGCCGCCTGGATCGACAAGCGACGCGAGGCGGCCGTCAAGGAGTGGCGGCTGAGCCAGACAGGAACGGGGCATCCAGAACCCGCCCTCGCTTGACCAGATGCGTGTACCGCTTCAGCACCGCCCAACTGTCGTGCAGCGTATGCGCGGCGACTTCCGGGATCGTCAGGCCCAGCTCGAACAGACGCGTCGTCCCTTCATGACGAAGGTCGTGGAAGTGCAAATCCTCGATGCCGAGCATGTGGCAGGCGCGCGTAAATCGCGTGCAGATGCTGGTCGCAGAGTAAGGAAATATCCGCTCTTCCCCCATCACTTTCGGCTGCATCTTGGCGATCTCCCAAGCCTGATGCGTGTACCGAAAATTGCGATGATTGCCAATCTTGCTCTTGGGGTGTTTGGCGTCTCGAACGATCCCTGTCAGACGATCCGAGTCATTGTCCGACCACAATAGACGAGTGATTTCCGATTCCCGGCGCGTCGAGTAAAGGGCGAACCACATGATCGGCCGCATTGGAATGCGCGCACGAGTGTCGTCCTGTCGTGCGAAATAGGCATCCAGCGCCTCCAGCTCTTCATACGTCGGGGTTCGAGTCCGCTGCTTGGCCTTGCTGATAATCCGGAGCTGGGTGCATGCAGCCCTCGCCTCCCGCGCCGCATGGATCGGCACCGGGATCTCCCACACCGCCGCGGCAGTTCGTAGGACCACGCCGATCCAGATCAGATCATTGCCGGCCGTCGCCGGCCCCGCGCCGGCAGCACGCCGATCGCGAACGTGCATGATGAGACGCTGCGATGTCAGGGTCAGTGCATCCTCGTCGGCGATCTCCTCGCGCAACAGCCGCTTCAGGTCTGCCCCTTTGGTCCGCTGCCAGTTCGACACCGGCGCGAATTCTTCAATGTAGCGCTCGATCAGCTTGCGGAGTTGTGTCGGCCCCATCTTCGAGCGCTCGATGGCGCCCGGCGCTTCCAGCTCCACCTCGCGCTGCTTGCCCCACGATTCGGCCAGGGCATGCCGCGAGAAAGTTCTGGATTCTTGGTGGATAATCGCGCCGTGGCGCTTGATGCGAATGACCGCGGTATAGCCTACGGAGCCGTCTTTGCGCTTCCGCGCTTTGATCTGAGCCATGAGTCACCGGGGGACAAGGGATCGCGTCCCCCCATTGTCCCACCCATCAGGTATAAATGCACGGGAATAGCTAGGAAACACCTAGAGAATGCAAGTAATTGAAAATACATCTGAATCCACCGCAACCGTTGATTCTGGAAGGGATTTTTCCCCATGGCGGTTCAGCGTCGCGCCGATGATGGAGTGGACCGACCGGTAGAGTTCCCCCGCAGTTACAGTGGTATAGGTCGCATCCGTCCGCCCTCGTCCCCCTTTTGTCCCCCTGTTCTGCTCGCTGTGGAGTGGATCAGCGCGCCGCCCTTAGCCTCTCATCGAGGCTGAAACCTCATCTCCTACGTGATCCTCCGGGGCTTCGGCCCCGGTCTTTTCAGGAGCAGGCGTGGCGCTGGCGGCGAAAGTTAATCTCGAAATCCCGCAGGGGCGCACCTTCTCGAAGGTGCTGCGCTGGGGACAGCCGCGTCTCGCGTACCGCCAGATTGCGAGTGCATCTCAGGCCGCGCCCTGCATTATCGAGACTGCGACCTCTCACAGCATCCCGGACGGCTGGATGTTCAGCGTCTCGAATGCTCGCGGCATGGCGGATCTGAACAGTGCCAACGACGACGACGGCAATCTGCTGCGGACGTATCAGGCGACGGTCATCGATCCGACGACCATCGAAATCAATGCGCTGAATACTGCTGGCTTCAAGCCGTACCAGGGCGCGGGGATCATCACCTACAACATGCCGGTGGATCTGGCCGGTTACGCAGCTGCGGCGCAGATTCGCTCGCGCATCGACTCGGCCGAAGTCCTGCTGTCGCTGACAACCGAGAACGGCGGGATCGTTCTCGACAACACTGCAAAGACGATCACGCTCCAGGCCGGCGCCGTGCAGACCGCGGCGATCGACTGGCTCACCGGGGTGTGGGATCTGGAGCTGACTTCTGGCGGCGGCCTCGTGTACCCGGTCGCGGCGGGATCGGTGAAGGTCTTCCGCGAGGTCACGCGATGATTGTCGAGGAAGTCGATCGCGTCTCCGTTGTCTCCATCGTGGGCGCCGGGCTGGTCTCATCTCAGATAGACCGATCCGCGCCGGTCATCGTGTCTGACGATCGCGCCGAGGTTGTCAACGTCGTCAATGCGTCGGCCGTCCAGGCAGTCACCGAGAAGCCGCACATCTACGCGGCCGGCGGCAACCAAGGTCCGCAGGGCATCCAGGGGGTTCCCGGCGGCACCGCCGGGCAGATTCTGCAAGCCACCGCCGGCGAAGTGCTCGGCGGCCACCGCGCGATATTCATTGATGGCGGATCCGCGCACTACGCAGAACCGGCGCAGCCGAGTGCGAGCCGCGTCGCAGGCATCACTCTGGGCGCGGCAGCGGAGAATGATCTGATCGACTACCAGACCGCAGGCGAGATCGTCGAGCCGTCGTGGAGCTTGGTCGATGGCCCGGTTTATCTCGGTCCGGCCGGCACGCTCACGCAGGCCTCGCCCGCATCTGGCGTATGCGTCGAAATCGGCGTCGCGATCTCCGCCACCACAATCATCGTTCGGATCGGTCCGCCGATCCTTCTACAGTAGGAGCCCCCTATGAAATTCTTGAACTACGTTGCCGGGCGCATCCAGCAGATCACGGCATTGGTCACGTCGACCGGCGTTGCAGACGCGAACAAGGTGGTCGCCACCGGCGCCGACGGCCGACTCGACGAGTCGCTGATGCCGGTCGGCATCGGAGCCGACATCGCCATCCTGCCGGCGAGCGAAAACCTCGCGAGCGGCGACCATGTGAATATCTGGGATGACGCCGGTACGGCCAAGGCCCGTAAAGCCGACGCGACGTCGGCGGGCAAGGAGGCGAATGGATTCGTACTCGATGCCGCAACGGCTGGCGCGAATGCGACCGTCTACTTCGAAGGCCGCAACACGAGCCTGTCTGGTCTGACGCTGGGCGCGCGGTATTACCTGAGCGCGAGCGTACCGGGCGGGGTCACTACGACTCCGCCGAGCGCGACTGGCAACGTCGTGCAGTACCTGGGCACGGCCTACAGCGCGACTGAACTAGCGTTCGAGGCGACTGACGGCATCATCCTGGCCTGAGAAGAACGACATGAGCAAGAGCAATGCACTGGAGACGGCTTGGCTGGCCCTACTCTTCAACAACACAGACATCCCCGATATCGGCGACGCGGGCGGTCTGCGCGGCAGTGTCGCCGCTGGCAGTCTGTATCTGAGCCTGCACACTGCTGACCCCGGTGAGGCCGGCACACAAGCTACCAGCGAGATCAGCTATACGGGGTACGCACGTCAGGGAGTGGCACGCACAGCCGGAAACTTCGCTGTAAGCGGGAACACCATGTCGCTGAACGTCAACGTGGATTTCCCTGAAATGTCGGGCGGGGCTGGCGGCAATGTCACCCACTTCGCAGTCGGGGTTGCTGCGGCCGGAGCAACCGTCGTGCTCTACAAGGGTCCGGTGACGCCGAACATTCTGGTCCAGACCGGCGTGACGCCGCGGCTTAAAGGCACCCCATCGGGTACGCCGAGCACGATCAGCGAGGACTGACATGGACGCCCTGGAGTTCTCGGATCTCCGGGCATCGTTGCCGTATTTGCTGGAGCTTGACTCACTGGTCGGCACAAACCCGGACATTCGTCCGGACAGCCTGCCGCAGAACTGGATCGACGATATGGTCCGGCTCAGCCCGGAACAGCGAGAAACGCTCGCCGGGGACATCCCTGGCGGCGCCCCGGCGTGGGCGCTTGCGCTACGCGACTTGTTGCTGTCCGCGTGAGATATGCCGCAGATATCTCTTTCGATGCCGCGCTATTCACGGACGACGGTGGTCGCGGGAACCGTGCGGGCGATGAGCGCGGCGTCTGGGTCAGAGGCGACTGGAACTACGACTAGCTGGGGCGCAGCAGGCAATCAGGAAAAGTACCTGTTGCCCGAGGACGTCGGCGTGAACGCTGCGCCTACAGCGTCCGGGGTTGCCTATGGTGCTGGCTGGCAATTTGACGCGCCGGTCGACGCGGATGATCAAGCTATTTTTGCAGCGGGCGACTACTCATTGTTCGTCAGCTTTTCGC
>Ga0100403_1003736_pt1 | contig 11113 bp, 8 predicted proteins | sample CryGeymet201501t_FD_83663 | JGI IMG/M metagenome (GOLD analysis project Ga0100403, IMG submission 83663) | Groundwater microbial communities from Crystal Geyser aquifers in Utah, USA - Crystal Geyser metaG 2015-01t | ecosystem: Environmental > Aquatic > Deep subsurface > Groundwater | place: USA...
AAGAGGCCATGCAGTCGTTCCATCAGGAAATCGAGATCGATCTGATCTCTCACAGCGTCCGCAACAAGGGCAAGCTGGCGGAACAGAAGACCGTCATCAAGTTCCGCGAACTGGCGCGTGATCGACTGTCCTACTGGCTGGCGAACCGCGTCGATCAGCTGGTGTTCCTGACGCTGAGCGGCATCAGCTACGCCTTCCACAACGACGGTCGCGCACGAGTCAACAGCCCGTTCCCGAACCTGTCGTTCGCGCAGTACGTGACTGGCCCGTCTTCGAAGCGCGGCCTGATGTGGCGCAACGGTGCGTTGGTGCCGTCCGTGACGGGCAACTTGACCACGGCCGACACCATCAACTACCGCACGATCGTGGATCTCAAGGCGTATGCCAACGAGCACTACGTGCGTCCGTTGATGGCCGGCGGCAAGGAGTACTACGTCTGCATGCTGCGTCCGGGATCGATGGCGCAGCTCAAGAAGGACGCTGAATTCCAGCGCGCCGTGACGACTGCCCTGCCCCGCAGCGCCGACAACCCGTGGTTCACCGGCGGCACCGTGACCGTGGACGGCATCGTCTTCCACGAGCACCGGCTGGTGTTCACCAACCGCGGCGCGGCCGATACGACCCGCTGGGGCGGTGACGGCAACCTGAACGGCACCCGCACTCTGCTGTGCGGCGCCCAGGCGCTCGGCATGGCCGACGTCGGCGCGCCGGAGTGGGCCGAGAAGAAGTTCCAGTACGACAGCCAGAGCGGCATCAACGTCGACAAGATGTTCGGTCTGCTGAAGCCGAAGTTCTACTCGATCTACGACCGCAGCGTCGAAGACTTCGGCGTCGTCACGCTGGACCACTACGCGGGTTAATCCCCGTCATCGGGCGTCGGCTTCTGATCGGGCCGGCGCCTTCCCTCTCCCCCTGATGATGAAAGGAGATCCCCCATGACGATCAAGAAGAAGTCCGGCCGCCAGGACGTGCTTTACGGCCGCATCGAGTTCGGTTTCGCTGACATTGACGACACCACCTTCCACGGTGCGATCGAACTGCCGTATGGCGCGACTGTCGTCGCCGGCGCGTTCGATGTGCTCGTGGCCGCGCAGGCGACCGTGGTCGCGGACGTGGGCGATGCCGATGTCGGCAATCGCTACAAGAACGACATCGACTGCACGGCGCTGGGCCGCACCGCCCTTGTCCCGACAGGGTTCAAGACCACGGCCGAAGGCGATGTCGGCATCACGTTCCCGGTCAAGCCGACTCAGGGCTCGTTCCAGCTCGAAGTGCAGTACGTGGTCGACGGCCGCGTCGCCATGAATCAGGGCCTCGACTATCGCGGCCCGAACGTTCGCGGCGCGTAACACGGCAGGGGCGGATTCCCCGCCCCTTTCCTGTTTCACCTACTACAGGAGTAGCACATGAAGTTCAAAGCACCGGGCAATGAGCCCGAAATGATTTCCCTCACCAGCGGCCACACGATCGTGATTGAGCCGGGCGGCACCACCGTCCCCCCTCGCTTCCGCAAGGAAGCGGTCGCACGCGGTTGCATGCCGGTCGGCGTTGGTGCCGAAGACGATGTTCTGACCGAAGAGGAAAAGCGCGGTCAGCTCGTCATCGACGGCATCAACAAGTTGCTGGACAGCGACGATCCGGCGGCGTTCAACGGCGATGGCAAGCCGAACCTGCGCAAGCTGAACGCAGTCCTCGGGTTCAACGCATCACGCGAGGAACTGGACGCGGCCTGGGCCAAGATCACCCCGGCTGACAGCGACAGCGGTGGCGAAGACATCGACCTCTCGCAGCCGTGAACCTGAAGCAGTGCAAAGACAGACTGCGGCGCCGCCTGGATGATCTGGCGACGCCGCTTCTGTGGTCGAACGCCGAGTTGGTCGAGTACATCAACGAGGCCCACCGGGAAGCGGCAGAGCGTGCGCGCCTGATCTACGACGAGGACGGTGCGTTGACGCAAGTTTCTGTCACCGCTGGAACCGCCCGATACGAACTCGACCCGGCCATTCTCGGCCTCAATCGCGTGGTGCTGGAGTCCAACGGCCTGCCGCTTCGTCGCCGCACGACGGAATGGATGGACGAGAACTGCCCTGGCTGGGAGCGCAACGAGGGCGCGCCTCGCGTGTTCGTCGAGCGCGAGAAGTATCTGGTGCTTTCACCTACCCCACTGGTCGACGACGCGATCCGGTTGTCGCTATGGAGAGTGCCGCTCGAACCGCTCGATGATGACGATGACGAGCCGGAGTTTGCGCCGCGCCATCACGAACGCATGTTGGATTGGGCAGTGCATCTGGCTTACCTGAAGCGCGACGCAGACACCTACGACGAGCAGAAGGCAGATCGGTATGAAGCGAGTTTCGAGCGCAGCTTCGGTATGCGCCGGGACTCAAATGTTCAACGCAAGCAGCGGCTCCATCGTGTGCTGACTGTGAAACCTCAGTGGTAACGGAGACGCAGCATGTCCAACACTCTTTATGACAAAGGCCGCCAGCGCTTCCTCGAAGCGCAGATCAACTGGCTGACCGATACGGTCAAGTGCCTCTTGGTCGACACGGCGAACTACACGCCCAACTTCACCACGCATGAGTTCTTCGCCGACGTTGGCGTGTCCGCTCGCGTGACCACGCCGGTGACGCTGGTCGGCAAGGCAACCGACGGCGGCGCCGCGGATGCGTCTGACGTGACGTTTACCAGCGTCAGTGGCCCGAGCATCGAGGCCATCGTCATCTACAAGGACACCGGCACGGAAGCCACGTCCCCGCTGATCGCGTACATCGACACCGCCACCGGCCTGCCGATCACGCCCAACGGCGGCGACATCATCGTGACGTGGGACAACGGCCCGAACAAGATTTTCAAGCTCTAATCGGAGCCCCCAGGCATGCCGCACAAGCCCGGAATTGGCGCCATCTTCGGCATTACCGCCGAGGATGGCGTCGCTGCGCAGAAGCGTGTCGTTCTGATGGATCGTTCAAACCTGACCGTCGTTCGGCGGACAGTTGGCGACGTGGACGGCGCATACTTCTTCAATGGCCTCAACGCGGACACCGACGACTACCTTGTCTTCGGCGTCGATGATGATGGCTCCCCAAGCAAGGAAGCCCTGATCCGCGACAAGATCACGCCGATTCCGGCGTATCAGGGGGCAACGTTTCTGGGGAACTGGGATGTGCTGGCGGCCCGCAAACGGCCGCTTGCGGGGTGGGGTGGGCTAACCTCGTTGGCGGGCGAAACAATACTGCCGTACCCAGCATGGCGGACCGTTCAGAATGCGGTTGTTGGCCCTGACGGACCTAATATGCCTCAAAGCAGTCTCTGCCCCGGCGCGCCGCAAAAGTCACACCTGCGTCTGGGCGGAGGGTCGCGTAACTACTTCCCGCGGCCCGCCATGTGGGTCAACAACAATACTGGCATTCGGTCGAATCCCGGCTTCGTGTCCGGGGAGATTGTCGGCGAGCTTAAGGAGAACTGGGAAGCGGCGTTGTGGCTATGTCGGAGAACCGACACTGTCAACATAAGCGCCAGCTATACCACGTATGTCGCCGGGATCGTCTACAACCATGCGTCCAAGGTTGTGTCTGTGCGACTCAGCATCAACGGCGGCAGTGGCTCCGGCGGCGGCATGACGGCCAACAGGGGGACTTACTTCAGCTTCGACGTCGCGGGCCTCGACGAAGAAGTCGCGCACCACTTTGTCTTCGTTGCTCAATGGGGCGATCAGGTCAAGCTCTATGTGGATGGCGCGCACGTGCAGACGGTGTCGCTGGCTGGAGCTTCGGCCGTCGTGCGCAATTATCAGGATGTCAACTACGGGTATCTGAAAGGCATACTGATCTGCGGGACCGTGAATACCTCTTTTCCGAACACTTGTCAGACCAGCGATGCGCGCGTGGGGCCGGTCATGTTCTATGACGAGATCCTGACCGACGCGGACGTGTTCGAGCACTACGAGGCCCTGATGGTGGGCAGCACGCCGCTCGTTACAGGCTACGCACGCGAAATCTGCGTAAACGCACCGATCCTCTACTACCGCCTAGACGACCCGGATGAAACGCAGGGGCTCCAGAGCTTCATGATCAACGGCGCGCCCGAGAGGCTGACGATGGTCGGCGCGGGAAGCGCGACGTTCAACGTCACGACCCCTGTCGCCGGCGGCTCCGGCATCCGCTTCCAATCCGGCGTCGGCTCGCGCAGCAACGGGATTGGCGGGATGATCGGCGCTCAAAGAGAGTTTTCGGCCGCGCTTTTGATGAAGCCCGAGCTCGCCACCCCAGGTGCTGATGAAACGATACTACGGCTCTGCAACAACTTAGAAACGCTGTATTTTTCGATCTCGCGGAATGAGCTGGGCCAGATTACGGCTAGATGGAGCGCGAGCGCTGCGATCGAAGCGATCACGTTCACGACCACGATCCCCGTTGATCAATACAGTTTCATCGTCGTGACTCTCGACAAGAGCACGCAGGAGTGCAAGCTGTACATCGACGGCGATCTCGTCGAGACCCAGGCCACGACCTCGACGCTCATGGATCTAGGCGCGACGTCCACGGACGACGCCGAAAGCGCGGAGGTTATGGTCGGCTCCTTCGTCAACGATTCCAACGGTGCGACGAATTCATTCACGGGAGTGCTGTCCGAAGTCGCGCTGTTCAACCGGACGCTGTCCGCCTCCTTCATCAAGGCGCAGTACGACGCAGCCGGCGTGCTGTAAGCCATGGCACTGCTGATCTCGGCGGCCAGCGCTGGAGATCAGGGCGGCATTGGAACCCCTGGTGTCGAGAAGCCGCTTGATGCGCTCGACGCGACGCTTGGCGATCAGTCAACGGTCGGTCATCCCATTGCGTACCGGGCCGAACTCACCGGCGCGGACCTGTCGTTCAACTTCACGGACGAACGGCAGACACCAGCACCGGCGTCGTCGATCAACTTCTATTTCGGGGGACAGCTTGTTGTCCCTGCGATCGGCGCCGCAGATCAGTCGGCATTCGGCGCGTCACTCGTCGAGAACGCAGCTCAAGGCGCCTCCGTTGACGGCATTGCTCCCGGCCGCATTGGCTCGACGGTCGTCTACGCCGCCAGCACATCGAGTCCGGTCAATCTGGACTTCACCGATCCGGTTGTCTCGCCGACGGCGCAGAACGTCGCGTTCTACTTCGGCGGCGATATCGTGGTCATCGGCGCCGGTGCTGGCGATCAGACGATCTATGGCCCGGTCATTGAGTCGATCGACCAGCCGCTATCCGCACGACCGACAGGTATCGCCCCGCTGGGATTTGGCGGGGTGTTTCTGTACCCGGCCGGTGCCAGCGGCGCCTATGTCGACTTCAACTTCGCCGAGGCGAGGCAAGACTGCACCGCCGTATCGGTGCGGATCGACTTTGGCGACACGGTGCGGCCAGTCACCCAGACCGGCGCCATCGATTCGAGCGTTTTCGGATCTCCGGCGATTGAGAACGTGGCGCAAGGTGCTTTTGTCCAAGGCATCGATCCTGGGGATGTCGGCAGCTGCTTTGCCTACCGCAAGCCTGCCGCCCGCGGCGGGCGCGTCGACTTCCAGTTCCTCCAGTCGAACACTGGCTGGAACCCGCTCAATGTCCCCCTCCAGTTCATCGAAGCATCTGGCTTCGGACCGACCGGCTTCGATGCGTCCGAGTTCGGCGACACGCTGATCTCCAAGAACTCGGAGGACGTCTTCCCCGAGGGCTTCAATGCAGCAGCTTTCGGCAGCATCACCATCATCTACACGCAGTTCATAGCGCCCGATGGGATCAAGGTCGACCAGTACGGCGCGCCGCTCATCAAGGTGGTCCAGGTTGTCGAGCCTTACGGCATCCCGCCGGCGCTGACGTTCGGTACGCCGGCACTGCATGACAAGGCGGATCTCGTCCAGTTCATCGGTGGAGACGTTGCCGGTGCTGGTGCTGGGAAAATCTCCGGCTTCGCGTCCGGAACTGCGCGCGTCGAGCTGTTCAACCGAACGCTGCCGGTCACCGGCACCAACATGGCGAAGTACGGCACGGCCATCGTGTCGCACGAGATCCGCGAACTGCTGGCGCAAGGCATCTCCGCCGGTGCCGCGTCGACAGCACTGCGCATCGAGTACCGCGTCCGCTACATCGATCAGATCGGGCTGGATCAGGGGGCTTTCGGCACCGGCACCACGGTCGCGAACTATGACCCGACCCAGATCATCATGCTCGACGGCATGGCGCCGCTGGATGTTGGCACGCCGAAGGTCGAGAACTTCACCCGGTACATCGAGCCGCCTGGACGCGAGTCGGACCTTCTCGTCAGCCACTTCCTGACGGTCGAGAACTACGATCGGGCGGTATCGCCCTACGGGATCGCCCCGCGGCCTGTCGGCACGCCGCATGTTCAAGAGATTGTCACCTACCCGATTGCTCCGCTGGGGATCAATGGCGGTGCTTTCGGCAGCGCGACCGCCTACAACCTGACGCAGATCGTTTACCCGGACAGCTTCGAGGGGACTGTCAGCGACTACGGCGCGATCTATTTCGATCAGACGAACAAGATCCTGCCGGGCAGCTTTGATCAGGCGACGTTCGGCGCGAATGTCTCGGTCAGACTCGGGCAGTTCTTCGTCTCGGCTGTAGGCGTCGCGCCCGAAGGTGTTGGCAGTGTGACTGTCACGCATTACCGGCGACACGTCACGCCGCCAGCGCTCGATGCGACGCAGTGGGGAGCCGCGCAGCTCACGTCGACGCTGGTCTATGTCGATGTCGATTCGATCAGCCAGAGTGCGGCCGGCACCCCGACGATCAACTTCAGGGTTCGCCACGTCGAGCCCAATGCATTCACGTCTCTATCAGTTGGATCCGCAACGCTCGGCTTTCACCGCGATATCGCGCCGGCTGGATTCGACGCCAGTCAGTTCGGCAGCAGCGAGGTCCACGACAACAGCCGGACGGTCTCGGCTGTCGGCATTCCCTACGGCACTTTCGGGACTGTCACGGTCGAGCGCTATGTCCGCACGCTGGGCGCGCACACTGTTGGCGATCAGAGCGCGGTCCAGCCGGCGACGATCTACAACCTGCGCCAGTACGTTGCCCCATTCACCGACGGCCCGGCGACCTGGGGGCCGTACTTCGGCAACTTCAACTACATCGAGAATCGCAACCGGGCAATCCAGGCCTACGGGTTCAATCAGTCCAAGGTTTCGATCGGTGGATTCATCGACAACACGGCGCGTGTGCTCAGGGCGCCGAGCATCGCTGACAGCAGCGCCGACGGCGCGTCGCTGGTCGCCTACCGCATCCGCTACCTTGGGCTGGATGGCATCGAACCCGGCGGACTCACGCGCTGGCACGTCGTCTACAACGATGCGCGCGTGCTGGCGCCCGTGGGCACGGCGACGGATTCCTTCGGCACCACGGTCGCGGCCAATCTCAACCGGACCGTCGGCCAGTTCTTCCCCTATGCCGGCCCGGAGATGGGCACGGCGTTCGTTGCCGACGCCATCCGCACGATCTCGTTTTATCAGGGCATCCCGGAAGGCAACGTTGGCGGGCAGACGGTCTTCAACTCGGTGCAGTACTTGCCGGTGCCGACCATCACCAAGGGCGACGAGACCGGAGCGCATGCGGTCTATGAGCACTTCACCATCATCGCGCCGCGATTCAACTTCCAGGAGCGCACCGGATTCCCGACTGTTCGGAACCTGACACCGGAGCTGGGCGCGTTCGGCTACGAGCAAACGCTGTTCGGGCAAACGGCGATCCGCACGCAGTACCGCTTCGTGTCTGCCGAGGGGAGCCGCACGGAGCTGTTCGGCGCGCATGTCATCAAGGATCGGACCCAGCGCAGCAGCGTCTTCGGCTTCAAAGCCTGGGCGATCGACCGATACACCAGGGTCGAGCTGGACAATCCGTATCTGCCCTACACGCGCACGATCGCCGCGGTCGGGTTCTCGGACATCATCAATGGCGCGGATCAGGGGATTGGTGACCACACCGTCCGCTCGAATGTTCTGTTCGCACAGGGGATCGAGCCCAAGCAGATGCCCAACGGGCATACGGTCGACCTGTACGGTATCGCAGTTCCCTCGATCCCGCTGGATCTCGCCACGCAGTTCGGCTTTCCTGCTTTCAACCAGACGCAGTACGCGGCCCCGCAAGGGATCAATGCCGCCTCCTTCTCGCGGCAGCGGCTTGATCCTCACACGATTTGGGCGACCTTCTTCGCCCCGGCTCAGGCGCGTGACAACCACGACGGGAACGACTGGCATTTCATGGATTACACCGGGTCAAACGATGGTGGTGCACGCCCCTTCTTCGGCGCTCCAGCCGTCACAAACCAGCACCGGAGAATCTACGCTGATGACATTCCGAGCCACCTGAACACAGGCATTGCTTCGGTCAGCAATCGCCGACGCTGGATCAACGTGACCGGGCTTTACTCGTGGAAATACGGGGTTCCTGAAATTGGCGGAGGTGACCGCGGCCTGACCGCCTACGGCTACGAGATGGGCGGATACGGGGCGCCGGTGCTGACGATCCCGGAGCCGCTGAATCGGACGCTGACAGCTCAGGGCACCGCCTTTGCCATTGCCGGGACGACAACTGTCCAGAACTTCAATCGGTCCCTGCTGCTGTCCGGGTTCGATGCGGGATATGTGCAGCGTCCGCCGCTGGTCAGCCGTGCACCGCGCTACCTTGAGCCGGCTGGCCCTGCGGCAGGTTCATGGGGCACGGCCTACGTCGACTTCAAGATCCGACACCTTTACACGATTGGCGAGGATGCAGCGGAAGTCAGCTTCTCGCCCGGGTCGTTCTCGGATCGACTCCGCGTGCACGGACGCAAGGGCTACGCCATCGGCGGGATTGACTTCGCTGCGATCGGCGCCCCGAGCATTGCCCAGCACCACCGTGAAATTGGGCTCGCCGGTGGCAAATCCCACGGCGGCACCGGCGTGCCGGCATGTTCCGCGCGGAACATCGTCGCGCTCGGGGGGCTTGGGATCGATGCTGAGGTTTTCGGCGACGTCGATCGATGGGAGGCCGGGAAGCTCAAGCCGTATGGCGATGACACGTCGCGCTATGGGGCAGCACGTCTGGATCGGATTATCACTGTAGTCGGCATCCACGGCGATGCAGGCGATCCGCGAATGGCGTGGCGCCTCGCGCCGAGTGCGTTTGATACGGCGGAATTCGGCTCGCCAGCAACTCCGCTCGTCAATCCACACGGATGCGGGAGCACGGCCCGCGCGGTCGTGCCGTTTGATGTCCAAGGCAACGGCGTCGGTGCGCCATCAGTGCAATGAGCGAGCGAGCGTTTCCCCCGTATACGGTCGGCATCGACCATGTATCCGACGACACGGCACTGCCAACCGGCGCTGTGCGGGACGCCGTGAACGTTGCTTTCGACCGAGACGGCCGAGTGCGGCGACGACCTGGGCGAACGCTCGGCGCCGCCGGCGATACGCACAGCCTCTGGTCGACGAAGGACCAGCGGCGTGCGTTCTGCATTCGCGGATCGGATCTGTGCAGGGTTTCGCTGCTTGGCACGGCGGCGTCGGCGGTGCCACTGGCGACGCTGACCAATGCGCTGCCGACGAGCTATGCGGAGATCACCGGGAAGGTCATTGCGTCGAACCCGTCGTGGATCGGCGTGATCGACGAAGAGGACAACGTGCTGCCGCTGGGCGTGGAAGACGGTCGGCTCGGCACATTGGCCCCGGCTGCCGCCGGCGGGATGACTGCCGGTCGCTACGGGGTCGCGGTTGCTTACCTTCGCGGGGACGAGCAAGGCGTAATCTCCTACATCCGCTTCGTTGACGTCCCCGAGGGTGGCGGCATCACGGTCACGATTCCCCCGGCACTCGACCCGACGGTGACTGCCGCGCGCGTGTACCGCACGACGCCCGGCGGCGATGTGCTCTACCGCGCCGACGATGCGTTCATGGGCGTGCCCTTCCTCGTCGGCAACTCTCCGACCGGCAGGCCGATCGATTCGGCCCGCCTGCGCCAGATGCCGCCGGGTTCGATCGTTCGCGCTTGGCAGGGCCGGCTTCTGGTCGCTCGCGGGCGCACGCTCTGCATCAGCGAGCCGATGCGCTACGGCGTCTACTCGCCGATCACGGGATTCATTCAAGAGCCGCAGCCGATCGACATGGTTGCGCCGGTGCGCGGCGGCGTTTTCGTCGGCACCCGTGAAGGCGTCGTGTTCTACGGCGGTGATACCCCGAAGGACTGGAAGCGGACGCGGCTTGGCACTACCGCGCCGATCCCGCATTCGGACCGCCTCATTGATCTATCGGTTGTTGGCCCCCGCTACGAGCTGGGCCAGACCGGCGAGGCCGCTATGTGGCTCTCGCATTCAGGATTCGTCATCGGCCAGCCGGACGGGTCGCTCATGCAGCCGCAGGAGCGTCGCATCCGGCTTACCGCGCAGCGGGGTCAACTGGCGATCGTCGGCCGGCAGGCCATTTCCCTTGTTTTCTAGGAGACCCTTATGAATTTCCTCAAGCATGCACGCGAGTTCGCGCGAGCCCTGCGAAATCGCGACTACGAGATCACCCCCAGCGGTGTTGTGTTCGTCAAACAGCAGGTGCACGCCATCGGCAGCTACTTCCATTCCGTCGCCGGTCGCGACGAACAGGAAGCCATCGACCACAACCTTCTGCCGGATGCCGGAATCCTGTCGATCCTGAACACCTACTTCGGCGGAACTTCGAAGCAGGCGGCATTCTATCTGGCGCTCTTCAGCGGCGCCGTGAACCCGAGTGCCGCACTGACCGCGGCCAACTTCGCTGCCACGATGTCCGAGATCACCTCGAACACCGAGGGCTATTCGCAGCTCACACGCCCGCAGTGGGTGCCGGGCGCGGCCGCTGCCGGGGTCATCGGGAATCTGTCGGCGAAGGCTCAGTTCACGATCGTCTGCACGACGTCTATCACGGTCGAGGGTGCGGCGCTGATTTCTGACAATACCAAGGGTGGCACGTCCGGCGTTCTGCCATCGTGCGCACGCTTCACGAATCCGCGCACGCTGTTCAACAACGATCCGTTCGAGCTGGGATACACGGTCAGCCTGACGGGATAAGTGGACCTTCAGCACCACGGCATTGCAAAGGTCTCCATCGAGGGCGACATCGAGC
>Ga0100403_1003737_pt1 | contig 11112 bp, 13 predicted proteins | sample CryGeymet201501t_FD_83663 | JGI IMG/M metagenome (GOLD analysis project Ga0100403, IMG submission 83663) | Groundwater microbial communities from Crystal Geyser aquifers in Utah, USA - Crystal Geyser metaG 2015-01t | ecosystem: Environmental > Aquatic > Deep subsurface > Groundwater | place...
ATAGGTGGGGATGGAGCGTCTGTCTACGGATACTGGAAGGAACTGTACAGGCAGGTGGCAGTCAAATAAGATCGTTTTATTATAAAACAAACTTAAAGGAGGAAGTGACCATGCCAGAAGAAATTAAGAAGGAAGAGGGAATAGGGGGAGAGATAGATGCTATGCTTAATGCTTTGAGTGGTGAAGCTCCTAGGGCTGAAGAGGAGAAAAAAGAAGAGGAAGCTGAGCATAAGGAGGAAGAGAAAAAAGAGGAGGCCGAAGAAGAGGAAGAAAAACTTCCTGAAAAGAAAGAAGATGAGAAGGAGGAAGAGAAACCTGAGCCCGATGAAAAAGATAGGACTATTACTGAGCTGAGGGAAAAGCTCGCAGCTAAGGAAGCAGCTGAGAAGGTTAAGAAGGTTGAGGAAAAGGAAGAATCCGAACCTGACCTAACTCCTGAGGCCCAGGACTTCATCGGTGACTTAGACCTTGATGACCTTACAAGGGACAAAGAGATCCTCAACAAGATCCTAAACACAGTCTACACGAAGGGCCTCAATGACTCTCGGAAGGTTGTGGGAGAAGGGATCTTACGAGGAATCCCTGACATTGTAAAGAAGAACATTGAGGTAATGAACTTACTAAAAGAGACTAGTGAAAAGTTCTACAAAGACAATGCAGATCTATCTCCATTTAAGAAGGTAGTAGCTGCAGTATTTGAGGAGGTAGCTGCAGCGAATCCTGATAAGAAATACAATGAACTCCTTGCAGAGGTAGGAACTGAAACCCGCAAGCGTCTTGGTCTGTACAAGAAAGCTGTGGAGAAAGAATCTGATAAAAAAGAGGGCTCTCCGAGACTTCCTCAAAAGAAAGGCACTCGTGAGGGAATACATGAAAAACCTAATACTTCATCTCTGCAAGATGAGATTGCTGAGATGAATAAATCAATCGGGAGGTAACTCAGATGGCTTTAGAAGATCGTGGTGCTCAACATGATAAAGAGGTAGTCGATAAGTTCATTGATCCAGCTGCATCGGTTGAAATGACTACACTCGACTACGTGGTTCGGCCTAGTGCAGTGACTGCCCCTATGGTCATTGTACTTCCTCCTGTTGCTGAGGCAAAGGGCCGGTTCTACTCAATTGTAGCTCGTGAAGCTGACGTGGTCAACACAATCACTGTCAGCGACAAAGACGATTCAGAATGCTGGGCTGACATCGTTCTCAACAGCAAGTGTGATCGTCTGCTTATGTATAGCGATGGCCTCTTCTGGCATCCACTGGCGGCGATCACAACTACGTTCCCTGAAGGCTATGACTATCCAGCATAGTTAGTGAATGAACAGACATTTAACAACTTAACCTTATGGAGGTAACAACTATGTTTCTTGGAATGCGTCAACTATAACCGGCGCATCTAAAATCACTCTAAAACGGGGAATATCTCACTGAGACAATCCCGTGCCAACCTGATACAGGAGGTGTAACGATCATGACTATACATAACATTGAGAGGGTAAAACAGATGATTATTAGAGACCAAGAACTAGACAAACAGCAAATTACTGAGGCATTCTATTGGATGATTCTTGGAGACGGCTCTATAGAGGTAAAGGAAAGAGGAAACTATTGTCTTTCTGTATCTCATGAGTCTTCTCATGAAGATTATCTATATTGGAAGGCTTCTATAATTAATCATGTTACTAGTTGGTCTATAAATCCTCAGTATATAAAAGGTGGGTTTGGTGGAGATCATAATATACTTAGACTTAGGTCATCTGCTCATCCTTGGTTTACTAAGGTGTATAATAGGATCTATGCTCCATTGGGACGAAAGTCCATTGATCCTCATGCACTTAAACTTCTAAGTCCTCTAGGCCTGGCTATACTCTATCAGGATGATGGAAGCTATCATTATAGCACAGATGCTGGACATAACATACTCATCCATAAGCTATGCTTTAGCAGATTCGAGTTAGAGGCTTTAGCTAAGGAAGTAGTGGATAAGTTTGGGATTATATTCAGAATCAATGAAGATAAAAACAAAGGTTTTGGATATAGGCTTAGAATGAGAGCTAGTGATAGGGAAAAGTTCTTCAATTTAATTGATCTCTATATAGTTCCTTCAATGTTATATAAAGTTGGAAAGGGTGACACTTCATCTGAAGTGGTGATATGATCTGATCCCTACAGTGATGTAGGGAAGCTAGCAGAAATGACTAGCTCCTTATCAAAAAGATAAGAGTAACAACTATGGGGACAGGAGACTGGGTCGCAGACCAGCGCCCTTTAAATTGGAGGGAACAGATACTCTATCTGTATCCTAATGGACAGGCCCCTTTGACAGCTATCTTGTCAATGCTGAGCTCGGAAAAAGTTGATGATCCCCAGTTTTCATGGTGGACTCAGGAGCAGACCTGTGTGACTGGTGCAGTTGCAGGCGTGTACACTCTGCCTGATCTCTCTGCTGCCTATGTGGGTGCCGGAGTTGCTGGTGACGTTGTCTATGTTCAGATCACCACAGTTCTCGGCAACAGGATTCGCGAAGGACATCAAATCCTTCTTCGTGATGCTTCTGACTATGCTGTCGATGTAGTCGGCAAAGTGACTGGCGTTACCAGAGGGACAACCAACACTGTCCTTGCAGTCAAACTGCTTGAGGATGATGATAACTCAACTACTCACGATCTCAGTGATTGTGACAACTTCAAAATCATCGGTAACATTAACCCTGAGGGTGGTGAGATGCCTGATGCGATTGCTCTCAATCCTGTCAAGGTCTACAACTACACTCAGATCTTTCGGACACCTTTGTCCCTCACTCGAACGGCCTTGAAGACTCGTCTCCGAACAGGCGCTCAGTATCAGAAGGCAAAGTCTGAAGCTCTGGAAATGCACTCCTGGGAAAAGGAGCTTGCATATCTCTGGGGGATTAGGACTGAGAATATCGGCGACAACGGAAAGCCTGAGCGAACCACTATGGGTGTGATCAACTTCATTCGTCAGTATGCACCGGCCAACTGCGACGACTACACTCTCAATGTCACCTATGCAGGTCAGTCCTGGGCCACAGGTGGTGAAACTTGGTTCAAGAATATGCTTGAACTGATCTTCCGATATGGAGCAAGTGAGAAGCTCTGCCTCTGCGGTTCTGGCTTCTTGCTTGGTATAGATGCTCTTGCACAGGCTAGCGGACAGATCAACATTCAGCCTGCACAGAAAGTCTACGGTATGGAGATCCGTGAGTGGTTGACTCCTTTCGGCACCATCAACATGAAGACGCATCCGCTCTTCAGCTTCGATGCTACCACTCGCAACATGGCTGTGATCTTGGAGCCTAAGGAATTGAGCGATCGGTTCATTGATGACACTACCTTCTACGGTGAGAGCACGAGCAAGACTCACTCTGAAGGTTATGGTCAGAGGCGAATCGACGGGATCAATGAGGAGTTCTTGACTGAATCTGGTCTCGAATTTGGGCTGCCGCAGAAATGCGCAGTGTTAAATGGAGTTGGTCTGGACAACAATCTGGTTCCTTAACCACTTCGTCCAAGCCAACAACGGCTGTGGGGTGGGGTTTCCTCCTTTCCTCACTCCACAGCTTATTTAGATCGGAGGTTGTGATGAAACTGACAGATGGACTATACATAAAGCTAATATGGTCGCCAAATTATATGGACCTGAAGGACTTAAGGACATTAGAGAGGTCCATAACTTGGTAACTACTCTAGGCCACAAAATGGCTGCTGATCAGCTACTTGCTGCTCCTGCTTTAGCGACTCCAGGATGGATGGAAGTAGGCACTGGCTCAGGTCAGACTGATGCTAGTTCTATTCTTGCAATTTACATTGTAGATTCGAGGACAGCCCTTGACTCCAAAACCAGAGGTGCAAACGCTATTATCACAATGGTCTGTACATTGGCTGCTGGAGTTGGGACTGGAGCAATTACAGAAGCTGGAGTGTTTAATGTAGTGACCCAGAATACAACTGACTTGATCTGCTACGCTGACTTTGCTGTCATCAACAAGCTTGCAGCTGATAGCCTTGTGATCACTTGGACGTTGACCTTTGCTTAGGTGTAAGAAATGGCAATTGAGATAATAGGCACGCCTCAAGTAGCAAATGCTAATAATGGTGGAAATGCTACTATTACTTGGAGCATACAGCCATCAGAGGGTGATTACACAGTTGTGGTCATTGGCTCTCCTGCTGCTGCTGCGGCAATAGGTACAATGGTTACTACAGACTATACCGAGCTCGTTTCTCATGCTGGGGCCGCAGCTGCCAATCCCTCTCTTGCTATCTTCTACAAAAAGCAAGGCGCAGTTACTGATACAACTGCGATAGGAACAAGTGGAAACGGAGTTAAAACAGACTCATCTTTGATTGGGTTTGTACTAAGGGGTGTTGATCCAACTACATTCTCTGATGCTACTCCAACCACTGCTGGGGAAACAACAAGTACAAATCCAGACCCTGCTTCAATAGCTGTTGCAACAGCTGGGGCTTGTGTTATTGTTGCAGCCTGTATGACAGTCGTGATGGACACCTCTATAACTGCTCCTCTTGACTATACTGGGTATTCGCAGGTTGGTAACGACACTTATGACCATACTCTCGCTGCGGCTTATAAATTAAACTGTAGCGGAACAGAGACACCTGCTTCTTGGACTACCTGGGACTCTGGTCTGTGGTTTGCTATAACTATAGCCATCAAACCAATTTCAGCAACAGTTCATGAAAAGAGTCTCAGTGATACTATCAATCTCTCCGATGGAATAGCAAAGAGTGTTAAGATAGTTAAGGCTGACACAGTAACAATTTCAGATAGTATCGCAAAGAGCTTTGGATTGCTTAAGACTGATACAGTTAATTTATCAGATGGTTTTTCTCGAACTGTGTCATTTGTAAGACTGTATGAAGATACTATCACACTATCTGATGGAATAACGAAGACTGTAACAATAGATCTTTCCGACTCAATTTCAATGTCTGATAGTTTTGGTGCTGTAAAGCTTCTAACCTTGTCACTTAATGACACTATAAACATGAGTGATGAGGCTATAAAGAGGTTTAATGCAGCTAAAGTCGATACTATTACAATGTCAGATGGAGTGGTTAAAGCAGTTACAGTTATTAAGTCTGATACAGTAATACTATCTGATGGAATTAGTAAGTTAACAAATAGAGGGCTATCAGATATTATTTCTATGGTAGATGCTCTTAGCAAAGAATACAGACTAACTAATGCAGACTCAATGACTTTAACTGATAGCATCATAAAAGGTATTGGTAGGACCTTCTCTGATAGTGTAATGCTTACTGATATATTTAGTAAGGTTCTCACTCCTGGAGGGTCAGTAACAGATAAGCGTAGAGGAAGAGGCTTTGGGTTTTCATTGTCAGAATCGTGGAGGGTGTAATGAGCTTCTTAGATCTGTTTAAGAGAGAGAAAAAGACTGAGGATACGCTGGAAGAGAAGACAACTAAGAAAATTGCCAAAGATAGACACTCTGCAAGAGTAGTGAACTTAAGGGATGAGCTTGAGCAATTATCAAATGCCTTGGTAGAGACAGAACTAAGCACTGCTGTGACTAGAAGCGAGAAGGAAAAGCAATCTGATAAGATGATCAGACGGATGGCTCTCATTAGGTATGAGATAGACATAAGGGAGGGGCTACTGAAATGGCTTTGCTAATAAACGCTTCAAATAATTTCATTGAGATAGCTCTTGATGGAGTGACTGACTTTGATTCTGAGAATGACCTTACTTTCTATGGCCTAGTCAGAAATGCTCCAGAGGGACTTAGGATACGTAAGATAGTCTTTGTTCCAAGTGCAGCTGGAGATCAAGTGATTGTCAGAGATGGAATGAATGGGCCAGCTATGTTTTCAGCTATAAATGTCCTTGGAACTTATGACATCCTTAAGGATGAGTATAGGGAGGATGGGCACGTAGATAAAGGTAAGTTGGTTAGTCCCTACATCCATGCTAATGAAAGCATAGTAGGAGTTGTCAATCAAGCTTTTGTGATATTTGAGTTATGAGTTCGTTTTATAATAAAACGATCTGGAGGCACAATGAACTTACTTCAACTCCGTACAAAATTTAGAGAGCTCTCTGGCCGCTTCGACTTAGTCAGTAATCTCTTTGCCGATACGGGTGCTGACTTCTTCATCAATGCTGGAAGTAAGTACCTTGATCGCATGGATGAGACACAGAAGTCTTGGGGAACCTGCTTTAAATTTCTCGAGGTAGGTCATTGGGCTGTCTCATTTCCTTACTGTCGGGCAATCAAAGAGATTTGGGTGGCGACTATATCAGAGCGCTGGCAGCTAGAGAAGACTCGTCTGCAGGACCTCATTGAAGGTTACATGACTGGATTACCAAGTTCAGTAACTCCTGGAACTCCACTCTACTACTCACCCTGCATAACTCGCTACATTCCAGAGAATGCTACAGTTCAGGAACTTGAAGCTTTCATCGGATATGTAGATATTTCAGCTGGTCACTCACACGAGATTAACTCTATTCTAGTCAACATACCTACTAGTGAGAAACTAACAGTTATCATCAATGGACTCTTTTATTCAGCTGAACTGGTCAACGATACTGATGAGAACTACTGGTCAGCAGTCCACCCACTTCTTCTAATCTCTGCAGCCATGAGACAGACTGAGGTTCCTAATAGAAACACTCAGGGTCTCAATGACTGGGACAATGCAATAAGGACAGAAATGCGACAACTTGGCTTTGATCTTGTTGATGAGATGATTGCCGAAGCAGATCAAATGGGGGGCTAAATGGACAACAAGCGTATGGAGAATCTTGAGAGGGTTACTGAGCGGCTCATGCGTAGAGCTCATAAGAGAACTACTGCTCTCATCACTCCTTATCCTATCTCCAATGCAGTCTTCGGAGACAAAGTAGAAGGGCCAATCCTTCGCTATATGTTTCCTTGTGATGGAGTAGTAACAAAGGGCTTCGTTCGGCTAGGACAGAAACCTAAGAAGGACGTAGCTGTTGAGGTCAAGATGTTTAACGAAGCTGGATCGACTTCAAGAGGATTCACTATAGATAAGAAGTTACTCTCTATTGAACCTAATCTAAAGGTTAAGTCAGGAGACTGCCTTGAGCTCTCTCTCATTCCAGGTGAGGAAGTTGTAACCGAAATCTGGATTGCCTTTCTCTGGAGACCTACGATGAATGATGTAGAGGTCAAAAGTTTTCTTATCGAGGAGCTTGAAAATGATTTACTTCAAGAACAAGCATTGACTAAGCAAGAACTGCCAGTTGGCAGAAGGAGGTAAATATGCCTGTAACAAAGAGAAGACTGAAGAATGGAAAGGTTCGAGTGTCGACTCCTGGAGGAGTGAAAGCGAAGGCAACAACTCCAGCAAAGGCAGCGGCTCAGGAACGTCTACTTAACGCAGTCGAGCATGGTTGGAAGCCGACTGGAAAGAAAGCAAAGCACCACTCAGCTAATGATGGCAGTTTTCTTGCTGCGCTAAAGAAAAAGTTCGGAGTTGACTAATGAGAGAATTTGAACTGGTTCTTGATGAAGTGTTCAAGAACGGTCTTAGTCCTGAGAAGCTTCCATTCAATCTTCAGTGGCTCTGGAAGTGTCTTGGTTTTAGGTGTGGGAAGGGTGGACTTGAAGTACATAGGACACTTAACAATCCTTTGCCTGTAACTGTAGATATGTACTACGACTGGCCGTTTCCTCAGTTCATTGTAGGTGAGAGATACGGACTGTTAATTATCAGGGATACTGTCAATCAAGAGGATGATGTATACTCTGTTAGTGAGGATCATCAAACTCTAACATATGTCTTCTCAGTTGATGAACTAACCTTTGGCAAAGGAACCTTAATGGAGGTTGCAGACTTCGGTAAGTATGTCTTTATGACTAACGGTGTAGCGATGATAATCTGGAATCCAGCACTTACAGCATGGCAAGCCGTTCCTGTCAGTGCTATCATCCCTATGATGAGGACTGTCTGCAATTTCAAAGGCCAAGCTGTAGGTGGTAATGTAGTAAGTGCATGGCATGACTGTGATGAGACATTCTACCTCTGGTCAAAGATTGGCTCAATGGACTTTACACCAGATGAGAACAATGAAGCAGGATACAGGCGCTGTCCTTATGGAGGAACTGTCTATCATGTCAGACGTCTGGAGCACTATGTCATTGGATATTCTTCCAAGGGAATCACCTTAATGAGTCCAGTCCTTGATCCTTCCTCTACTCTAGGATTTAGAGAGCTCTGTGACATAGGATTGATTAACCAAGGAGCAATGAATGGAAGTTTAAGTCGCCACGTCTTTGTAGGTGAAGACTATATCTTGAGAGAGGTTACAACTGAAGGGGTTAAAGAGCTTGGTTATCAATCTCATATAGAACTTCTTGCAAATGGAGACATTATAGTCTCCTATGATCCACAGAAGAAAGACTTCTATATTGGTGATAATACAAAGACATTCTTACTCTCACCTTATGGTCTGACTGAAGTCAAACAGCATCCTTCAGCAGTCTGGAGAAGGAATAAAGAAAGCTATATGTTACCAGACGCTATTGATGCAGATAGTCCTTATATCTGCACTGAACCTTTCGACATGGGATATAAAGGACAGAAGACAGTCTTCTCAATCGAGTCAGATGTCTTTCTAGGTTCTGGGGCTGAAGCTGGAGTTGACTGGACTAATAACTTATCAGTGTGGGGATTAGAGTACTACAAACCTATGAATGATCAGGGAGTTGCAGCCATCATAGTGTCTGGAAATGCCTTTAGATTTGGATTAAGATTTGTCTCCGTAGATGAGTTGGCAAAGATAGGATATATAAAGGTTCGTTATAAGATAACAGACTTACGAGGGATTAGAGGTGTCCATGCTCCACCTCTGAGAGGACAAAGCTAATGTTGACTAGATTACTCCCTGATCAGATAGCTAAATTCTGGCCTATCATTAAGTATGCAGTCGAGGAATCATTACCTCCTATTGTTGGTGAGCATCCTGATAAGATGAACAGAATGCTCTCAGCAATGCTAAGTGGGAAGTTAGAAGTCTGGGCCTCATATAAGAAACCTAATAATAAGTTTGAGGCTATTGTAGTAACACAATTTCTATATGATGAAGCAAGTAACACAAGAAACTTCTTACTCTACTGTCTCTATGGTTATGAACAGATTGATTCAGCTAGCTGGACCGAAGGCTGGATAGCATTAGCTAAATATGCAAAAGCAAAAGGGTGTCATAGTATTATGGCTTATACAGCCAATGCCCACTTAATTGATCTCGCAAAACTCTATGGGGGTAATACAGACTATACCTTCATTTCTCTTGACTTAGATCGTTTAATTCCAAAACGATCTTAACGGAGGTGTCCTATGGGAAGCAGTGGTGGTGGAGGTTCTTCTGGAGCGGTCAGTCATTCAGCTTATCTAGAAAACGTACATAGAGACTGGCTCAATGCATCAGGAATTGATACTATAGAAAAGTCTATAACTGAAGTTATGGATTCTGCTCTCGGTAGCTCTCCTTGGACTAATCTGAGTGCGTACAATCCAGATGCTGATATAGCAGCTTATGAAGCTACCATAGTTGCATTTAGTGCTCTCCTTGCCGGTCTATCAGATACAGCAGACTGGGCAGCTTTGTATGCACAAGCTGACTTAACTCTTTCAGGTCCTGGAGATGCCTTGATAATTGCTGATGTATCTGCTTACGCTGATATGTTGGATGATGAGATAAATACAAAGGTCTTGCCACGCTTCAGACGAGGTATGCAAGATATCAACGCAGTAGTTTCATCTGCATATTTGATAGGGGAAGCTATCATAGAGGCCTTCCATGATAGAGATGTGGCAAAGTATGGTTCTACACTTCGTCTGTCCGTGAGTGATAAGAGATTGACAGCAACTGATCAAATGCTACAGTTGATGTCCAGAAGAGTCGGATGGGAATCTGACTACGTAAGAATGTCTGTTGAGGCTAACAGAATAAAGATAGTAGCTAAAAAGGAGCAGACTGATCAGAATGCTGTCATAGATGATTCAGATGCCAAGTGGGATCTTGAGGTCTTCCAGTATGGCGGAAATCTGATGGCAGCTATAGGCGGTGGTACAGCAATACCTAACTTAGCTAAGAAAAATGCTGCTGCATCAGTTATTGGTGGAGCTATGATGGGAGCTGCTAGTGGAGCTATGGTGGGGGCTCAGATGGGTGCTGTCGGTGGTCCTTACGGTGCCGGAAAAGGGGCAGTCCTTGGTGCAGCTGTTGGGCTTTTAAGTTCTTAGGAGGAAATAGAAATGGGATATACACCCTTTACAGTTGATCAAAGTTTATCTCCGAGTAAGCTAGAAACTGGTGGAGGCTTTGACAATAATGCCCTTATGAGCCTTATGCTGGCAGGGCAGAGCATCTATAATTATGGACAAGATACAAGCAAACCTATAGATCTAGCTACTCCTATGGGTAGTTATCTAAGTAACATTAACAAAGCAAAGATGCTTAAGGCGCTATTAGCAAAAAAGGATGTACCTCAACAAGGAAGCCAACTGATAGATCTGCTTAAGGAAGCTCTCAGTCCCAATACTACCTCAACAATGAAGGTTGATGGTAAAGGATTAAGTATGCAGTATGATCCTAACTCCACTCCAATGTTGAAGAGTTTCCTAAGCGAGAATCAGCAGCTTTCAACTGATAAGTCTTTAACTCCTACACCTCAGTTAGGAGGTAATGCAAAGGCTGCTAACCCTTTTGGTCCTGACCAGTCAGGTTTAGAGAACTTAACAGCAAGTGATCTGGTTGGTCTATCTACGCAGGATCTAGCTACGATGTTACAAGCGAAGGAAGGACAAGATAGGTTAGCTACTGAGAGAGGGAGTCTGGCAAATAAGAGTGTCTTAGATGCGATGAATATACTCTATCATGGTAAACTGATGAAGAATATAGATTCAGAGATCGCAGCGAGAACAGCAGCGCAGAATAAGATAGATGCTTTAGATCAGCCTTTTCCAATCCCTGATCCTGTAGTAGGTGAGCTTACTCTCAGGCAATGGAACACTTTACCTGAAGATCAAAAGAGATATGATATCTATGTGACTGGAACTAAAAGAAACATAGGCGG
>Ga0100403_1003738_pt1 | contig 11111 bp, 5 predicted proteins | sample CryGeymet201501t_FD_83663 | JGI IMG/M metagenome (GOLD analysis project Ga0100403, IMG submission 83663) | Groundwater microbial communities from Crystal Geyser aquifers in Utah, USA - Crystal Geyser metaG 2015-01t | ecosystem: Environmental > Aquatic > Deep subsurface > Groundwater | place: USA...
TAACTCTTATGTTGGTCGAGGAATGTACAGTTCCCTTTATCACTCGCTACCGAAAAGAACGCACCGGTGGACTCAATGAAGAACAAATTCGTCAAATCAAAGATAGCTATGATGAATTCTTAGAACGTGAAAAACGTCGTGACTATATTTTGAAAACAATTAAGGAAATGGATAAGTTAACGCCTGAGCTTGAAAAGCAAATCATGCGCGCGCAGACCATTAATCAATTAGAAGATATCTATGCCCCTTATAAATCAAAAAAGAAAACAAAAGGGCAAATGGCAGAAGACGCTGGACTCATGCCTCTAGCAGAAGAACTTTTGGCCGGTAAAAAGTCTCTTGAAGAAATGATTGGAAGAGCTGCTGAATTTCTAAACCCTGAACATAAGGTTACCAATGCTCAAGAAGCGATGGAAGGCGCTGGACATATTCTTATTGAACGCTTCTCTCACGACATTGAGTTGAAAGAAAAAATTCGTAAGGATTACTGGCGAGAGGCCACACTCACATCAAGTAAACGCAAAGAAGCAGATGAAATTAAAGATTCTATTAAATTTAAAGATTATTTTGAATTCTCACAGGCCATTAAAGATCTCAAAGATCCGAAAGTTGGCCATCGAGTACTGGCCCTTCGTCGTGGCATGACACTCAAGATTTTAAAAGTTGATGTTTCCTATCCTGAAGAAGCTGGTATTGCGGCCATTGAAGCCAAATACTTTTCTCCCAACGCCAAGACTTATGACAATTTAAAAAATCTCGCACGCAAAGCGTTTGTTGGGGCCATTCACTCTTCCCTTGATCTTGAAATTAAAACTGATCTCAAAAAATTGGCCGATGAAGCTGCGATTGAAATTTTCAAAGTCAATCTTAAAAACCTCCTGCTCCAACCGTACCTTGGAACAAAAGCGGTACTAGGGATTGATCCTGGCATTCGTACAGGTTGTAAAATTGTCGTGGTAGATGAGACGGGAAAATTTCATTTCGATACCGTCATTTATCCTCATGAACCCCAAAGAGAAGTTGAGGCTTCTAAAAAAGTTCTTGAACGCCTGATTGATCATTTTAAAATCGAACATATTGCTATTGGCAACGGAACTTTTGGTCGTGAGACACTCGAATTTGTTCAAACCTATGTTGATCAAGTTAAGGCCGACAAGTGTCATGCAACTCTCGTTAATGAAGCCGGAGCCTCAATTTATTCGGCCAGTGAAATTGCCGCAAAAGAATTTCCAGATAAAGATGCGACCGTAAGAGGATCTATTTCAATCGCTCGACGATTCCAAGATCCACTCGCTGAATTAGTTAAAATTGACCCAAAATCAATCGGAGTTGGGCAATATCAACACGACGTCAATCAAACCAAACTCAAACAAGGCCTTGAAGGCGTAGTCGAAGACTGTGTGAATTTTGTAGGTGTTGACGTTAACACCGCCTCAGCTCCACTACTCTCACATATTTCTGGAATTGGCCCAACTTTGGCCGAGAACATCGTCAAATTTAGAGAAGAGAAAGGGATTATTGTTAATCGTCAAAAACTATTAAAAGTTCCTCGTTTTTCTCAAAAAATTTTTGAACAAGCGGCAGGTTTTTTGCGCATCTATAAAGGCGAAAACCCTCTCGATGAAACATCAATTCACCCTGAAAAATATCCCGTTATTGAAAAATGGTGTGCCGAAAAAAGGATTCCTCTCGCTAAACTCGTTAGCGAAAAAGAATTAGTAGCATCTCTAGAAAAAGATAATGCCCTTAAGAATGAAATTGGTGAGTTTACATTCGTTGACGTCGTCAAAGCATTTAAAGCTCCTGGCCAAGATCCAAGAACACAATTCAAATCAACTGAATTTAGAAAAGGCATTAGCAAACTGACAGACTTAAATCCCGGCGAATGGTATCCAGGAATTGTCACAAACATTACAGCCTTCGGCGCATTTGTTGATATTGGTATTAAAGTGAACGGCTTAGTTCACGTCTCTGAGATGGCCGATAAATTTGTTGATAATGCCCTTGAGGTTTTAAAAGTTGGTCAAGAAGTTTTAGCAAGAGTCATTGAAATCGATCCCAGTCGTGATCGTATTTCACTCTCACTTAAAAAAGGTGAAAGCGTGACCCGTGGACCTCGAACTGATGCTGGCCCTCGTCCTCCTCAAGGTGGACGACCACAAAAAGAAGTTAACATCCCAGCTGCCGCGAATCTCAAGAACAATGCTTTTGCTGGACTTAAGAATCTCAAGTTGAAGTAAAAAAATGGGCCAGAAAAGATCAATATATCATTTCTGGCCTCAATAATTGGCAGTAAAATCCGTAGTATAGATTAAGTATGAGCTCGTAACACTCCGTAATGACGGACTCCAAATCATTCCTTTCCAGACACTTTATTTGCAAGGCTAAACTGCCGATATAATTAATGATTATTCATTTGCAGGGATTAGATTATGCTCAATTTATTTTTTCGTTTTATGGCCATTGCTCTCCTATCATCAACAGCTATGGCCAGTGATCCTTTTTCATTCATTAAAGATACAGATTTAACCAAACTTTCAAAAAAGACCCAAATTAAAATCCATCAGCAAATGACGGATATTTTAGTTGCCTTCGAGCGGAATGAAACATATCCGAAGTATTCACCAAGTAAATATAGTTCAATCGATGTGCTTAAATTTTTAAGTGATTCACTAGTTTCAACTTGTATTGCTGATGAAGCACCACAAATGTGTCTTTTTGGCGGATGGCCTTCCATAAGAAAAGGCAGCTGTAGTAGACCATGGAGCCCAGTTGCAAAAGCGGCTGCTCAGTCGTTAAACACGAATACCTATGATAGCAATGCTTATTGTGGTGATGAAAAACTTTTTCGATGCAATCCTCTTCTCTTTGGACCAGGAATTGAAGACGGTGCTGTCACCGTTGAATTTCCAAATGTAAATGGGAAGAAAAACAACAGTGCCCCATGGCATAGTGGGATCTGCGTCGACATTAGTAATGGCTATGATGGATTGTCTGACAAATGTCAAAAAGCTTCAAAACGACTTGATGAAATCAGAGTTACGACTGGTAGAAAGAAATGGCGTGAAAGTGAGTTCTTTGATGAGAATAAAGCAACATCCTTCAAGGCCCTGCAAGCTCTTGTAGGAGAGAGATGCAAGGCCAATTTTGATAAATTAAACAAAGATAATATGTGCACCGCTCTCAACGAATCAATTGGCTTAACAGCGACAGCTGCCCTTGCTGGAGAAATTAAGGGAATTACTCCGGAAATGCTTTTAAGCAATTGTACAGTTAAGCAATCTTCAGCTCTTCCTCAATGCAATCAAGAGGTAAATAACGAATTCAAACCGATGATTGAAGCAATGGAAGAATTGAGAACGAAAAGAAATTGCAGTTTTATTGGAATTCAAGCAGTCAGCGCTAAGGCAACTTCGCAAGAAAGTGAAAATTTAAATGAAAATTGCCGTTCAACAGTAACAGGAGAGGTTGCAAGCAAAGGTTACACCGGTCTCAACCCTGAAAAATTCAACTTTTATTTTATTGGTAGTGGCAATCAAAGACTCGGAAGCCTTGAAGCATTCATGTTTAAAAATATGACCAAAGAAGCCATCATGGCCCGTCTTACGAATTTCGATAATAAGGCAAAGTTTGATTCGTTCTGCAATGATTCAATTTGTCCACGCAGCCCTAGTGATTCATTAAAACCAGTCTATGAAGCCATGGAATCAATCAAGGCCAAAGAAAACTGTAAATTTGGTTCTATCCAAGTCATGGATCCTGCAACGGCCAAAACCAGTACTTCAAAATGTGAACTTTCGGTCGAAGGATCAATCGCCAGCGAAGGATTACCCTTCACTCCAGGAAAGAGAGGATTGCAAAAAAGAGTTCTGGCGACTGTACGATTCTTAGATACTGAAGGAAAACCACTTTCAGATATTGAAATCAATATTGCTTCAGATATGAAAGCCGAATCAATTGTAAATCAAATCGTTGAAGGTGATTTAAGTAAGATCTGTATTGCGGCCAATACTGCCAATCTAATTGATGACAATAAAGCGGTTGAAGACTTGGCGATACCTGAAAGCATGTTTGTTCCGAGCTATTGGAAAGATAAAATGAACCTCCTTAGAAACGTTGCCGTCAATCACGATATAAAAGGATTTAGAGTTGAAGTAGACTCGACAGGTAGCTTAAAATTATTTGCTGATGATCCACTAGATATTTTAAGATACCAAACTGAACTCTCTAATATTTTGAATCTAGGAAGAAATGATGGCGGTCAGGTTACCTATTTAAATCTCGGAGATAAAGTATTAGTTACAGGAGGTCCACCAAGTGTTCCAGTGGAAGCCATAGCAAATCGTGGAAGAATAACACTAACATCACCACAAAAGAGCATGTTGGAAGAATTTTCTAGCGCTTCAACCCTTTTAGATTTTAAGATTGATGACAAAGGACAAGTCACTCTCGTTTCTGGCAATTTAGATAAGTCGGAAAATGCTTTATTAGGAGCAGGAGAAGACTTCCTTGATTTTAAAGTTGTTTCAGTTGAGAAAGACTCTAACATTAATAATATGCAAGCGTTTAGATATGTCTTGGCACCGAAGTAAAATTAGTAATCCGGCATCAAACATCGCGGTTCTGATTTATTAACAGTGTAATACGACCCCGATGGAATCGAGGAATTGTCAGGCACAGTTGTCCCTGGCCCAAAAGTCGAGAAAGCTCCAATAAAACAATTCGAACCAATCTTGACTCTTTTGTAATACAAAAAGAAGCGTCCTTTTCTTACTTGAACCACGTGTGGTGAAAAGTAGCATTTGTTACCAATCATAACGTTGTCACCGATTTCTAAATGAGCGCGATCCACAACTTCTACACCAGGAAGAAAGTAGACACGTTTTCCAATCTTTGAACCCCAAGCACGTAGCCAAAGATTGTAAAGATTAGGAATAAAGAAAAGCATTCGCTCAAGTATTGGGAACATAACGTAGATTTGCTGAAGGCGAAAACTACTAATCCAAGGCGAGAATTTTTCTTCACCAAAAAAACTCGGCCCTTCTTTGATCGGTGCAATCAACTGAAGAAATCTAAATGTGAGTAATGGCACTAGATATGGGGTCAGGATCGCAAAGCTCAGGCATAAATAGTTTTTCGTCTCGATAAATTGATAGAGAAAATACCCGACGAGAATAAGCAGTAAAAAAGGAAAAAAAGGTAAAGTCGGCTTACAAATAAAATTTAAAATTCGGTCTTTCGCAGTTACCTTCACGATATTTTCCTCTTAGAGCAATTAGCAGTTATCTGTTAAAATTATCACTTAAACACATCTCAATTCAAACAAGGACAAAATATGCCCCAAGCTTTGAAGCCTGTGGAGCCACCCAAAGATAAATGGACCGGTTTTATAACCGGACACCTTAGGCAATTTGCCAAAGGTCGCTATCCATTTATGATACGTATGAAAGAAACTTATGGCGATTTTGTTCAGCTTCAATTAGGTTCCAATCGCACATATCAGTTAACTGACCTCGACGCGGTAGAACTCGTATTAAAAAAAGATGCACGCAACTATTCAAAGAATACACCCGGCTTTCGCTTAGTTGCCGAAGTCACAGGCAATGGCGTCTTCACTGAAAATGGTGACCAATGGCTGAAGATTCGAAAAGTGGTTCAACCCTTTTTCAGCAAGGCCCATCACGGCCATTGGAATCAAATCATCCAAGAATGTTCACAAAATTTAGTGGAACAACTTGGTCGTGAAATAAAACCCAATCAGCCCATGTTGCTCTCCCATTATATGACTCAAATTGCTCTCTCTGTTTTAGGTCGAACGGTTTTTAATGAAGATCTTGGACACATGATTGATACGGTCGAAAAGGAATTGTCTCGCTTAGTAGAAATCACCAACGAACGAATGGCCAATGCACTTGCGCTTCCTGGACCTAAAAAGAATCGAATTTTAAAACAGTTTTATCAATCGATAGAGACTCTTGATTTTCTGATTGATGATTTAATTGCACGTGCGAAACGAGCACCTAATGATCCTGAACACAATATGGTTCACGCTTTTATGCAGGCACCTTATGAAGTGGATAAAGTTTTCCTGCGTGATCAAGTCAAGACCATGGTTTTTGCTGGTCATGAAACAACATCTTCTGTTTTATCTTGGACACTTTACTTACTTGCAAAAAATCCAGATTGGCTCGCCATTGTGGAAAATGAAATTAAAACTGTTCTTGGAGATCAAGCTCCAAGTCTAGAAAGCATGGACTTACTTCCAGAACTCACTAAAGTTTTTAACGAAAGCATGAGGCTCTATCCTCCTAGTTGGAGCCTCGGACGCATTTGTGAAAACGATACTGAACTTTTAGGTCATCAGATTAATAAGGGCGACGTGTTTATCATTTCGCCTTATCTGATTCACCACGATCCCAAGCATTGGGTAGATCCTGAAGCGTTTAATCCCAATCGCATTCGCCCTTCTCATCCCATGGCCTATATCCCGTTCGGCACAGGACCTCGCGCCTGTACCGGAGAAATGCTAGCAAGGATGGAGATGATGATCATTATTCCAACTCTTATTCAACACTTTAAAATCGAACTCCCTAAAGGCCATACTGTTCAACCAGCTTTTCAAGTCAGTTTACGGCCACAAGGCGGCGTTCCTCTTATTTTGACGCCTAGGAAAATATCATGAAAAATCCCAATAGCTTATGGATCCATAAATTATCTGACGAAATTGATGTCACCGAATGTGGCGAAAAAGCATTCAATCTTTCTCAAATGATTTCGGATAAACTTCCGATACCGCCCGGGATTGTCCTTACCAAAAGGGCCTTTGACTATTTTCTTGATCATAATCATTTAAAAGAAAAAATCACTGAACTGGTGGCCATCTCCAATCACCTCGACCCTGAGTCCTTGCGTGAAACATCTCATCAAATTGAAGAGCTCATCACTAATGCCCAAGTCCCAAATCCCATCGTTGAAGATCTACTCTTTCAAAGAGCAAGACTTCCAGAGGGACCTTATATGGTCCGCTCAAGTGCCTGCGGAGAAGATGGAGTTGAATCCTCTTTTGCAGGCCAACTCGAAAGCTTTCAAACTGAAGGAACAGATGAAGAGTTGATTGAATCTCTTAAAAAATGCTGGGCGTCCTATTGGTCAGACCGCGTGCTTTTTTATCAAAAATCAAAAGGAATTTCTCTTAAGGGGATGGGTGTTGTCGTTCAATACATGATTCGTCCGCAATACGCAGGAGTCCTGTTTACACTCAATCCACTTAATCAAAATAAAGATGAAATGATGGTTGAGTATTGTTACGGACATGCGGAACGGTTGGTTGCTGGAGAAATCAATCCAGGAGCTTTTAAAATACCTCGTCATTCTTCAGCCGCCATTCTGCTTCATGATCCAGAACAACCAGAGTACAAGGATCAGGCCATAGGCCTGAGTGGACAAGAGAAGTGGATTTCAGAATTAAAAAAACTGGCCTTGAAACTAGAATCTCAAATGGGACCTTGTGATATAGAATGGGCAGTTGATACTCAAGATCGATTGTACTTGGTACAATCTCGGCCCATCACAACAAACTCACAATCACTTTCAAAATGGATTTATTGGTCAAACGTCAATGTGAATGAGAACTATCCTCGACCTATAACTCCCATGCTCTATTCAATTGCCCTTCAATCGTTCTATCATTACTTTCGAGACATGGGTAAAAGCGTAGGTCTTCGCGAATCGCGATTGCTTAAATATGAATGGGAATTAAAAAATATTATCGGCTGTCATGGCGCTCGAATGTATTACAACATGACATCCATTCACACTTGTCTCCATGCTCTCCCTTTTGGCAATAAACTCTCCAGCTACTTCAATAATTTTGTCGGTGATCCGAAGGATACTGAAACATCTGTTATCGATAAAAAAGATCAACGTTCAATCTTGATCCAACTCTACGAATTGTGGCGAATTAAAACTGTCTCGCTTTTGACTATTCTCTCTATTCCTATGAAAGTCGCTTCACTGGAAAGTGAAATAGATGAGCATCTTCAAAATTCACGAAAATTTCCTTCAATCGATGAACGATGGCAACACTTTAAAGATCTTTATCATCAGTTCTTATTTATTCGCTTTCTCAGTTGGAATAAAGCATCACTGGCCGATACTACTGCTATGATGAGTTATGGCCTTTTGGGTTCATTTTTAAAACGTTACTTTAAAAATGCAGATGAACTCAAAAACACTTTGCTCCAAGGTATCCCTAACGTAGTGAGCTCAATTCCACCACAGAAGATTTGGGAATTATCACAACAAATCAAATCATCTAATGAGCTTAAAGATCTTTTTAAGAAAGAACCAGATCATATCTGGCATGAAATTTCTCATAACAAAAGTTTTAGTGATTTTTATGAAAATTTTAATCAATTTCTTATTCATTGGGGGCATCGCTGCTCGGGTGAGTTGATGTTGACTGAACCCAATTTTCAAGAAAAGCCAGAAGGTTTTATTGAAATTCTCCAAGGCTATTTACAAATTGATATTGAATCTCCAAAAAAACAAATTGCTCACAAATCAGTGGAACGACGATTACTGATTTGGAAAGTCAGCTTCAAAATATTTAAAAGGCCGTGGGACTTGATTCTTTGGCCATTAAAAGTTGGCATTTTTCAGATTCTAGTGGCTGCAACAGCTCAAGGGATTCGCTATCGGGAGCGCGTTCGCTTAAAACAAACAATGCTCTATGGGACATTTCGAAAAACACTCCTGGAATTAAATAAATTTTACAAGGAAGAGGGCCTCTTTACTCAAGATCAAGACATCTTTTATCTGACTTATCGTGAAGTTTCTGAACTTTTAACTGGTGCTTCTATGTTTCAAGAAGGACTTCGAGATCTGATAGCTCTTCGCCGAGATCAGTTTCGAAAAGTCTCAACTTATAATCCACCCGATTCCTTTTTATTAGTTGAGGGTCAAAGTTTTACCCCTAATTGTGCATTTAAACTAAAAGCTTCGGATCAATTTGACTCTGAACAAAACTTAAAAGGTCTTCCTGCCTGTGGAGGTACAAAAAGAGGCCGTGCACGAATTTTAAGTTCAGCGCTAGAGGCCAAGAAGCTACAACCCGGGGATATTCTCATTACTAAGCAAACAGATCCTGGCTGGGCTCCAGTATTTCCTCTCATCTCAGCATTAGTCATTGAACGAGGTGGAATGCTAAGTCATGGAGCTATTGTGGCCCGTGAGTTTGGAATTCCAGCGATAGTTGGCGTTCAAGGCGCTTGCCAGCTCATCACTGATGGACAAGAAATAACCGTTCATGGGGATACAGGAGTAGTCGAACTGCATGAGTGACCTGTTTAAATATTTTTCTCAACGTTATGGCAATAAAATCTTGGCCCTGGTCGCAATTGTAGCTCTCACACACCCTCTTGCGAGTTACCAGCAGCATCTCTCTCTTTTTTGCTTAATTTATCTTTTTAGATTATTCGATGATCTCTGTGATTTGAAGTGGGACCGACTTCATCATCCTGAGAGAGTTTTAACTCAAACTCAAAAGTTCACGCCTTTTCTTTTCATTATTCTTTGCTGGATATCAGTTTTTTTCTTTACCATGAATTCAAAGCAGCTCATCTTTTTTGCGGTCTTTACCACTATCTGGCTGATTGTCATGAAAATGCTTCCTCATAATAAAAGACTTTTAAGAACAATGATTGGCTTGATCAAATATCCCATTATTTTAATGATTGTTCACGGACCACAAGCACTTCTTCCAGGTCTCATGGTCTATCTCGCGATGCTGGTATTTGATCTTTATGATGATGAAAACTTAGACTATCCCGTTTTTTCTCAATTTGCGTCAGTTGTCTTGGCCCTACTTGGCCTTCTTGCTATGATGAAATTAGAGTTAACCGCCTTTGTGGTGGCCATCGCTTGTGTTTTTGTGATTGCAACACCCTTTAAAAAATATACTTCTTTTATCTATCTGGTTGCCGTCTCTCTCGCCATTCATTTAATGTAGAGGCAAAAGATTAATGAAGGGCGCAGCAGCGGGATAGAGGCGCAAACTCTTTATCAACTCAAGGTAATTATCATCATTCCCCTCCGGCAAGAATTGATTAAAAGTAGGATCGAGATAGGTGACTGGTTTACCGTAATTAAAGTCCCAAACCGTAAACTCACCATAGATCGAATGAGGAGCAGGCTTATGATCAATTTCCCAAGTTTTTCTTTGGGATTCGCCATAAAAAGTCTTGGCCATAAGTGCCTTATAGTCAGCAATAGTAAAGAGCTGCTTGGGCTTCATTTTAAATGTATAGCGTGTGGCAGGAACTGTTATTTGATATTCTTCCCCATGAACGGCAGCGTTCAGAAATTCTTCTCTCAAGCGAAGCATGGGTATCTCTGTTTTTGCTCGCCATTTAAACTCATCGGCATCCCATAGATCACGAAGGTAGGATTTTGAATTCTTCTGAAAACTCTCTAATGCCATTCGACGGGAAACTGTTGAATCACGCCAATACTCCATCGCCTTAAGGCCCAGTAAGGGTCTCTTTAAAGTGAAAAGACTTTTAAATTTATCTTTTTGCAAGGCCTCAACTTTATCTTGGGTAGTTAATGGCTCAACATATTTTTTAAAGAGGAGAATTTTCTTCAAAGAACGCCAAGTGACAGTCTGAATCAGGTGATCCATGTACTTAGGAAAGAGATTGAGATCATACGCACAGAAATAACTGATAACACCTGTTAAAATTTCCATCTGAGATTTCATCAACCGAAAATGAGGTGCTCGAAGAGTTTTAAAACGCTCATTTTCTGAAACGAAATACCAGTCTTGTTGATTTGTCGCCTTTTCTTTGGAAACGAATCCGACTAAAACGTGTTGATCAAGTAAGAGTTCAATTTTTTCGTTACGAGAAAGTCGATCCAATACATCGATAAAATGATCCAAAGCAGGCATAATCACTTTGATCAAATGCTCTTGAAGATCCGAGAGATCTTTGAATTGCGCCATTTGCATATGAGGCTCAGTGAAATATCTCCCAAACTTTCGAACATGAGTTCCGACGACGTAATCTGGCGAATATGTTGATCTCAAAAACGACACGAACATTGAATACATA
>Ga0100403_1003744_pt1 | contig 11103 bp, 10 predicted proteins | sample CryGeymet201501t_FD_83663 | JGI IMG/M metagenome (GOLD analysis project Ga0100403, IMG submission 83663) | Groundwater microbial communities from Crystal Geyser aquifers in Utah, USA - Crystal Geyser metaG 2015-01t | ecosystem: Environmental > Aquatic > Deep subsurface > Groundwater | place...
TCAATCCGGCAATAAGAATCTCTTTTTCACCATAAACTTTATCTGCTAGTCGACCGAGTGGAATCTCAAAGAGAACAAAAGGTAAAAGCATAATGGAAAAGGCAAAACCAATTTCGGTCCAAGTTAGACCGATTTTAGTGTGGAGATAAAGTGGCATATAAATAACCATCAAGGAGTAAAAAAAGTTAAGGGCAAAATCAATTAATAGAATATTTTTTAAATCATGGCTATTTTGGTTTTTTTGGCTCCTGAGTAAATAGAAATTATAGAAAATAGAATTAGCTTTAGAATTTGGCTGAGGAAAATATTCAGTCATAAAAAAAGTGAGCAATAAAATAAAAGGTAAGAGAGTCAGAGCCGAGATGAGAAAAACTAAAGCATAATTACCTACTCCCAGTAACCAAGCGGCTAACAGAGGTGAGCCGAGCCAAGCGATATTGAGAGCGGTTAGTGACCAAGCTCGGATAGCTCCAGTGTTAGCATTATTAGAAATATTCTCTAAATAAATATCTAATTGATAACGAATAATCGAACCTAAAGCCAAATAAATAATAAAGGTGCCAATGACTAACCAAAAGGGACCACCTAAAACTAGGGGTAAGATCACTAGACTAGCTAGAACACTTAGAAAAATAGTGGTGGTTAGTAAACCAAAACGATTAAGAAAATAATTTAGTTTTAGAATAGCTAGAATGATTAAAATTGAGCTAGCCGAGTAAACTAAACCAATCGCTTGGGCTGAAACTCGTTGGCTTAAAAAAGAAGAGTTGATATAAGCCGGGAGGGAACTATAAAAGGCCATAAAAAAAACGGCCCAATAAGTATGATGACGAAGAATTTTGGTAGACATAGGCTATATTTTAACACAAATTAAATTTTTGGTTTATATAAGAGGGTTAATAACATTATTTTAAAAACCCCAGTTTGTAAGTTTTTTGTCTCTAGAAACAACTCGAAATTATACTATATGGTAATTTCGAGTTGCAACTTACAAACTTACAAACTTTATAACTTTCCTAAACTTCGATAATCACTGGCAAAATAATTGGTCGTTTGTGAGTTTTTTGGAAAAGATATTTACCTAATTCTTCACGGACATTATTTTTAACATAATCAATATTGATCGGATTCATTTTAGCGGTTGAATCCTCAATTGTTTTTTTTGCCACTGAACGAACCGCTCGAAGTAATTCTTGAGATTCTTTGAGGTAGACGAAACCGCGAGAAATAATATCAGGTGATTTGCGAATCTTGCCATTTTGAACATCGACAATGGCGATAATAACAAACATACCGTCTTGGGCTAACATTTGACGGTCTCGGATCACTACTTCTTGAACATTATTAGTGCCTAAACCATCAACCATCACCACTCTTGATTCGGCCTTAGACTTGAGAATACTAATTTTGGTGCCATCTTCACTAATTTCAATAATTGAGCCATTATCAGGGACGATGATATTTTTTTCTGGTGAACCTAAACGCTCTGCTAAATCGGCATGGACTCGAAGCATCGAATGATGACCATGAACGGGAATAAAAAATTTAGCTTTAATCATTTTATGAATCCACTCCAATTCACCTTGATAAGAATGACCACTGGAATGAACATTAGCAATACCATAATGAACGATCTTGGCTCCTTGGCGAGAAAGGTTGTCTTTCAATTTTTGGACCGATTTTTCGTTACCGGGAATAACTGATGAGGAAAGCAAAATAGTGTCACCCTTTTTAATTTTAACAAATTTATGTTCTTTTTGGGACATTCGCATTAGGGCTGCGAATTCATCGCCTTGGGCCCCGGTGGCCATGATAACAATTTTATCATCAGGAAAAGAATCCAGTTCATCAGAACCAATCAAAGTCCCAGCTTTTACTTTTAGTAAACCTAATTCCTTAGCAATTTCAATATTGTTTTTCATCGATCGGCCTTCAATCGCCACTTTTTTTCCCAAATCTTCCGCCGCTAAAATAATATAAATAATTCGTTCTAATAAAGAGGCAAAAGTACCAATGATTAATCGGCCCTTGATGTTGCGAATAATTTCTTTAATATTTTCTTGAACCATTTTTTCCGGATAAGAAAAACCGGGCTTTTCGACGTTAGTGGAATCAGCGACTAGGAGAAGATTTTTTTCCTTTCCAATCTCGCTATAAGTTTTGACTTCATAATCAACCGGGACTCCATTTTCGTTTTCAATTCTAATATCGCCAGTAAAAACTAAATTACCGTGAGGAGTGGCAATAATTACTCCCATGGAATCAGGGACGGTGTGGGAAATAGCAAAAAAGCGACAACGGATTTGGCCGATTTTCATTAATTCGCCAGATTTGGTGACGTGGATATTAAGGGTGGGGAGATGAGGGAATTCTTCTTGGCGTTTTTTAATCATTACGGCCGTTAAGAGCGAAGTATAAATTGGGGGGTTGCCAATTTTATCCATAATATAAGGAATACCGCCAATGTGATCGAGATGACCATGTGTGACAACGAGAGCTCGAATGTGATCTTTTCGTTGTTCTAAATAAGTGGTATCAGGGATAATATAATCAACACCAGGAGCATCATCACCCGGGAAAGCCAAACCAGCATCAACGACAATAATATCTTGACCGATTTCTACCGCGGTCATATTTTTACCAATTTCTTCGACTCCTCCTAGGGGGATAATTCGAATAACCCCCTTACTAATGTCAGGGATTTTTTCTTTAACAATTTTTTCCTGATTGGAACTGGATTGTTGGCTACCAAAATTATTTCTCGGTCGGCGATTACTACTGGCTCTACTTTTGGAGCGAGGCGGAAAATTGTTTTTCTTTTTAGCCAAACGAGAAATTGGAAAAGTTTTTTCGGCTGGGACTTCGGTTTTGGATGGTGACTGAGTAAAATGTCTCTGTTCAGTCGGTCGTTTGTTGGTCATAAATTTACTAATTATTAATTATATCTTGAGGTTTGGCTAAGAAGCGCCATAATTGATCGGTTTGACGATACCAGTGATAGACATTTTCAAAACGTTCGGCCGGAGTAGTGATGGTTGAAAAAATAGCACCCTTAATTTCACTTGGTAAAAAATAGAGATAATAAGGTGAATAGAGGAAGATGGCGGGAGTATCTTTCGAAATTTCTGCTTGGAACAAACGATATTTTTCTTTTTGTTGTTCGGGATCGCTGGTCGCTCGAGCTTCTTCTAATAATTTGTCAGCTTTAATATTGGTATACATGGCAATATTCAAACCGGGATCAAGACGTTGGGAAGAGTGCCAGAAAGGAAAGAGATCGGGATTGCGCCCTAACACTTCACCAAAGAGTAGAGCATCATATTTTCGGGGTCGGATAAAATTATCACTTAAATCACTTGGTTCAAATACTTGAATAGTAATACTGGCCCCTAAAACTTCCCATTGTTGTTTGAGGAGTTTAGCGACTTTGACTAGTTCGGGGGCATTAGAAGTATAAATGGAAAAAGTCAGAGTTTCGGTAGTCGTAGTTTTTTTGACTGTCACTTTTTTCTCTAAAATACCGTCTTTATTCGGCTTCCAACCTTTGTCCGCTAATAATTTCTTAGCGTTTTCTAAATTGAATGGATTTTGATTAGTGTTAGCTTGATGGCCTGGTGAACCCGGTGGCAGAGCATTATCTAAAATTTCACCATAACCAGCTAAAGCTTGATCAATAATGGCTTGTTTATTAGTGGCTAAATCAAGCGCTTTTCTGACTTCGGTATTAGTAAAAACTCGGGCTTGATTTTGATTAAAGAAAACTCCAAATACTCGTGGTAGTGGTAGTCTTGAGATTTGATCTTGATTAAAAATTTTAAGACTATCTGGGGATAAACCACCCACGGCTTTAATCCGACCGAGGGAGTAATCACTTAGGAGTTCTTTTTCATTGGGATAAAAACTAAGTTTGATAGTTTCTAGACGAGGCAGACCCAGGGCAAAATCAGGAAAAGCGACTAGTTCATAGGTATTGACTAAGCCAGCTGAATTTTTTTGAACAGAAGCGACTTGGTAAGGTCCAGAACCAATTGGTTCAATATTGAGGTTACTTAAAGAAAAAGATTCAGAAGCAGTTTTTTCCCATAAGTGTTTAGGTAAAATCCCGATAGTGGTATTGACTAAAAAAGAAGCGTAAGGTTTTTTAAGTACAAACTGGATTTCAGAATCATTAATTTTATTTATAGTGACTCCGTCCCAATTCGCTCGGCGCGGACTTTTTAAAATCGGATCAACTACTCGTTTGAGAGTGAAAACAATATCAGCGGTGGTAATTTTTTCCCCATCCTGCCAATGTAAATTAGGCTTTAATTTAAAAGTATAAATTAAACCATCTTCTGAAACAGTAAAGCTTTCAGCTAAATCAGGAATGAGAGTGCCATTTTCGCTTGGCCGTAAGAGACCCGAATAAATTAAAGCTACTAAATCGCGATCGGCATCAGAGGTGGCTAAAAGGGGGTTGGCAAAATGAGGAATACCCACTAAACCTTCACTAAGACTACCACCCGGGATAGCGACTTCTACTACTAAGGAATCATTAAATCGAAATAACAAAACTCCGAAACTAATAACAAAAATTATACCCACTAAGCTTAAATTTAGACGTTGACGTGGAGAAAAAGATAAAATAGCCAAACGCAATTCGGAGAAGCTTGGTAAACCTAAAGCCCGATAAGACGCTAAAAATTTGGTCTTAAACCAAGACCAAGCAGAAATCAATTGTTCTTTCACGATAAAATTAAAAAACTTAAGCTCGGACTAACCCACTTTCTTTTAGGGGAGATTAACTACTAGAAGAGAGCCAGAATAGTCGAAGCGATGAATAAAATAGCTAAAATAATTGTAATGATAAAAAGGGTCTTTTCAAAACCGCGTTTAGTGCTAAAAGGGTTAGAGGAAGAATTACCACCAAAAGCGCTTCCTAGACCAGCATCACTTTGTTGAAATAAAATCGTGATAATTAGGGCTATCGCCAGTCCAATTTGGACATAGGGAAGGTAAAGCGAAATAAATTGCATACCGTCAGATTATAGCACGAACGAAATTAACTGCAAATTATCTAATTTGGATTAAAGTAGCTTTTTGGAATTAAAAGTTTTATACTTAAACTTAGTCTAGATCTTAATTTTTAGCTTTAATTAAAAAATTATGTTTACCACAATTTTGTTAGTGATCTTGGTGCTTATTATTTTATGGTTGGTTTTTACCTATAATCGTTTTATTACTCTTAAAAATCGAGTCAAAGAGGCCTGGGCCGATATCGATGTCCAACTCAAGCGTCGTTATGATTTGATTCCTAATTTAGTCGAAACGGTGAAAGGCTATGCCACTCATGAAAGCACCGTCTTTGAACAAGTTACGATGGCTCGAGCTAAGGCTTTGTCTGCCACCGGTGCTGAAAATAAAAGTGTCGCCGAAGGCGAGTTGGCCAGCGCCTTAAAAAGTATTTTTGCGGTCGCCGAGGCCTATCCCGATTTAAAAGCTTCAGCTAATTTTTCTAAACTGCAAGATGAATTGTCAGATACCGAAAATAAGATTCAAGCGTCTCGTCGTTTTTACAATGGTAATGTCCGAGATTGGAACACTTTGATTGCCACTTTTCCGTCTAATATTTTAGCGAAACAATTTAAATTTGGCGCGGAAGCCTTTTTCCAATTGGAAGCTGATTCAGCCGAACGAGAACCGGTGGCGGTTAAATTTTAAAATCAATCTCATTATTCTATAATTATGCAAAATTTTCTGAAAATTATCATTATTATTCTAACGGTCTTAATTGCTATAATTTCCGCTTTGTTTGTTTTTGATTTTGTTAATCTTGATGAAGTCAAAGACTTATTGGAAAAGTTTATTCTTTTATTGGCCATTCTCTCGTTAGGCTCGATACTCATTAGCTATATTAGTAAAAAATAACTTAGTCCTTAAATTATGAACTACAAACTCAACGCTTTTACTTGGCCAATCATTCTGGCCTTTTTGCCAGCTTTGTTTGGCGGTCTTGGTCAGAATTTACAAGAAGTTTTTTATTCCGGAACAAATTATGTTAATTCGGTGGCCCAAATTAGAACCTTTCGTTGGTGGTATCCCATGCAGTATCGCACTCCCGTTCCAATTCCCACTTCTGGTCTGGTGACTATTACTAATCTTTGTAGCAAGACTGAACCCTTAATTGATAAAGGAGATACCGGTTCTGCCCTTGGCCGTTTAAATAAGATCGTTACAACTCATAATATTGGTAAAAATGGGTTAAATATTTCTCCGCCGAACGGAGCTTCTGTTAGTGAGCCAGATGTTGATGTTATCTCCGATAGTGACCTTCTTTATTCATATTGGGATGCTTCGACCCAAAAAATGCTCCTGCGTTATTGTGTTGCCGGGAATAATTATGAGACTATTCAAACCAAATTGTATTGGTCAAAAAATCCTAATAGTAATCCTAATAATAATCCTAATACTGGATGTCCAACTGGCCAAACTAGAAACTCAAACGGTGTCTGTGTCAGTGAACAACCAAGTGAACGATTGGCAGTGAGCGTGACTGCTTCACATAATTCTAATCTCACGGCTAGTACTAGTATCACTTTTTCGACTCGAGTGACGGGTGGCCAGAGGAATGAAAGTTATACCTATGCTTGGTACATAAATAGTGATGGCATTAATAATAACATTGTTGCTTATCCTTCTAGAAATGCCTCTCAATTTCGAACCACTCTTCCAGTAGGAACCTCAACTATTTCTGTCGTCGTTCAGAGTATCAATACTCCTAGTAGATCTGCTAGAGGAGAAATTACTTTAAGAGTTTCGAATCCATCACCAACTTGCACTAGAGATGTCTGGACTTGTAGTGAATTTTTGCCAGCCATTTGTCCAAGTGAAGGGACTAGGACTCGGACTTGCACTAATAGACCAGTTCCAAGCACTTGCCCGAGTACCAGTGGTGCCCGTGAAAGGACTGGTTCGATAATACCACCAACCACAGAGAATTGTATTTTAGATATTGTTAGTTGTGTTGCTTCTATGCGACCAATTCAGTATATTTTTGATGATCTCAGAAAGAATAAATATGTTACGGTTAATTCCAGTTCCTTTAAACAGTGGTCTAAAGAATATCCGGGTGAAATTTATGATGAAATGGATAAAAATCAGACTTGCTATGCTAGACCTACTTTATTTAATTTTACTCAATCTCTTTTTCAATCCATAGGTTCATCAGCGACTAGACCTTATGGACGAGTTGGGTCGAAAATAAACTATTATCTAAATCGTGGTTATCCAGCTCCTGTTGTTTATAATATCTATGTTAAAGCTGATATTGGTGGCCAGTTTTATTATAGCTATTTTGGTAAGCATGCTGTTATCGTATTAGAATATGAAAACAAAAGCACTTCTCGATTTGAAGAAAAATTTATTTTGACAGTTTTGGATTCTAATGGTCCGGAGATTGATACTTTAACTTGTGAACGGAAGTATTTAGATTTTAGAAACACAAATTATAGGGGAGTTGTTTGTAGTAGTCAAAATCTTGAACTCACTGAGGACGAATTGAATAATTTATACTCTCGTCGTTACGGTGATATTTCTTCTCATGAGATTATACTGATCTTGAAAGACGAATGGTATTTTTCTATGCAACAAATGATAAATCCATTGATTGCCGGGCGTAACGCTTATTGTTCTAAAAATGCTGAGTCTTCTTTTTGTCAGAATTCCCCACTTTCACGATTAAAAAATGATTTTCCGGAATTTCTTACTAATGTTATCACTGAAAATAATCCTGGTATTTGTAAGGGTTGGTCGATATTTGTTTTAAAAGTATCTTTTTTGGCCGATTTTGTCGGTCAGTGTAGAAATTAATAAGACAAGTTGTGTGTTCTATCCCCATTAAAGGGGACTGCTCCGCTAAAGCGGGTTGTCCTCATGTATTTATGGCCAAGTCACGAATCTGTTGATTTGGTCGCGGGATATCCAAACAGCACACTCTAATAAAAAATAAACGCGCCAATTTTTTATCGGCGCGCGCGGGATTAACTTCATATAGACTAACATATCTTTCTTGGTGCTAATACTTTGCCTTCGTTATTGACTCGAATCAGAAACAAGTGATCTTTATCACTTAATTTCTTTTTGTTCTTCAGCCAGTCAAAACTCTCGGCGTAGACTTGGTTTCTAGATTTAAACCAAGATTTCTTTATTAGCCACTTTTCCATATCAGAGGCTTGTTTGACCTCTAGCTGGTCATAGTAGACTTTCCAACCGACCAGTTCCTCTTCAGTAAAAGAGGGAATGTTAAATTTAGCTTTGTCGTGATTTGTCGTGGCACAGCCAACGACGAATAACAGACCAATTAGAAGACTAAATCTTGTAAGGCGCATAAGACACCTCCTTTCATCTTCTTTAATTATACACCCATTAGGATATTTTGTCAAGTTTTTGTTGACGCTAGTTTTAGGCTTGCTAGAATGAGTCTGATATGGCCACTATTTACACTGAACAGGGAAAAAATGTTTGGCGAACTTGGTTTTTGTTCAGCTTGTTTTTTGGGTTGATTGTGACTTTGGGCTATTTCGCTTCTTATTATTATGGCAATTCGGCTATTCTTTATGGGGCGGTGATTTTCTCTCTGTTGATGAATTTTGGTAGTTTCTGGTGGTCAGATAAAATAGTTTTAAAATTAGCTGGAGCCAAACCACTTGATTTTCAACAAGGGTCTGAAATTTATCGCTTAGTGGAAAATTTGGCTATTACCGCTGGTTTACCAATGCCTAAAATTTATTTAATTACTGATTCGGCACCTAATGCCTTTGCTACGGGACGAGATAAAAATCATGCGGTGGTGGCTTTGACTAGTGGTTTGATTGAACGATTAAATAAAACTGAATTGGAAGGAGTAATCGCTCATGAATTATCGCATATTGGTAATCGAGATATTTTATTGCAGACGGTGGTGGTAACTTTGGTTGGTTCGGTGGCCATTTTATCTGATATGTTTACGCGGTCACTTTTTTGGGGGGGCCGACAAAGTGATCGTAAGGGTGGTGGCTGGTTGATGATCGTCGGTATTATTTTAATGGTTTTATCGCCGATTATTGCTACTTTGATTCAATTAGCTATTTCTCGTCGCCGAGAATTTTTGGCTGATGCTTCGGGGGCACTACTGACTCGTTATCCGGAAGGCTTGGCGAGCGCTTTACGAAAGATTTCCGCTTATCCTGAACCTTTAGCGCACGCTAGTACTGCTACGGCTCATCTTTATATTTCTAGTCCTTTTGGCGCGAAGGGAATGAAAGGTATGGCCAAATTGTTTATGACACATCCACCAGTAGAGGAGAGAATTAGCGCTTTAAGTAAAATGTCGATATAATTTTGATGTATACTGAGTCTTGCCCAGTAGTCAGCTATGCTGTACTTCTGGGTGACACATCCACCAGTAGAGGAGAGAATACAAGCGTTAAGTAAGATGTCGATTTAAAGTTAATTTTAAATAAAAATAATGGAAGGAAAAGATATCGAGAATATCTCTAGTGATGAATTAAAACTTTTTCAGTCAGAAATTAAAAGATTGAAAGAAATCGAAGCTCAAGCTGGTAAAACAGTGCATTTTTTGGAGATTAATCCTGATAATTTAAATATAGATGATATGGTGATATGGAGAAAAATTGAAGGAAGAAGGTGTGATCTAGAAAATTTTCTTCTGTATAAAAACAGTATTCCTGAAACCGAAACTGATCGAAAAAAATTTTCGGCTTATTTAGCTAATCGTTTTATGATTCTTGATATTGAAAATGAAGATCTTAATTAATTGTCAAAAGAGTTAAAATTAAGGTAGGATAAAAGACGGTAGTTAAAATTTATGTTGAATAATATAAATTTACACGCTATAATAGCGAGTAATGACTCTTAATGATTTAAAAATTATTGGTGCAATGTTGTATGTTTGTGAGGGAACAAAAGTTCGAAGAGATTTTCGAACAAAAAATGGCTATGTCTATTCAATAGAATTGACCAATTCTGATTTTAAAATTATTAAAATTTTTAGTCGTTTTTTAAAGAAAATAATTGAAGCTGATTGGAATAGAGTTAAGGGTCAAGTTTTTCTTTATCCTGATTTAGTTGAAAAAGAATTGGTAAAATATTGGTCAGATGCTTCTGGTATTCCGATTAATCAATTTCAAAAAAGTATTATTTTAAAGGTAAAAAATGGTAAATTTACGGCTAGTCCTTTTGGTACTTTTAAACTAAGATATGCTTGCAAAGATGATTTTTTAAAGTTACAGTCGATAATAAAAGAAGTTTGGAGAGATGCGAGAGTGGTTTAATCGGCAGTCCTGGAAAGACTGTGTGTCCGTAAGGGCACCGAGGGTTCGAATCCCTCTCTCTCCGCCAGATTGGTGACTTTGAACCTAAGTAAAATAAGGGTTCTTGAGCTAAAATAAAGATAATGTCAAAATTATTAACCAAAAAAGAAGCTGTTGAATTTCTCGGTCTTGATGATAAGACTTTTGATAACTACTTCAAAAATACGGCTGAATTTCCATGTGTTGATAGAAATGGTGGCTGACCCCATTAACTCCATTAACTCCATTAACTCCATTAACCAAGCAGGATAAGGGGTTTATACGATTGGAAAACCGGTGTCCAAACAAGATGCCGGTTTTTTTAAATCCTTATCAATACTATAAAAAAATGATATAATTAAATTTATATGAACAGAGACCAAAAGCATCTAAATTATACGGACACTGTTAATCTTGGTTCTTATTATACACCAGAGATTATTGTTAATTTGGTCTATTCTATTTTGAAAAATAATATTAAGAATATTAAAGATTTTACAATTTTTGATTCATCTTGTGGTTATGGCTCATTTTTAGCAAGAGATGATATCGCAAAAAGATTAGTAGGGGCTGATATTGACGAAAAAGCTATCTCCGAAGCAAGAAAAAAAATCAATAATGTAAGTTTTATCTGCCAAAATTCACTCGCAAACGTTTGCCGGAAAAACCTAGTAATTGAAAATGATGAAAAACTTATAGCCATAGGAAATCCACCTTACAACGACACAACTTCCATAATTCGTAATTCTATAAAAGATGCTACTGTTCAAGATAA
>Ga0100403_1003745_pt1 | contig 11101 bp, 7 predicted proteins | sample CryGeymet201501t_FD_83663 | JGI IMG/M metagenome (GOLD analysis project Ga0100403, IMG submission 83663) | Groundwater microbial communities from Crystal Geyser aquifers in Utah, USA - Crystal Geyser metaG 2015-01t | ecosystem: Environmental > Aquatic > Deep subsurface > Groundwater | place: USA...
GCGCGATCCGATTTTAATCTAGGGTCGTAATAGCTGTTAAAATGATCAAGACCAAGGACAAAATCGCCTCTTTCATGAAGGAATGAGGCTAAATGAAATCCGACAAATCCTGCAGCACCTGTAATTAAAATTTGTTTCATAAATTTGTTGGTTTCATAAGAAAAATTGTGCTATAAAAATTAACTACTTCCATCTTAAAGGCACAAATTCTTTATGACAAGAGTGATATTTCAAAAGTGCTGGTGCTTAATAGCTCTGGCTTTAGCAAGTTGCAGCGGGCCGTATATGGGGAAAGACCTCTTCGGCGCCGATGAATTCGTTTTAGATTCCTATAAAATTCGAGAAGGGAAATTTTCCATTTTAGAAATGGAAGGGCAAGTCGTAGAAGATCTTAATGAAGAGCTTTTAGACGAGTATCAAGACCGAATTCATGAAGATGATGTCTTAAATATTGTCCTCTATCACCCCAAAAGAGAAGATATAGTTCGGGCAGTCCAAAATGTGGGGTGTACAGTTGGCTTTCGAGTTGTAAATGGTCAGATTAATTTGCCTGATCTTCCCCCAGTTGCTCTAGCAGGTCTTACCTTAGAAGAGGCAAGACAAAAGATTCAAAATCACTACCAGGGACACATTCGAGATACGGAAGTTTTTGTCACTTATAAAGATCGAATTGTTAGAAAAGTAGAGCTTATGGGCCTTGTAGCCCTTCCGAGCGTTCCTGTTGATGGGAAAATGAGACTCTTTGATGTCCTCTCAAAGGCGAGAGTTCCTACAGAGGCTAACCTATTTAAAAGTTATCTCATTCGAGATGGGAAAATGCTCCCGGTCGATATGAGTAAGCTTATTAAAGAGGGGGATATGAGCCAAAATATCGTGATGCAAGGGGGGGATAAAATCTACATAGCTGAACCTTCCGCATCTACCTTGATGGTAATGGGAGAGGTGGCTCGAGAAAGAACACTTCCCTTGCCCAATGGGCGTCTCCCCTTAAGACAAGCTTTGGCAGAGGCTGGAGGGATCCCTTACACAGGTGATAAATCATATATTCAGATCATTAGAGGTAACATTGCTAAACCCAAAATTTATACCCTGAGTTGGGAGCATGTAATTCATCTTCCAAATGATAGCCTTCTCTTAATGCCAGGGGACATTGTTTATGTAGCAGCTAAACCAATTACAGAATGGAATCGCTTTATCTCACAGCTACTCCCTTGCTTTTCTGGAGTGGATGTGTTGATTAAAACAGGCTCCGGATGGGGAGTCATGATTCCATGAGTGATAAGCCGCTTCTTGATCTTGATGAAAGAATTTTTACAATCAATGATGTAAAGCGGCTTTACATAAAGATGAGAAGATCCCTTTTGAAATGGGCTCTCATTGGTGGTGGAATCATGTTTCTTTATATGGGGGTTTTAAAGGTCCCTAAATATAAAGTAGAGGCTACTTTTAAGGAGGAAGCTGATAAAGGTGTCGGAGATGGCTCTTTAAGAGAGTTACTGGGTGGGGTGGGGATAGGCGCCTCTTCTCAACCAGAGGTGGCAACGATTATGAAATCGTATCAGCTGCTAAAACCTTTAGCAGAAAAACTGGGGTTGCAGGCCTCTATATCTGGCCATTCTAAATGGATTGTTGGGAAAGTACTCAAACGTTTAAGAGAAAGCTTTCTTGCGGCAAGAGGGGTCCTTTTAAAAGATGTAGATCCGTTTGTATTTGAAAATGTCTTTTATGAGGGAGCTGACCCTCTCCTTTACACCATCTGTTTTACCGATCCAACTCATTTTACAGTGTTTTCTTCTAACAAAAAAAGGGAGCTTGGGAAAAGTGAGTTAGGTATAGCAACTCAAATAGATGGGGTGAATTTTACAATTTTAAAAACTCCTGAAGTGCTTAAAATTGGTAAATTTTATGATCTGAAGATTCACTCTTGGGTCTCTGCTGCAAAATTTTTAAGAGATCAGTTAAAAGTTGAGAGTGATAAAAATAATAAGTCCATTTTTCATCTTTCTGCTCTTGTTAGAGATAGATGTTTTGGACAACGTTTTATCAATGAGCTGATGGCTCAATACCAAAACTATTTAAAAAAAGAACATGATCAGATCACTGAAGAACAAATTGGGTATCTTGAAAATAAACAAAGACAGATCTATGAGCAAATGGACAAGGTTTTTGATGAACACGTTTCGTATCTTAGCCAAAATCTAGAGAAAAATGGATTAGGGAGTATGATGGAGCAAAGCGAAAGCTTGTCTATCCATCATCAAAAGATCGTAGATAAGATCCTGGCAATTGAGATGGATCTATCTAGGATTAAGCAGTTAGCAAATGGAGAGTGGAGCTCAATTACGTTAACTCAGGAGGGGCAGTGTAGAAACGAGATTTCAAAAATTTCAGCGCAACTCCATGATCTGAAAAGTCAAAGAGATTTATTTGAAGTATCCCTTTGTAAAAACTTAGAGTGTTCTATTGAAGGGAAAAAAGAAGAATTAAACGAGATTCGAGCGCAAAGATATACTGTCGAGCAACTAGCTCAAAAACTAAAGATTGGAGATCAAATTTCAGCGCTTGATTCCGGGTTGGCCCCCTCTCTTTATCATTGGGCCCAAAACATTCAAAATGTAGAAGAGAAAAATGACCTGCTGGACTATCTAGGAAACTATAATAGACTCCTTTGTATAAGAGAGAAAACTCTTCAGGAGAGCTCTTTTTCAAGCGCACAGGTCCCGTTAGAATTGCAAAGCATAGATTTGCCAACAGCTCGCGCATTTTTTATAGAATATAATAGTAAGCTAGATGCTATTGAAGGTTCTATGCGCCTATATGCTCAGTTTCAAAAAGAGATTCAGCAGCCTGACTTTGAGATTGGGTCATTAAATTCAATTCTAACTGATCCATTTAGTCAAAAGCTCATCGCTGAAGCTTCAGAGGTTGGGGTAAGGCTGAAAAATGAGAAGTACCATAGCTCAAGGGAAGGGGAGCGTTGGAGAGAAGACATTGAGCTCCATAAAAAAATTCTAACCGATCACCTTGGCCATTTGTATAGAGCCTCTTTTTTGAATGCAACTTTAATTAAGGAAAAAATAGTCAGTTTACAAAAAGTTTGTGTCGACTGCATTAATCAACAAATCTCTCTCCTAAATCAACAGGCAGAAGATCAAATTAAAGAGAGCACTTTTAATCTAATTCAAGAAAGAAATCTTTTAGAAGAAAAAGTTAAAGAGATTAAAGTTCTATCTAAGGATCTACCGGAAAAATGGAGACTAGAAAAGTGGTTAGAGCTTAAACAGATATGGTGACAACGATGATGGAGGCAATTACCCAGGTAGTTGAGTCTAAAACGATTTCTCATCACCTTCACAGGGTAGGGTCAAGACCTCTTGACTTAGCTCTTCTCCCTTTATCTACTGAGCCTCCCAGGCTACTACTTTTCACCTTTTTAGGGGGGTTTTTATCTTCTTTTGCCCTCTTCTTTTTTACTCTTGTTCGACAAATTCTAAAGGGGTTTCCGATTTCTTTTGAAAAGTTGCAAGCCCTTCGTCTTCCGGTGCTCGGCTCCATTAGTAGCTTTTGTGATGGACCATTAGTTGAGATTCCTAAGGGACCTGACCTTGAGCTCTTAAGGTCTTTGGCTTTGTTTTCTAAAAACGGAAAAGTGACTGGACTTGTCAACGGCGATGGTCCCGATTATTCGTATGCTCTTTGCGAAAATCTTGCAAGGATGTCTATCCGATCCATTGTCTTGCGGTGTGACTTTTTGTCTAAGTTTCAAAAGGATGATTGCCCGGGAATACTGCAAGTTGTCGAGGGGAATTGCGAAGAGCTTCCTATTAGGAAAGGAAAGGGTTTTGACTACATAACATCAGGAGGGTATAGCCCATTTGGTACCGAAATCATCCAGTCAGAAAAATTTCAGAAGATAGTGGGTGAGCTTAAAGAAAAATATGATAGAGTTTTTATCCTTACTAGGACTCCCATCTCTTCAGCTGAGTCCATTGCAGTTCTTGGCTATTGTGAAAAAGCTGTAGTTACTGTATCCCAGGAAAAAGTAGAAGAATTAATCCCCTTTATTAATTGGGGCTTTGATGAAAACCCTAACCGTTTAACTTTTATTACGCAGTTATGAAAAATTTGAAGAGAAAAAGAGTACTTGTTACTGGAGGCGCGGGCTTTCTTGGTTCCCACCTATGTGAAAAACTCCTTGCACATGGTCACGAAGTTATTTGTGTGGATAACTTATACACCGGCTCAAAAGACAATATCTCTCATCTTTTAAATCAACCTCAGTTTGAATTCATCCGTCATGATGTTTGCTTTCCCCTTTATGTTGAAGTAGATGAAATTTTCAATTTAGCGTGCCCGGCATCCCCTGTTCACTATCAAGCAGACCCTATTCAAACAATGAAGACTTCTGTGTTGGGAGCTATGAATTTATTGGGACTTGCGAAAAGACTGAAATGTAAAATTTTTCAGGCCTCTACTAGTGAGGTTTATGGAGACCCTCATGTCCATCCTCAAAAAGAAGACTATTGGGGTAATGTGAATCCCATTGGTGAACGCTCATGCTATGATGAGGGGAAAAGATGTGCGGAAACTCTTTTTTTTGATTATAGAAGACTCCATCACATTCCTGTTCGTGTAGGCCGGATTTTTAATACGTACGGACCCCGAATGCATCCTAATGATGGGAGGGTTGTTTCTAATTTTATTGTACAAGCGCTCAATAATCAGCCTATTACAATCTATGGGGATGGCACTCAGACTCGCTCTTTTTGCTATGTAGATGACTTGATTGAAGTGATCGTAAGGCTCATGGATTCAAAAGAAGCAGGGCCGATTAATATAGGAAATCCGGTTGAATTTCGGATCCTTGAGCTTGCTGAGAAGGTAATTGCTCTAACAGGATCCTCTTCTCCGATTATTCGAAATCCTCTCCCTTCAGATGATCCTAAGCAAAGGAAACCTGATATATCAAAAGCAAAGGATCTTTTAGGATGGGAGCCTTCTGTTGCTTTAGAAGAGGGTCTTGTCTCTACAATTGCCTACTTTGAAAAGGCTCTTTCTTTTCATGCTTAAGTTTGATTTCTCTCCACTTATGGATCATCTGGGTAGCTAGAGGTGCGGCTTCTTTTCCATAGTCGCCAAAGCGTAAAAATACAACAACAACTAGCTCAGGATCTTCATGGATAAGGTCGTTAAATGAAATGGCGCCATACCAAATATATTTATAGAGCTCTGAGGGATTCGATGGGTTTGCTGAGAGGTTGCAAACTATTTCTGCAGTGCCTGTTTTACCGACCATTTGATGCTTTAAAGATAGAAAGCCCTTTTTTACAGCTTGGTTTCTTAAAAGTCCCTTAATTGCCGTTGGGCGAGAGCTCCCCTTTGGAGACCAGACAACTCGATCCATAGCATCTAGAAGGGTTTTTCGTATTTGTGTAGTCATTGGGATCTGATTTCTTACTTCAGTTGTGCACTCGAAGTGTGCTGTAAGGGGGTTGCACATTTGTGCTGCTGTGAAAAGTGGAAAATGAATTCCCATAGAACTAAGTTCATTTTTAACCAAATAAGTTGTTCCTACAAAGGGACCAAGAGGATGACGATCTGGAGTGAGACCTATTGTGCTCTTTACAATTTTTGGCTTGAGGAGCTGTCCACCATTGGCTAAAGTGCTGAGCATAAGGGCTGTTTGAATGGGGGTTGTAAGGAGAGTGTGCTGCCCTATTGCTGTTGCGTAAAGACCTGTTCGGTTTGTTTTGAGATCAGTAGGGACTTTCCCTTTGTTTTCACGGGGTAGTTCTAGTCCTGATGTTTGCCCAAAACCTAAAAGCCTAGCAGCATCAGCTAAATCTTCAGGATCATTGAAACAGTCCCCTGCCAGAATAGAAAAGTAGGGGTTGCTTGTCCTTTCAATCGCTGTCTGAAGGTCAATTTTCCCTATCCGCATTGCAGCGCTACGGGGAATTCTTCCCCCCTTATAAACTCTTGGGTAGGGGACCTTATTTAGGTTGTAAGCTACCCCATTTTTGCTAAATTCATCGATGATGACGAGATCTTTTCCCTGCCGGAGCCCCTCATAGGCAGTAACGAGTTTAAAAATCGAAGCTTGCGGGGCTGCAGACTGAAAAGCAAAAGATCTACTAAACCCAAACCCTTCTCTAGGGTAAAAAGCTGCCGCTAAATCTTTTTCTGTTTGACCTTTTTTGTAGTTTCTAAGTCGTCTATATTTGCCCAAAAGAGGTCGTTTAAGATCTGAAAAGGATCGGAATGTACGAATTAGATCTTCATTAAATGCTTCAGTTACAAGAAGGGGGATTCTCTTTTCTTCCCAATAGAGGGAAAAAAGCTCTTTTTCTTTTTTGTCTAAGTAATCAATGTAGGGCTTAGCATATGATTTTCTCTCCTTTTCGCTCTTTCTTCTTTCTGATAAAAACTCCTTTTGGTGCTCTGATCGCCAAAAAGAAAATTCATTTTTTCTAAACTCTTCTTCCGCTATTTTTTTTACTTTCCCTTCATGTTTTTGGAATGCCTGGCAAAGAGACATATATTGAGAAAGGGGCATTTCCCCGATTTCTTCAATAAGCTCATCTGAAAAGGCGGGAGCATAAATAACTGTTCTAAAAAGATCAGCTGCAAACACGAGATCATCGGCGGATAGGTTTGTTGCATCGACTCTACTTTGGACATCTTCAGGGACCGGAAGATTTCTTTTAGTGAAATAGGAGAGAGCTTCATAGCTTTCTTGGATTTCAATAGCCCCTTTCACATTATTTACTCTCTTTAAAAAATCTCTTAACGGGCCCTCTTCTGGAAGGATAGATTGGAGATAGAAATCCCAACTCAATGGCTGCTTCTCCTCCAGCAGGCTCAGACCTCTTTCACGGATAAGAACCTCATGTCCATCCCAAATGGACCCAATCAAGTTTTCATTTTCAAGCCAGCGATTTACTTCTTTGTTCGAAGAGATAAAATCATTCGGATCGAAGCGGGGATAACTAGCCATAGCTAGGATTTCACCTGTTTTAGGGTCGAGTGCAACAATAGCCCCTCCTTTAATCCAGGGTTGCTTTTGTTTTTTTTTCACTTTTAGGGTTCGATCATAACAAGCACTTCGACCATCTCGGGTTGATTCATCATTAGCTAATAACTGCTCAGCAAACTCTTGGAGCTCTGATGAGATTGAGAGGACAACCTGTCTTCCGGGAACCTGTTTTCTTTCCGAGAGCTCTTTTAAAAACTTCCCCTTTTGATCTACTTCAAATATTTTTTTCCCAAAAAAGCCTCTTAACTCTTCTTCAAACTGAGCTTCTATCCCTGTTTTCCCGATTAGATCGTTGATCCCGTACGCTTTTTCCTTCAGCTCTGCAAGTCTTATTTGGTCTTGCTCAGAAGGTACTGTTAATGTTTCAAGCTCTTTTATTTCCTGGGCGATGGATAAGTATTCATTCGCACTGATCGCTCCCATTGTTCCAATGATGCCACACCCAATTTTACCAAGGGGGTAGTGACGTTTTGAGGCAATCTCAGCATGGATTCCTACAAAATCTTTTTCTAACATCTTGAGGCGGTAGTGCTCTTGTTCAGTTAAATTTGTTTTAATAATAAAGGGGACATGGGGAAAAAGGGCTGCCTTCGAATGAATGAGGTCCTCTACCCTTACAGGGTCTAGATCCAGAGTTTTAGCTAAAGTGGTGGCTAAATTCTTTACATACTCCTTTCTAGCGTAAACCTTTAGTTGCTTCCCTTCAGGACTTTTCTTCCATGTGATAGTTGGAATTTGGGTGATCTGTGAGTAATAAATAGCCGCATTGTATGAAATTTTATTGAGAGCCATTGGGATGTTAAATCGATCGCAAATAGTCCCTCGATCTGCTCTGAGGAGGATCGATCTTTTTTGTGGTTTTTGTGCTTCAATTAACTTTTCCTCCCTTTGTATAACGGCTAAATGCCAGACCCGAAGAACGATAGAGAGAAAAGCAATTAGGAAAATTCCCAATACCTTGTTTGTTTTGGAGGTTGTCGTCATCCCGTATACTCAATTTTTTTAAAACTATAGCCTTTTGAAGATAAATTGGTTATGATTATTTGATAACAAGGTAGTTTGACTGAATCTCATAGAGGATCTTGTTTAAAAATTATGAAAAACAAGCTCAATTGTAGATTCATCTTGAGTAAAAATTACCTGTTAGGGTAAAACTGTTATTTCGATTTTTTGATTTCGATGCGCGCCTGTAGTTCAATGGTAGAACAGTAGCCTTCCAAGCTACGAGTGTCAGTTCGATTCTGTCCAGGCGCTACTATAACAACACCAAATTTTTGAGGAACATTTTGTCTACAGCACAGAAAGAAGCAGGAGTAACCATCAAGGCGTTACTTGAGTCAGGAGCTCATTTCGGGCACCAAACCCATCGTTGGAATCCAAAGATGAAGCGTTTTATCTTTGAGGCTCGCAACGGTATCTACATCATCGATTTAGCTAAAACATTGCAGCAGATCCGTTCTGCAGTTGAGTATGTAACTGAGATAGTGGGGAAGAGAAAGTCGATTCTCTTTGTTGGGACGAAAAAGCAAGCCAAGGCAGTTGTTAGAGAGTGTGCTGAAGAGTGTGGTGAATTTTATATTTGCGAAAGATGGTTAGGTGGTACTTTGACAAACCTTTCTACAATTCGTAATTCTGTGAAAACTCTAGAGCGTATTGAGAAGAGAATTGCTTCAGGTGGCGATGGTTTCACAAAGAAAGAAATGTCCTTGATGTCTAAAGAGCGTATCAAGTTAGATAGAAACCTTTCAGGTATTCGTTCTATGCGCAAGCCTCCAGGGCTAGTAGTAGTTGTAGATCCAGGAAAAGAACATATTGCAGTTGCAGAAGCTAATAAATTGGGAATTCCGGTAATGGCTCTTGTTGATACAAACTGTGATCCAGATCCAATAGATTACGTAATTGCATGTAATGATGACGCCCTAAAAAGTATAAAGATCATTCTTGGTGAGCTAATGCAAGCTATTATCGACAAGAAAAATGATATGAATATCCCCGCTGCGAAAGGTGATGAAGACGCGGTTGAAGAGAGTGAAGAAGAATCTGACGACGAGTAAATAGGGGTTTTCAATGAAAGAAATTACTGCAAATATGATCAAAGAACTACGTGAGCGTACAGGCGTAGGAATGGGAAAGTGCAAAGAAGCTCTAGTTTCAGCTGAAGGTGATGTCGAAAAAGCGATCGATCTACTTCGTAAAGCGGGAATGGCTGCGGCAGGGAAAAAAGAGGGTCGTGAAACCAAAGAAGGTTTGATCCTTGCTGAAGAAGACAAAGATCATATACTCCTCATTGAAGCAAACGCAGAAACTGACTTTGTTGTTCAAAACGAAAGATTTGTAAACTTTGTTCAAGATTGTGCACACCAAGCTCTTCAAACAAAAGCTACATCCTTAGAACAACTCCTTGAACAACCTTATCAAAAAGATAAAACAATTAGCATTGACAACTACCGAAATTTAGTCGTTCAGGCGCTTGGGGAAAATATCCTTGTTCGTCGTATTGAGCTAATTAAAAAAGATCCAAATAGTTCATATGGAATCTACTCTCACATGGGTGGTAAACTAGTTGTACTTGTCGAGCTCAATGGAGCGGTAGGTGAAGAGTCGGTAGCAAAAGAGATTGGAATGCATATTGCAGCTGAAAATCCTGACTTTATATCATCAACAGAAATCCCAGCTGATGTAATTTCCAGAGAAGAAGATATTGCAAGATCTCAAGTTCAAGGTAAGCCAGAAAACATGATTGATAAAATTGTCAGCGGTAAGTTGAAAGCATTTTATGATCAAGTTTGTTTACTAAACCAAAAATATGTTAAAGATTCTACTTTAACTGTTGAGCAATTTGTTGACTCTATCTCGAAAAAATTAGGGAAGCCCCTTTCTGTTAAATGTTTTTGGCGTTGGAAAGTAGGGCAGTAGTGCCTTGAAAAAGCCAGCCTATAAACGAGTTCTACTTAAGCTATCTGGTGAAGCCCTAATGGGTGACCAAAAATATGGTGTGGATCCAGAAGCTTGTAAAAAAATTGCCCTCTCAGTTCAAGAACTTACCTCTTTAGGTGTTCAGGTAGGAGTTGTCATCGGTGGTGGCAATATCTTTAGAGGCATAAACGCAGTTGCTGCGGGTATGCAACGGACTCCTGCGGACCATATCGGCATGCTTGCAACTCTCATAAACGGGATCTCTTTAAATCAAGCCTTTGAGTCAATTCAGTGTGAAAGCCGCATTATGAGCGCCATAGCTTGTGATGTGATGGGAGAATCTTATTCTTGGAAAGACGCTTTAAAGTACTTGGAAAAAGGGATTGTTTTAATTTTCGTTGGTGGTACTGGGAATCCTTATTTTACCACAGATTCTGCTGCCGCTCTTCGAGCTCTAGAGATTGAGGCTCAAATTTTACTTAAAGCGACTAAGGTGGACGGCATTTACGACAAAGATCCTTTAAAATCATCAGATGCTATAAAGTATGAAAAGATCACTTATTCAGATGTTTTAGAAAAAAATCTAAAGGTGATGGATGCCACTGCGATTGCATTATGTAGAGAAAATAAGATCCCGATACGGGTCTTTAATATGTTTGATCAGTCCTTAAAGAAAGCAATTTTTGACGAACCTATTGGTACTTTAGTATGTGCTAATTTATGAAAAAGTCAAAATGGATTACGTTCTGGATAGGTAAGAAATGAAGTTTTTGGAGAATAAATGAGTAATATAGAAAGCCAAGTAAAATCTGCGATGCAGGTTGTTATGGATCATCTTAAAGCTGAGTTAAAAACTCTTAGAACTGGAAGAGCGAATGCCTCCATTTTAGATAAAGTTCATGTTGAAGTTTACGGATCTCATATGCCGCTAAAATCACTTGCAAATATAACAGTGCCAGAACCTCGTCAAATTTTGGTGACCCCTTTTGATCAAAGTGGTGCTAATGCAATTGCGAAATCAATCGAAGCTGCCAATCTAGGTGTAAATCCAATGGTTGATGGGAAAGTAATTCGGATTAATGTCCCTCCAATGGATGAATCTATCAGAAAGCAAATCGCCAAGCAGTGTAAAGAGCACGGGGAAAAAGC
>Ga0100403_1003748_pt1 | contig 11094 bp, 9 predicted proteins | sample CryGeymet201501t_FD_83663 | JGI IMG/M metagenome (GOLD analysis project Ga0100403, IMG submission 83663) | Groundwater microbial communities from Crystal Geyser aquifers in Utah, USA - Crystal Geyser metaG 2015-01t | ecosystem: Environmental > Aquatic > Deep subsurface > Groundwater | place: USA...
CGCCACCAGCCGCCCGTCGTCAGAGATCGCGCCGCCGATGGCGTTGCCCGCCTGCATCACGCGCGCGACGATGACGCGGTCGAGGATATCGACCTTGGTCAGCCCGCCGTCGCGCCCGAACACATAGGCGAACCGCTGATCGGGCGAGAACACCACCGAGGCGTGCGAGAGATCGCCCAGGCCCTCCACCCGGCCCAGCGCGGCGCGCGCGCGCCAGTCGATCACAACGAGCGACCCGGTCGCGCGCTCGACGATCACCCCCAGCGCCCCGGTGGCGCGCGGTTCTTCGGCGCGAACACTGAACGCCGCCAGCGCCAGCAACAGCGCCGCGATCAGCCGGATCATGGCGCCTCTCCCTTCAGCAGATACGCCGCGATCCAGCGCGCCTCCGTCTCGCTCAGCAGCCCGCGCCACGGCGGCATCGCCGTGCCGGGAACGCCGTCCAGCACGATCACGCTCAAGTTCTCCGGGTCGGCCCCCGCCAGCGCCTGCGGCGTCAGCGCGCGGCCAAGCCCGCCCTTCAGCGTCATGCCATGGCACGCGCCGCAGTCCTGCCGCACCAGCCGCTCCAGCGCCGCGGCGCGCGCGGGGTCGATGATCTCGGCCTGCGCGGCGGAAACGGTGAGCGCAAGGGCGGCGAGCGCGCTACGCATCGACCGTCTCCCATGCCGGAGCCACCGCAGCGGCGCGGCAGGGCATGGCCTGCGCGTCGGTGTAAAGCCCGGCGACGGCGCCGATGATGAACGTGACCGGCGCCGCCAGACCGGCGGCGTCAACCGCCGCCGCCACCGCGTCCGGCCGCGACAACAGCCGCCGCTCGCGCGGGGTGGCGCCCTCGGCCACCGCCAGCACCGGCGTCTCGCCCGGCAGACCGTGGGCGCAAAGTTTCGCGGCGATCTCGGCGATGTTGGCGACGCCCATATAGACCACCAGCGTCGTCTGCGGGTCGGCCAGCCCGGCCCAGTCGAGATCGAGCGGCAGGTCGGCGCGGCAATGACCGGTGATCAGCCGCACGCCGCGCGCCAGCCCGCGATGGGTCAGCGGCACGCCGGTCGCGGCGGCGCAGCCCTGCGCGGCGGTGATGCCCGGCACGACATCGCAGGCGAAGCCCGCCTCCCGCAGCGCCCAGGCCTCCTCCGAGCCGCGCCCGAAGATGAACGGATCGCCGCCCTTCAGCCGCGCCACCGTCAGGCCTTCCCGCGCCAGCGACACCAGCAGCGCGTTGATCTTGTCCTGCGGCACGGGGTGCGCCTTGGGCGCCTTGCCGACCGGGATCATCCGCGCGCCCGGCGCCGCCATGGCGAGGATCTCCGGCGACACCAGCCGGTCATAGACCACCGCCTGCGCCGCGCGCAGCAGCCGCGCGGCCTTCAGCGTCAGCAACTCCGGGTCGCCGGGGCCGGCGCCGATCAGAGATACGTGTCCTGGTTTCGTCATGCGATGCGCCCTTGTCGGCCTCGAAGGGGTCGGGTCGGGTGCGGCGCGCCGGAGACGAAGCCCCCGGCGCGCGCGCGGCGTCAATAGACGTCGTTGCGGGTGTTGAAGACGTTGAACTTGCCGGTCGGCGTGATCAGCCGCGGGTCCTTGATGACGTGCTTCATCTTCAGCGTGCGGTCGTCCACCACCACGATCGCCGATTCCTGATCGCGGCCGTTCCAGACCGAGAACCAGATCTCGTCGCCCGCCTCGTTGAACTCGCCCTGCACCACGCGCGGCTGACCTTCGGCGATGGCGGCCCATTCGCCGATCGGCAGCACGGTGTAGGCGGGATCGTCCGCGCCCATCTCGCTGACCGTGAACACCGCGATCGAGGCCGAGATCTCCGCGTCGGGGTTCAGCGGCGCATCGACATACAGATGATCCGAAGTCGGATGCGACTTGACGAACAGCGAGCCGCCGCCAAGCCCGTAGAGCGTCTGCACCACCTTCCACGCGCTGTCGGGATGGCCCTCGGGGTCGGTGCCGATCAGCGCCACGCTGTCGTCGCCAAGATGCGAGGTCGCCCAGACCGGCCCGAACACCGGGTGGACGAGGTTGGCGCCGCGACCGGGGTGCGGCGTCGCGCCGCCGGTCTCGACGATGGCGGTCAGCGCGCTCTCCTTGGTGTCGATCACCACCACCTTGTTGCGCGCGTTGGCGGCGGTCAGGAAATAGCGCTTGGTGCTGTCGAAGCCGCCGTCGTGCAGGAACCGCTCCGCCTCGATCTCGGTGATCTTGAGGTTCTGGATGTCGGAGTAGTCCACCAGCTGGATCTTGCCGGTCTCCTTCACGTTGACCAGGAACTCCGGCTTGTAGTGCGAGGCGACGATGGCGGCGACGCGCGGCTCGGGGTGGTATTCCTGCGTGTCGTAGATCATGCCGCGCGTCGAGACGATCTTGAGCGGCTCCAGCGTGTCGCCGTCCATGATCGTGTACTGCGGCGGCCAGTAGCTGCCGGCGATGGCGTATTTGTCCTCGTAGCCCTTGAACTTGGAGGTCTCGACCGACCGCGCCTCGGAGCCGACCTTGATCTCGGCGACCGTGGTCGGCTCGGCCATCCACAGGTCGATCATGTTCACCGCGCCGTCGCGGCCGATCACGAACAGATAGCGCCCGGAGGCCGAAATGCGGCTGATGTGCACCGCATAGCCGGTGTCGAGGATCTTCACGATCTCATAGGTCGCGCCGTCGATCAGCGCGATCTGCCCCGCGTCGCGCAGCGTGACCGAGAACAGGTTGTCGCGCGCGAGGTCGTTCTGCGGGCTGGTCGGCCGGTCCTCGGGCTTGACGTGCAGCTTCCAGCTGGCGCGCATCTGCGCCATGCCGAACTCGGGCGGCGCCGGCGGCTCGATCAGCAGATAGCGCGCCATCAGATCGACGTCCTCGGCGGTCAGCGCGCCGGACGTGCCCCAGTTGGGCATCCCGGCGGGCGAGCCGTAGGTGATGAAGTCGCTCAGATACTGATAGCCGTTCGCGCGGGTGATGTCGGGGGTCAGCGGCTTGCCGGTCGCGCCCTTGCGCAGCACGCCGTGGCAGCCTGCGCAGCGCTCGAAATAGATCGTGGCGGCCTTGTTGAACTCGGACTGGGTGATCACCGGATCGCCCGGCTTGCGGCCGGGGATCTCGAGCTGCAATTCGCCGAGGCTGGTGGCGCTGAACTCGTATTGCGCCGCTGGCGTGTCGCCGTGGCCCTCGGGCTTGTCCTGCGCCCACGCCGCGATCCCGGCGAGCGCGATCGGCAGGGCGACGCCTGCGCGCAGCGCGAGCAGTCGTAGCGATGTCTGGGTTTTCATGCCGTATGTCTCCGTTCCGCTGGTGAGGCGAGAGGACGGTTTCACGGGCGGGCGGCCCCGGCCTTGACTTTCGGCAAGGACGCCCCTGCGACGAAAGCGCAAGGCTGGGCGCGTCATGATCGTGATCCTGCGCTCCCTTTTCGCCGCTCTCTGCGCCCTGGCGCTGTGCGGCCTGGCCCGCGCCGACGCGCCTGCGCAGCCAGACGCGGCTGCTGCGGCGCGGCTGTTCGGCGTCGCCGCCCCGCTGGCCGCCCCGCTGACGGTGACGCGGCTGGATGACGCGCCGCCGGTCTGGCGCGTCACGGGGCCGCAGGGGCCGCTCGGGGTGATCGCCTCGACATGGGAGATCGTCGGGTCGGTCGGCTATTCCGGCAAGCCCATCGACATCCTGCTGGCGCTCGACGCGCAGGGCCGTGTGGCGGGCGCCGAACTCGTGCGCCACAACGAGCCGATCCTGACGCTGGGCATCTCGACCGAGGCCATCGCGGCCTATGTCTCGGCGTTTCGCGGCTTTGACATCGCCGCGCCGGTGACCACGGCCTTCGCGGTGCGCGACGGGCTGCCGCCGGTGATCAAGCGCGCCACGGTCTCGACCGGGGTGATCCGCGACGCGATCCTGCGCACCGCGCGCACTGTGGCGCTGGGCCGTGGTCTGGTGCAGGCGGGGCAGGCGCAGGTGGACCGCGTCAGCTTCACGCAGAAATCATGGGCCGCGCTGGAGGCCGAGGGCGCGCTGGCGCGGGCGGCGATCTTGCTGTCTGAGGCGCGCGCGGCGCTGGCGGGGGGCGACAATCCGCCGCCCGAGGGGACGGCGCCGTTCATCGAGGTCTGGGCCGGGCTGATCGACCCGCCCAGCGTCGGGCGCAGCCTGCTGGGGCAAAAGCTCTACTCGCGCGCGATGGCGGCGCTGGGGCCGGGCGACGCGGCGCTGTTCGTCGGCTCGCGCGGGATGCACTCGCACCGGGGAACGGCGTGGCGCAAGGACGGGCTGTTCGACCGCATCGAGGTGATTCAAGGCGAAAACACCTTCCGCCTGTCCGCCGGGGACTATCTGCGCGTTGACCATCTCGACGCGACGGACGCGCCCGCGCTGAAGGAGCGCAGCATCTTCCGCCTGTCCGCCGACGCGGGGTTCAGGGCGACCGCGCCGTTCCGCGTCGAGATCACCGCGACGCGCGACGGGCCGCAGGGGCCGGTCTCGCTGCGCCTGCCGGTGGACTACGTCCTGCCCGACGCCTACCGCATCGCGCCGCCCGCGCCGCAGATCGCCGAGACCGAGCCGCTTTGGCGCGCGGCCTGGGCGGGCAAGCGCGTCGAGATCGCCTCGGTGGTGGCGATGCTGGGCGCGCTCTATCTGCTGCTGATCTTTCAGGAGCCGTTCGTGCGCCGCCCGAAGCTGTGGATCCGCGTGCGGATCGGCTTTCTGCTGCTGACCACGGTCTGGCTGGGCTGGTTTCTCGGCGCGCAGCTCTCGGTGGTGCAGGTGGTGGCGTTCCTGCAATCGCTGCTGAGCGGCTTTCGCTGGGAGACGTTCCTGATCGAGCCGCTGATCTTCATCCTGTGGGGCTTTGTCGCGCTGGGGCTGCTGTTCGTCGGACGCGGCATCTACTGCGGCTGGCTGTGCCCGTTCGGCGCCCTGCAGGAACTGCTGGGCAAGGCGGCGCAGCGGCTGGGCGTGCCGCAGATCGCCGTGCCGTTTGTGGTGCAGGAGCGGTTGTGGGCGGTGAAATATGTGCTGTGCGTCGCGATTCTGGCGCTGTCGTTCCAGTCGATGGACGACGCGCTGCGGCTGGCGGAGGCGGAGCCGTTCAAGACCGCCGTCTCGATGCGCTTTGACCGCGCATGGCCGTTCGTGCTGTTCGCCGTGGGGCTGCTGACGGCGGGGCTGTTCATCGAGCGGTTCTATTGCCGCTATCTGTGCCCGCTGGGGGCTGCGCTGGCGATCCCGGCCAAGATGAAGCTGTTCGACTGGCTGGGCCGTCGTCCGCAATGCGGGCGCGAGTGCCACCTGTGCGAGACGAAATGCACCGTCGGCGCCATTGACCCGCTGGGCCGCATCAACCCCAACGAATGCGTGCTGTGCCTGCGCTGTCAGGTGATCCAGCACGACCCCGCGCAATGCACGGTGCTGAAGAACCGCGCGCGAAGGGGGGCCGCCTGATGCTGACCCGGCGACGGTTCGTGCTGACGGCGATGAGCGCGGCGGCGCTGGCCGCGCCCGCGCGCGCGCAGGTTCTGGAGTGGCGCGGCGCGGCGCTGGGCGGCGAGGCGACGCTGCGCGTTCATGGCGCGCGGGACGCAGGCGCGGCGGCGCTGGCCGAGGCGGTGGCCGAAATCGCGCGGCTGGAGCGGCTGTTCAGCCTCTATGACGCGACGTCGCAGCTGTTGCGGCTCAACGCCGCGGGACGGCTGGCGGCGCCCGCGCTCGACCTCGTGGCCGCGTTGCGCGCCGCAGAACGCTGGCGCGCGGCGACGGCGGGCGCCTTCGACATGCGGGTTCAGCCGCTGTGGCGCGCGCGGGCGGAAGGGCGCGACCCCGAGGCGGCGCGCGAGGCCGCGCAGGCGCCGGTCGCGATCGCGTCGGCGGCGGTCACGCTGGCGCCGGGCGCGGGGCTGACGCTGAACGGTCTTGCGCAGGGGACCATCGCCGACCGCGTGAGCGCGGCTCTCGCGCGGCGCGGGTTTACGCGCATGATGGTTGACGCGGGCGAGATGCGGCTGAGCGGCCCGGCGCGGCGCGTGGCGGTTCCGCAGGTCGGCGTGACGCTGCGGCTGGCCGACGCCGCGCTGGCGGTCAGCGCGCCGGGGGCGCTGCGCTTCGCCGACGGGGCGGGGCATATCCTGGACCCGCGCGGCGCAGGCGCCGAGCGCTGGCGCGCGGTGGCGGTTGTGGCGCGCGCGGGGCCGGACGCCGCCGAGACGGCGGACGCGCTTTCAACCGCCTTCGCGGTCAGCGCGCCTGACCTGATCGACGCCGTCGCCCGCGCCGCCGGGGCCGCCGCTCTGGCGCGCGCGACGGACGGCGCGCTGCGCAGGCTTGGCGACCCGGCTCTGCTGGGGGAGGTCATGGCGTGAAACCGCTTAACCATTGTCAAGGCGCCGACCGCGCCGCGCGCCCATGGTCCGCGCAAACCCATCCATCCGCGCCAGAGGAGTCGACACCATGCTGAAAACAGCCATCGCCGCCGCGCTCGCCGCGGGCTTCGCCTTCACCGCGCAGGCCGACGGCGACATCGCCAAAGGCGAGAAGGTGTTCAAGAAATGCGCCGCCTGTCACGCGGTCGGCGACGGGGCGAAGAACAAGATCGGCCCGGTGCTTAACGGGATCGTCGGGCGCCCGGCGGCGTCGCTGGCGGACTTCAAGTATTCCGACGCCATGAAGGCCAAGGCCGCCGAGGGGCTGGTCTGGACCGACGCGGTTCTGCACGAATACCTCAAGAAGCCGGCCGACATGGTCAAGGGCACGACGATGAGCTTCCCCGGTCTGCGCAAGGATGACGAGCGCGACGACGTGATCGCCTACCTCGCCCAGTTCAACTGACGCCGCGCGGGGGCCGGGGCGGCCCCCGCGTCCCGCCTTCCCAGCAACGGAGCATCCCATGCGCGAAGTCATGACAAAGTCCATGGCCCGCAATATATTCTATGGCGGTTCGCTGTTCTTCATCGTCATCTTCGTCGGCCTGACCGCGCATAGCCACTACTACATCGTGAACAAATCGACGGCCTCGGCGCCGCTGACGGCTGCGGTCGAACACGGCAAGCGGGTGTGGGAGGTCAACACCTGCATCAACTGCCACACCCTGCTCGGCGAAGGCGCCTACTTTGCGCCGGAGCTTGGCAACATCATGACCCGCTGGGGCGTCGCCGACGACCCGGAGGCGGCGTTCGAGACGCTGAAGGCGTGGATGGACGGCCAGCCCTCGGGCATCGAGGGCCGCCGCCAGATGCCGCAGTTCAACCTCAGCGACGAGGACGTGCGGGCCTTAAGCGAATTCTTCCTGTGGGTTGACAAGATCGACACGCAGGGCTGGCCGCCGAACGACGCGGGCTGAGCACAGGGGCGACAGGAGAACGACATGAAATACCAAACCCAGAAAATCGCCTACTGGTACTTCGTCGCGGCGATGGCGCTGTTTGCGATCCAGGTGCTCGGCGGGCTGCTGATCGGCTGGATCTACGTCTCGCCGAACTTTCTCAGCGAGACGCTGCCGTTCAACATCGCGCGGATGCTGCACACCAACAGCCTGATCGTCTGGCTGATCCTCGGCTTCTGCGGCGGCGCCTATTTCCTGCTGCCGGAGGAGACCGAGACCGAGATCTGGTCGCCGACGCTGGCCTATCTGCAACTCATCCTCTTCGTGGTCGGCACGCTCGGCGCGGTGGTGACTTATGTGTTCAACATCGCCCAAGGCCACTGGCTGTTCGGCAAGGAGGGGCGCGAGTTCCTCGAACAGCCGCTATGGGTGAAACTCGGCCTTGTGCTGGCGGTGGTGATCTTCCTCGTCAACATCGGCATGACCATCCTCAAGGGCCGCAAGACCGCGATCACCAACGTGCTGTTTCTGGGGCTGGCGGGCCTGACGCTGTTCGTGTTCGCGCTCTACAACCCCTCCAACCTCAGCCTCGACAAGATGTACTGGTGGTATGTCGTGCACCTGTGGGTGGAGGGCGTGTGGGAGCTGATCATGGCGGCGCTGCTGGCGTTCCTGATGCTCAAGCTCACCGGCGTGGACCGCGAGGTGGTGGAGAAATGGCTCTACGCCATCGTGGCGCTGTCGCTGTTCAGCGGCATCCTGGGCACCGGGCATCACTATTTCTGGATCGGCACGCCGGGCTACTGGCAGTGGATCGGCTCGATCTTCTCGGCGCTGGAGGTGATCCCGTTCTTCGCGATGATGGCGTTCAGCTTCGTGATGGTGTGGAAGGGCAAGCGCGACCATCCCAACAAGGCGGCGCTGTTGTGGGCGCTGGGGTCGTCCACCGTGGCGTTCTTCGGCGCCGGGGTGTGGGGCTTTCTGCACACGCTGCACGGCGTGAACTTCTACAGCCACGGCACCCAGATCACGGCGGCGCACGGGCATCTGGCGTTCTACGGCGCCTATGTCTCGCTGAATCTGGCGGTGTTCAGCTACGCCTTCCCGATCCTGCGCAACCGCGACCCGTATAACCAGGTGCTCAACATGGCGAGCTTCTGGCTGATGACCGGCGGCATGGCGTTCATGACCTTCGTGCTGACCTTCGCCGGGGTGATCCAGACCCATCTGCAGCGGGTGATGGGCGAGTACTACATGGATGTGCAGGACCAGCTTTCGCTGTTCTACATCATGCGCTTCGGCGCCGGGGTGGCGGTGGTGATCGGCGCGATGCTGTTCATCTATGCGATGATGATGCCCAAGCGCGAGGAGATCATCTCGGCCGACGCCACCGTGGCGGCGGAGTGAGCGCGGTGAACGCCATGACGACCGTGGAGGGGGCTGCGGCCCCCTTCTATCTGGAGCAGCGCGGCGAGTGCGCGCTGTTCGAGGCCGCCTACGCCAACGGGCTGGCCCTGCTGCTGAAAGGGCCGACCGGCTGCGGCAAGACCCGCTTCGTCAGCCACATGGCCGCAAGGCTGGGGCGCAGGCTGCACACGGTGGCCTGCCATGACGATCTGTCGGCGGCGGACCTGATCGGGCGGCATCTGCTGATCGGCGGCGAGACGGTGTGGGTGGACGGCCCGCTGACCCGCGCGGTGCGCGAGGGGTCGATCTGCTATCTCGACGAGGTGGTGGAGGCGCGCAAGGACGTGACCGTGGTGCTGCACCCGCTGACCGACGACCGCCGCATCCTGCCGATCGAGCGCACCGGCGAGACGCTGACCGCCGCGCCGGGCTTCATGCTGGTCGCCTCCTACAACCCCGGCTACCAGAACATCCTCAAGACGCTGAAACCCTCGACCCGCCAGCGCTTTCTCGCCGTCGAGCTGGATTTTCCGCCGCCTGCGCGCGAGATCGAGATCGTGGCCTCGGAGAGCGGCCTTGCTCCCGACCGCGTCGCGCCGCTGGTGCGGCTGGCGGGCAAGCTGCGCGCGCTGAAGGGGCAGGATCTGGAGGAAGGCGTCTCCACAAGGCTGCTCGTCTATTGCGCGACGCTGATCCGGCAGGGAATGCCGGTGGATCGCGCCGTGCAGGCGGCGATGATCGAGCCGCTGAGCGACGACGAGGACGTGAAGCGCGGGCTGCTCGACCTCGTCGCCGCCGTCCTCGGCTGACCACGGTGGACTTCGCCCCGTGGGAGCCGGAGGAGACGGTCGGCAAGCTGTGGCACGCGCTGGCCAGCCGCCTCGACGCCGCGCAGGCGCATGACGGCGCCGCCGTTGCGCTGCCGGAGGTCGCGGGGCGGCTGGCGGTGTTCTTCCGGGCCCTGGGCGGTCCGAAGGACGCCGCGATCCGCGCCGCCGCGCAGGAGGTGTCGGCGCACCGCATCGGCTGGCGGCGCAAGCTGACCACCGACGCCGAGCGGCTGGCGCGGCCCAGCTTCGACCGCGAGGCGCTGCGCCTGCCCGACCGCATCGCCGTATTCCCTGAGCGCGAGGCCAACGCCGCGCTGTATTTCTGGCTGACCGCCGCCGCCGCCCACGCCCCCGAACCCGAAGCCCACGCCGACCCGCTGCGCGCCGACATCGCCGCGCTGCGCGCCGCGCGGGCGATGACCGAGGCGACGCTGGCGGATTGTCCGGGGCTTGGCGCGTTCCATGCGCTGCTGGCCAAGGCCGCGCGCAACGCCCGGCCCGCCCGCGCCCTGCCGCGCTTGGAGGCGGCGGCGGAGGCGGCGGTGCTGGATCTTCTGGGCGGCGCGGCGGCGACGGGGGACGCCGCGCGGATGCTGTCGGACCAACCCGCCGAAGTGTTCGACGCGCCGCAGGGCTATCGCCCGTTCGCGCCGGTCGCGCTCTGGCCCGATCTGCGCGCGCCCGAGACGCGCGGACCCGCCGCCCAGGCGGAGGACCAGGCGCCGCAAGGCGCGGCGGCGGAGGCGGGCCGCGCCGCGCTGCGCGCAAAACGGCGGGCGTCAGATCAGGCGGAGCGGCGCGACAGCCTGATCCTGCACAAGTTCGAGGCGATTTTCTCCTGGGCCGACTTCTTCAACCTCAACCGCCGCGTCGAGGACGACGACGAGGACGGCGCGAAGAAGGCCGCCGACGACCTCGACGAGATCAGCCTCGGCCAGGTGACGAAAAAGGCGGCGACGCGGCTGAAGCTGCACCTCGACCTCTCGCCGCAGGAGGCCGACCGCGACCGGCTTTCCGGCGCGCATCTCTACCCTGAGTGGGACGCGCGCGGCGGCGTGTATCTGCCCGACCATTGCCGCGTGCTGGCCAGCCCCGCGCCTGAGGGCGACGCCGCGACGCTGGCGCCCGACGCCCGCGCCCGCCGCCGCATCCGCGCGGTAAAACGCCAGTTCGAGGCGCTGCGCCCGGCCCGCGTGATCCTGCCGCGCCAGCTGGACGGCGACGACATCGACATCGAGGCGGCGGTGGCGGCGCAGGAGGAGCTGCGCGCCTGCGGCGCCTGCTCCGATCGCGTCTATCGCGCCACGCGCGCGCAGGCGCGCGATCTGGCGGTGTCGATCCTGCTCGATATCTCGCGCTCCACCGAAAGCGCCTGCGGCGACCGCATGGTGATCGACGTGGAGAAGGAGGCGCTGACCGCGCTGGCCTGGGGGCTTGAGGCGGCGGGCGACGCGACCGCGATCCGCGCCTTCAGCTCGCTGCGCCGCGACCGGGTCTATGTGCTGGGGGTGAAGGACTTTTCCGAGCGGATGGGCGCGCAGGCGGAGGCGC
>Ga0100403_1003749_pt1 | contig 11093 bp, 13 predicted proteins | sample CryGeymet201501t_FD_83663 | JGI IMG/M metagenome (GOLD analysis project Ga0100403, IMG submission 83663) | Groundwater microbial communities from Crystal Geyser aquifers in Utah, USA - Crystal Geyser metaG 2015-01t | ecosystem: Environmental > Aquatic > Deep subsurface > Groundwater | place...
CAATTGTACCTGCCCTCTGGAGTTTCCAAAGAAAAATAATTATTTTTTCACACAAAATATTCTCCGTTTCTGTTTGAGGATCCTTCTCCTTGAGGAATCTAGCCATCAAATCAAGTAATTCTCTCCGATTTTCTCCTTTGATTGTGAGTTTCTTAGCCAATTGAATATACCTTACCGGTAGCTTAAACAGCGCTAAATTCTCCTCCGTGTCGTTATTCTTTTTTATTTCTTGTTTTTTCATATATCAGATAAGCCAATAGTGCCTATAGGCAGGGTAAAACCAAAAAGTCTTAAATAGTTTAGTTTTTAAGAAACTTAGATATGAGTTGTAAAAATCTATGATATGCATGATATTTACCAATTTTCACTATCCGGCGCTGCTTGCGTATCGTCAGAATTGACCTTAAACCTTACATTTCTCCATGCGTTGACCTGCTTCTTACCTTTTAGATCGTTCGGATCCTTGGGCTTGAAATGAGCCATATAAGGGAATATTACAGGGAGCCGAGAACCAAATGACTTTTGACTAACCACGAGTAGATTGTTTTTAGCGCAGTATTCGGTAAATGTTGTATACATATTATCTTTGCTTACCCAATCACCAGTTGTAGATTGTTCCAGCTTGTCCTGTCCAAATTGAGCAATCGAAGAACCAGATCTAAGCATTTCCTCTTTCACCTCACTGACATCTTTATCGTAACTAAAGCGTTGTTGTGTCAGAATCCTACCTAAACCCTCTAAAGCAAAATTAAGCAGTCCGGATAATTCTTCTGGAGTCGTTATTTTATCTAATAAGAACTTGTCTCGATTTTCTTCCTCAATGACTCGATTAAATTGGAGCACCATCCAGCGATTGAAATATGCCTCATCGCTCACTTCTTTTACATCAGGAATCTTGTTACAAGCAAAGGTTAATTTGGCGAAGTTTTTAAATTGGAACTGGTCTCCAAATTTCTTTTCGCCAGTAATTACACCTCCACCAGTAGCAATTTTAAATGCGCCATTATCCTTGATATCTGTGGACGACAAGTCGTCATATAGATTCAAGTGCTTGTTATAAAGGTTGGAAGATGCAAACTTATCATGTGTTATTTGTTGAAGGCTAATACCGGAGACATTCGCTTCTCCGAGGAAAGCAAAAAATAAATTAAGTAGGGTGGTTTTCCCCGTATCCCCCTCTCCAACTAGTATTAGAGCTTTCTTGATAAAATATAGTCTATAGAGAAGAGATCCTACCCACTCTTGAACAATCTTTATCTGATCCTCGTCGAGTATGTCTGATAGGAATTTTTTAATTTTAGGGCAATCGGTATTGGGTATATAGGTTATAGGTATTTTAATAAGAAACAAATACTTTGGGTCATGGGAGTATAGTTCTTTTGTTTGTATGTTGAATACGCCATTTCGCAAATTAATAAAGTTTGGATTAACCACAAAGTCCTTTCGATCTGTAGGAGTCAGGTCTTTTATAGTTTCAATAATTTCCTTAATGTGGTGAGTATTGCTTAGTTCCTCCAGAATATTCCTTATATCCATCTTCAGTACGTCTTCTCCTGGTTTATAAATACCGTCTTGGTATATAAAAATTTCTCGTCTTTTAATACCACTTATTGTTTTGATGTTATATTTCTCTATCAGAAATTTCGCTACTTCATAAATAGCAGGTTTCTTATCATTTTCTTTAAAGGCTATTTTGAGAGGCGAAGATTCTGATGTCTGGGCTTCTGTAAGAGCTGAATCAAGCTCAAGATCTGTAGGGTTGCTATCTATCATATGCTTTGAAGTTTTTTAACAGCTTCCTTAAATGTGCAGTTTTCCATCTTCATGACAAGATCAATCACACTCCCTTTTTCATTACAACCGAAGCAGTAAAATCTTGAAGGAGGGTAAATAGTAAATGACGCTGTCTTTTCATTATGGAAAGGACAAAGTGCTTTGTAATTCCGACCGGATTTTAAAAGTTTCAGTCCATAGGACCGAGCTATGGCGATAATATTTTGGTTTCTTACCGTTTGAAGATCTGTATGCCATTTGACTTTTTTCTTTCCTCTTTTTGATAACCATTTAAGACGCTTTATGTGGCGGTTAGCGATTGCCAAGTCCGTAACCGGAAAGAAGAAAGTGCTGTACTTCACAACTCCGCGCCAAAACCACCGATCTTCTTCTGCTGATTTCTCCTCTACTAATTGCACGGCGGGCTTTATTTGTAGGCGGAAGATCTCTGCTTGCGTTTCCCACTCTTTAATCTTTTCCGGAATGATTTTTCTTGCTTCCGGGAAAACCTTAAGCCACTCTGAATCTGTCTTTGGTAAAGTTTGCTCCAATTGTGCTTTCCAGTTTTTCTCCATGTCTGATACATAGTCTAAGAGATCTTCTTCAGTCATGTCTTTTTGCTTTCTATCTCTTTGGCAATAATGTCTGCCATACGGGTAATCTCTATTTTTATCTCCACCAATAATTTAAATTGGAGAGCCTGAAAGCGATTTATATCGTTTTTCTCAAACGCATCTACTATCTTCTTTTTAGTTTGAAGAATGTAATTGTTATTTTCCATAATCTACTTTGTTAATTGTTAATTTTCTCTCCTGTACCCACTTCTCGAAAACAATCTCCGCTATCATCCGGCTAGCACTAATAATCTGCTCAATCTGTGTATCAGAAAGATTCTGATTATCTATGAGCTTCTTTGCTTGTTGAATAGTTAGAGACATAAAATACGCAATCAAGAGAGTAGTTCTGCGCCCGCGGAACCACCCTCGTGAGTGCGTACTTGTCGGGCGCAGAAAACTCTGCCACCCCATGGTAGTTAAATGACTGTTTACAAAAGTTTATAAACTTATATGTATTCCGGCTTGATGTATATCTCCTTTGTGGAAACTATTAGAAAATTATCGATTCCAGTCTTCTCTGCCACCTTTCTATTAGTAGCCACTCCTGCTTGGTACACCTGCATATTTGGAGACTCGGGATCACGCCATTCTGCAAGTATCTCGTCTGTAGCCCACCTTTTAGTTGGGTTGCTGAAAAGAACTCTTAGCAGATCGCTCGAATAGTTTTGCGCCCGTTTAGTGATTCCTATTTCTACACCTCGAAAAAAAAGAACCTTGCTTTCTGAGTTGTAAGTTGCCGGAATAAATTCAACCAAGTCAACTCTACCAATGAGGTCTATCCACTTCTTTAGGGTTTCCTTCATTCTTCTCACGATTCCTTGTGTGTACTCAGAACTGAAACTAATACCTGATCCACCCTTATTCATGTCAGTAACCGCACTATCTTCTTGAAAGAAAAGAGTTTTTTCTTTTCGACTTAAATTTCTCGAATCATTTACCATACTAAGAAGACGATCCTTCCATTCAAAGTAGTCCTTTCTAATACTTACCAATTCCTCTATGGTCGATATTGTCGAGAGTTTGCGCTCTAAATTTACTGCTTCTAATAATATATCTTTGGTTGAAGATCCGGGCGCCATGATTGAAAATCCTACCTTTTTCTGTGATACTTTAAAAGTACAACTGAATAGCCCGTGAGGGCAGGACCTAAACCAAGAGTTTGACTCTTGGCATGGTCCAGAGACCCAATGACGACACTGAACCCCACGTTCAGCGACTCGTCATTGGGCCATACCGGGAAACTGGTATGGGGCCGTAAGGCCTGAAGCTAGCGTGGGGCTTAGTGTATCCACGCTAGCATTACCAGCTAGCTTTCTATGTAGAATATGAGATGGATAATACTAGGAATAATAGGATTGGGACTTGGGTGGTATCTACCACTTGAAAAGTGGCATTGGATAGTCTTGTTTTTTGTGGGATTGGCGTGGTGGCTATTCAATATTTTTAATGCGGGTAATATAAAATTTTGGAAATTGGCAGGTCGGTATCCTAACGAGGCATATGAGCACTTTAGAAAATATCCAGAAACCTGGATTGTTGCGGAGGGAGAAATCAAGAATGTACATAAATATCTAAGAGATAGAAGTCCAGAATTTAAGGGAAAATGGGATGGACCATTCAGATTAGCCATACCGTATCTGCCGAATCCGGAGCAAGCAATTCATGTTCATATATATGGAAAAGTTGGAGAATATGAGAAGAGTCAGAATGAGTTTGTCTCATTGATGGAAAAACTTGAAGAAGCAAGAAATTACGATAACCAACAAAAATTGTTTAAAACAAATGAAAAAGATTAAGAAAATCGGTGAGGGTATTCTCGGTCTTTTGTCAGCAGTGGCAATTCTATTTGCCGGTGGAACCGGACTAGGTTTAGCATGGGTAGCTATAAATGTGTGGCTTAAGGAATATACTCTTTTAGTTATCGTGTTTGTAATCTCTGCTTGGGTAGTCTGGATGAGTAGAAAGTATAATTAGTCCAAGAAGTTAAAAAATGACAACATGAAAAACCTCTACACAATCGGTGAAAAAGACAATTTACTTATTGGTTGGCAAAATAATCATGATTTTAAAGACAAGGAGGGTGGTGCGCCAAGCCAAGGGGAAGTATTTATGAACCTTTTCACAGAACCTTGGATGGCCATGCAGTATCTACATGAAAACTTAAATAATCATTCAGCCGGTTTATATAAAATTGATTCTCCGGAAGCATGGGATTATTACAAAGGTTTTGCTATCGAAGCAATGGGAGCAGGGAGAGCAATTATCAATTTATGTGATATCAGCAAGACTCACAATGACTTGCAACTCAATATCCTCCCCATAAAAGTGAGCGTGTCTGATTTCCAGTCTTTTCTTGAAGAATCACAAAAGGTAGAAACATGCTCCACTTGCTATAGTCAAGACAGATTTATAAAGAAAGAAGATAATGGAACTAAAGTATCAATCTTTACTTTTAATAAGCCCTAATCTCGCTTCAGAATTATTGGTTTAACCTTTTGATTTTATGGTGTAGGGTAAAGGTATAAATCAGCTTCTGTTTTTAGCAATATTGGAGTGAAGAAGCTTTTGATCAGGCCATGAAGCTGGTTGCCCTTGTGAAAGCGATTTATAGGCCCTTGCCAGACAATTCAAAGTTAGAATAGTCAATTTCCCTCCATTTTGCTACACTTTTCTTGAATATCAACAATGGCACATAGAAGCTACCATAGAAAGTTCAATCCGACCGAATACTGGGCGAATAAGCCTTATTGTACGGTGTGTAAGAAAAAGAAAGTAAAATATGGACAGATTTGCGGGGAGTGTGAAAAAGCTGGTGGATTTAATGAAAATGCGACGGAAATAAATATTGGTGAGTTGAATAGTAAGGATTTAGTCGCTCAATTTACCGCAGAGGAACAAGAGCGTAGTGAAGCTTCGGAGCGTGTAGTTTCCCTTGTAGGTTATCTAAAGGATTGTGCTCAAGCAATTATGCGTTCTGTGGCTCTCACCGATGTGACCGCGGGAGAGATATCATTCATTCCTCTTAAGCCCAATGCCCTTGAGCAGTTAGCAAATGGTCAGCTAGAGATAAAGGGCAAAGAAGCACTTGATATTCTATACAAAGTAAGAGCTCAGGCATCAGAATTTGAAGTCATTCTCGGCACTCTTTTCGTAAAAGGTTTCAAAGGTAATGGTAATCGCACAAATAAGGTCAATGCACCACTACTTTATCTCAAAGTAGATCTTGAGAAAACAGAGAGCGATACCGTAGTCTTTTCGCTTAAGGAAGATGATACTGTTCACTTAAATCAATCTCTTATTGCAAGTGTGGCAAGTGCTGAAAATGATGAAGAGCTCGAGGTACGATTTCAAGATCTATACTCAGCCGTCCCGGAATGGCCTTTGACATTTGATAACGTGCAGAAATTTTTCCAAGGCTTGAATAACTATTTCCCCGAGATTTTCAAGGAGAATGGCACCCCATCGCAATTTATTGAATTCGATGCAATTGAAGCAGAACGAGAAGGTTACAAGCTCTGCCCAGCTCACTGCCTTATACTTGCACCTAAACAGGAGGGAGAAGGTACAGTTGTTGAGGAACTCAGTAACATTCTCAAAAATGCTAAAGATAAAACTGCGCTCGATTTTCTCTTACTTGAAAAAGCACCAACTGGAGGCAATCCGGTCTCTGTTATAGAAGATCAAACTAGAGATGGATTTACTGAAACTGTACCGGCCGAAGATGCAAATTGGCATAGTCTATTTCCTTTCGATTTGAGTGATACTCAAAAGAAAATAGTACTTAACGCACGAAAAAATAATCTTACTGTTGTATCTGGGCCACCCGGTACTGGCAAGTCATACACCATCGCCGCTATTATCCTTGATCATCTTCTTGGAGGTAAGCGAGTACTTTTTGTTTCTAGAATGGATAAAGCAGTGGACGTAGTATCTGCCTGGCTCGAGGAATTTATAGGTCCTTACTCTATAGCACGCTCAGGCGCACGTAAGGCACAGAGAGCTCTTGCTGAAAAACTCGACACCATCACTAGTCCCAATAGCCCTGTGATTCCATATAATAAGAAACAGATCGATGATGCAACTAAAGAACATGAAATTGCACAAAAGAAACTCACTGAGCTTGAGGAAGAATTTACGGAGGCAATCACTAACGAACGTAGTTGGACGGCAGTTCATGATAAGGTCAATGATATAAATGCTCGCTTGGGTATTGAATTCAAATCTGATGGACTATCTATTAAGAAAGCGAAGGCTTCACGACTGAAAGAGAAAATAAAAGGCGCAGATGCCTTAATACGAAATAAAGGATTTTTCATACAAACGTGGTGGGGTGAACAAACTATTAAAAGTATACGCTCACAGCTCGGTGTTTCAGAAAATACCACCGCACAAGATCTCATTCTTATGGCTGAACGTATTGAGAATGAGCGTGTGCGCGAAGAGGTAGAAGTCGAAATCGCCAAATTTGATGCAGTAGATAAGATCTGGATGGAGATTCAGTCATTAAAAATTCAGTTGCGAAAGCTTGCTCTTGATAATCTCAAGGCGCGCCTCTTGGGGAATCTTCATCTAATCGTCCATAACTACGAGAAACGAGTCGAACTAAAAAAATTTGTTAAGTCTCTACGTACTGCAAATATTCGAGAGAAACTTGCCCTCCTAGATCAGGTAAAAACGGATACACTTCTAGCCGCATTTCCATGTTGGGCAAGCACAACATACCATCTCTCACAGATACTGCCTGTGCAACCGGGTATGTTTGATTTAGTGATATTTGATGAGGCAAGTCAATGTGACCTAGCGTCTGCTGTACCGGCACTTTATCGAGCAAATAGGGTTCTTATCGTTGGTGATCCTAAACAACTCAATCATGTGGTCTTTCTTGGAAAACAAGCCGAATATTCCTCGTTTGCAAAAAACAAAGTACCTCCTGATATACAGGCCAATTATCGCTTCTCCACTAACAGTCTATTTGACGTAGCTGAGAATCTTGTTCCTCAAGCCAACTACTTCATGTTAGATGAGCACTTCCGTTCTGATCCACACATCATTGGTTTTTCAAACAAAATGTTCTACAAAGAACAGATCCGTATCATGACTCATAGGCCGAAGATGGGGCTTGCGAAGCAAGAGACAGCCATACAGCTCGACTACGTTAAGGGTAAGCGAACGGAGGGTGCGGCAAATCCACTAGAAATTGAGGCTATATTTAAACACGCCAAACAACTGATTGCCCAATCGCCAAGCGAAAAGCCTACTACTATAGGTATTCTCTCTCCGTTTAGAGATCAAGTTAATGCCATCACAAAAGCTCTGCCTAGTTATCTTTCGCTTACTGAAGTCGAACGTCATAAGATCGTGGTTGGTACTGCACATAGCCTGCAGGGAGACGAAAAAGATGTGGTTATTCTCTCGCTTTCTCTCGATCCAAAATTCCATCATGGCACCCTTAACTTTTTAGAGAAGCCAAATGTTTTTAATGTCTCAATTACTCGTGCAAAAAAGAAACTTATAGCCGTTTCTTCTGTTACCCCGGAAGACTTACCTAACGGCCTACTAAAAGAGTTCTTCCTTCATGCCGTGAGAAGTACAGTCAATGAAATCCCTCGAAGTATATTTGATTCTAAGTTTGAGGAGCAGGTAGCTCAGGCGCTTGAACATTCGGGTATGAAAGTTTGGCCACAATATCAGGCGGCAGGTTTCTACATTGATCTAGTAGTGGGAGATGGCAAAAACTGGGTGGCAGTAGAGTGTGACGGCCCTACTCATTTCAATATGGAAGAGCGACAGAATTTCTATGACGTATGGAGACAAGGGATTCTTGAGAGGGCCGGTTGGAGATTTATCCGTATTTCCAACAGAGATTGGGAGCGAGATTCTGATGGACAAATACAAAAAATAAAGCAGGTATTGGACACTCTCAATATTTAACTTATGTATAAATTAAGCCCTTCATACTTTAAATATCTCTGGGAAGATTGTAAGCATTGTTATTATCAGCAAGTAAAAATGGGTTGCCCTACACCACAAACACCCTTCCCAGCAATCTTTACCCGCATGAATAAACTTCTACAAGACTCAGTAATGGGAAAAAATCTTAAAGATATTAACCCCGAGCTTCCCTCAGGAATCATTACAACTCAAGAAGGTTGGCTTAAATCTAAACCTATAACTGGTGCGGAGGATTGTTATATTAGTGGTAGATATGATGTCCTTATACCTGCAGAAGACGGAACACAAATTGTAATAGATTTTAAAATAATAAAACCTGACGAGGAGCAGATAAGAAAATTCTCGAGCCAACTACACGCATATAAATATGCACTGGAAAACCCGGTAGACGGAGAACCAGTAAAAGTCTCAAAATTGGGTTTGATTAGTGTTACCCCCGAATCGATTAAGCATGTAGATGGTAATTTTGTATTTACAGCTACGCCAAAGTGGCATCCCATAGAAGAAGATATGGATAGTTTTTTCAAATTAATCAAGGAGGTGTCTTATGTATTAAATGGTGAATTACCACCTCCATCTGAAGGTTGTTCATATTGTAAATACAGAAAGCAGTTTATGAAATAGACAAAAAAATAATGATAATTTCTAAAAAACAAGGAGTGGATTGCTTCTCTGTAAACGAGTACCTCGATATTTTAAATAAGGAGCTTGTAAAACATAGTAGTCGAGTTATTGGAGAAGTAATCGAGGTGCAATTGTATCCTGATAGAAATTATTTATTCTTCAAGATTAAAGATAAAGAAAACCCAGCGGTGCTTACTTGTATGATGTGGAAACATGACTACATTGTTAGTGGACTAGATCTTGAGGTTGGACTTGAAGTAATTGTTTCAGGGACTCCCGGTATATACAAGCCCTATGGCAGGTTCTCTTTTGATGTTAAAACAGTTGAACTAGTCGGTGAAGGTGCATTGAAAAAGCAGTATGAAAAACTCAAGGCACAACTTGAGAAGGAAGGGTTATTTGCAACCTCTAAGAAACGCCCTCTTCCGTTTTTGCCACAGCGAATTGGTCTAATTACTTCGAAAGACGGAGCGGCTATCGGCGACTTTCAAGTAAATCTAGGAAATTTTGGGTTTAAGGTAACGATGATTGATTCGCGGGTTGAAGGTCAATTGGCAACACAAGAACTTCTGGACTCAACCCGCACATTTAGGAGTAAGGACATTGAAGTCTTGGTATTAGTGCGTGGTGGAGGTTCTCTTGAATCATTTTTACCATTCAACAACGAAATTTTAGTACGAGAGATTGCTAGTTTTCCAGTACCGGTATTGGTCGGGGTTGGTCATGAAAAAGATATTTCTCTCATTGGGCTTGCCGCCGACAAAATAGTTTCAACACCAACTGCAACAGCTCAAGTCCTTAATGAGTCGTGGAGAGAAGCGATTATGAATGTTGAGTTAAGTCAGCGAAAAATACTTTCTTCTTTTGAACGTGCATTGTCACTAGAACAGGAGAGTGTAAGTCAGTCTTTTCAAGTTATGAAAGACAGCTTTCAATCTATTTTTGACGGCTTTGACCAAGTTGATCAGGCTTTACGCCGTTCTTTTGTATCAGTAGGAACGAGAATAGCGGAAATAAGACGCCATCTGATAGGATACCCTCAGACGTTGCTCCACCGGATGAAAGCTTTAATCAATAACACTAAACAAGTGGCAGGTTCACTAAAAAACTCATTGGAAAGATATAGTCCAGAACATCAGTTTAAACTAGGGTATAGTATTGCTCACTCACAGGGTGTTATTGTGAGGAATGTTAGTCAAATTACCCCCGGTCAAAAAGTTGATGTTCGTGTCCAAGATGGCTCTTTCATATCAGAGGTCAAAATTATTAATAAAAATAAGTAAAATGGCGGAAAAACAAGTTAATTTAAAAGATTCGCTAAAGAAACTTACCGATATTGTAGCTTGGTTTGAACAACAGGAAGAAGTTGATGTTGAAGCCGGACTTGAGAAAGTTAAGGAAGGGGCTGAATTAGTAAAAGTTTGTAAAAAACGTCTTTCTGAAATTGAAAATGAGTTTGAACAAATACAGCGTGAGGTAAATCAAGATAATAATGTTAAATCCATACAATAAGAAACCTGAACAAAAAATTAAATATATTTATACAAAACCCAAGAATGGGGAGGAAGCCAAAGAGGCTCAAAGGAGGCTAGACCGTGCTTTTGATATACTTTTTACTGAAGTAGACAGAAGGTTAAGAGAAAGAGCAAGTGGTTCGAAAAAATAGCGGAAATTTTTTCTGGATTAGCCAAAATCGAGTTTCTCTGGAAAGTTGCCTAAGGGGGGTCTCTTTGATTGATCCTACCTAATAACTACCCGTTCCACCCTACGGGGGCCTTCCTTGGGGGTAAGGGGGCTCTCTGGTAGACTTTTCATCCCTTCAAGGCAAATGACTTCAGGTCGTGCCAAGCCTTCAATTCCTGTATCAATTGGTTAAAATCAAATATACTTAGGTCCACCAAACGAAACATTGTCGGAATTAAGAATATGGAGCGATTTTGCGGGAGCCAAAATCGCGCTATCATTTTTTTCAAAACCCTTTCCGCCTACGGCGGAAGCGGTGAATTCCCAAAGTTCCCCCCAATTGCATGAAAGCGTTTTGTTTTTGAGAGTGGGGTTAGAGCCGATTTTTTGGAAAACCTCTTTCCACGCGAAATATTTTTCGCTTTTTTCAAAAATAACGGCTTC
>Ga0100403_1003753_pt1 | contig 11085 bp, 14 predicted proteins | sample CryGeymet201501t_FD_83663 | JGI IMG/M metagenome (GOLD analysis project Ga0100403, IMG submission 83663) | Groundwater microbial communities from Crystal Geyser aquifers in Utah, USA - Crystal Geyser metaG 2015-01t | ecosystem: Environmental > Aquatic > Deep subsurface > Groundwater | place...
CTTGAATCCAGAGATTTTTATCGATACCAAAATGTTCTAAAATTCCGTAGATTGAAACAAAAAGTCCGGAAACGAGGGAGTAGGTGATAATTTTTTGTTTAAATCTGTCATCGACATACAAAGAAAGGATTAAAAAAAGAGCTGAATATGAAATCAGAGAGAGTAAACCACCATTTAATCGAGAGTAATAGCCAAAGGTGGAGGTGTGGGGATCAATGGAGAAGAAAGTAGATATTAGTTGGCTAGATAAGAAGATGAGTAGTGGAATAGTAAATCTATTTTTTGAAATAAGAGGTGCTTTTCCCTGAATCCAGTTTAGGAGATGAAAAAAAATGATAAAAAGAGAGCAAAGATAAACAAAGTACATTTTGGGAATTTCGAAAAGCTCTGAGGTGGCGGAAGTGAAGAGAAAGGGGGTAAAAGAAAAAAGGACAATAAAAATGAATCTGACAATAGAGGTCACGTGTTTATTTTAGCAGTAATTGTTATACTGGTGGAGTGAAATGGTGGACAAATTTATTGGCAAATTTTTTTTGGGAAGTGGGGGTAGATCTCGGGAGTAGCAGTGTCAAAATTTATGTTAAGGGTAAGGGAGTGGTCGTTGACGAACCAACGATGGTGGCAAGATTGAAAAAGAAAAGAAACGGAGTACATAAATTGCTTATTTATGGGCAAAAAGCGAAGGAGATGGTAAATCGGGAGCCGAAACAGATTGAGGTGGTGGCACCAATCAATAGAGGGACAGTGGCGGACATGGTGACAGCCGAGGCGTTGGTGGCTTATTTTATGAAATTAACAAATGAAATTCCGAGTGTTTACCCAAAAATATTAAAACCGAGGGTGATCTTGGGAGTTTCGGGGACGATTAGTGAAGTGCAAAAAAGAGCCTTTAGGACAATCTTTTCTCAGGTTGGAGTGGCAAGAGTAGTGCTGGTGGAAAGTGGGGTTTTGGGAGTATTGGGAAGTGGTTTTAAACTTGAAGAAAGTGGGGGGGTGTTATTTTTGGACATTGGTGGAGGAAAGACTGAGGCAAGTTTAGTGTCAATGGGTGGGGTAGTTATAAGTAGAGGGTTAAAAATGGGTGGGGATGATTTTGATGAGTCGATTATCAATTATGTGAAAATGAAATATGGCCTATTGATAGGAAAAAATACGGCAGAAAAGGTTAAGATTGAGATGGGAGGGGTAATTAGAGGGCGAGATTTGGAAAATAATTTACCAAAGAGTATTCGATTGAAATCTGAAGAAATTAAAGAAGCAACTGCATTAAACATTAAAAGAATAGTAAATTTGGTGAAAGTTATTTTGGACGAGATGCCAACAGAAATGACGGATGATGTTTTGAAAAGAGGAGTAATAATGTCAGGGGGCGGATCCCTGTTTCCAGGGATTGATAAATTGATTGAGGAAGAGGTTAAAATTAACGCGGTGGTAGTATCAACTCCAAATTACGGAGTGGTTAAGGGGGAGGGTGAGCTTTTAGAGAACGAAGATTGGTTTGAAAGAGTCAAATTAATTTCGATAATGAACTAAATGAAATATTGGTTGTTAAAAGCAGCATTAGTCTTGAGTTTTGGGATATTGCTGGTATCGGTGATCAATTTGAATTTGGTTAAGGGAAATTATTATCGTGATTTGGCGATGAATAATAGAATTACAAAAATTGTAATACCGGCACCTAGGGGGAAAATTTTGGACAGGAAGGGACGGGTGGTGGCAGATAATATTGATTTTGATGGAGTGATAAAACGATTTTATCCCTATGGAGAGTCAACTTCTAATATAACTGGTTATTTGGCGAATGTTAATCAAAGTGAGCTGAAGGATGGAAAATGTAATCGAAATTTACAAAATCAAAGTGTGGTAGGAAGGTCAGGAATCGAAAGCGTAATGGATTGTGAGTTGATGGGGACAGATGGTTATAAGCTGGTTGAGGTTGATGCTAAGGGTAAAGATAATCGTGAATTGGGGCAGTTAGATGCAATTAAGGGAGAGGATATAACATTGAGTATTGATGCTTATTGGCAGGAAAAAATTTATAAAATTCTTGAGGGAAGAAAGGCGGCAGTAGTAATGAGCGAGCCGAGTAGTGGTCAAATTATTGCCTTGGTGTCTTCGCCAAGCTACGATGCGAATAATTTTAATTATAGTTACGATATTAATACGATAAAGACGTATTTGAGGGATACGCAGAATTTGCCAATGTTAAATCGGGCAATAGGGGCAAGATATCATCCAGGAAGTGTATTTAAGCCAATAGAGGCACTGGGAGCTCTAGAGGATGGCCTGATTGATGAGAACACTCTGTATGAGGACACGGGGGTGATAGAAATTGGAGATTATTCTTTTAATAATTGGTTGTGGACTAAAAAGGGAGCTACTGATGGAATGGTGGATGTGGTTAAGGCGCTTAAAAGGTCAAATGATATCTTTTTTTATAAGCTTGGGGAAGAGATGGGAGTGGATAGAATTAAGGACTGGGCAGAAAGATTTGGATTGGGAGAAGTGACGGGAATTGAGCTTCCGGGAGAAGTAAGTGGACTGGTACCAGATGATAAGTGGAAGAGGGATAATGTGGGGGAGAGATGGTATTTGGGTGATACTTATCATTTATCGATTGGGCAGGGAAATATGACAACAACACCTTTGCAAATTAATCAAATGACGAATATTGTGGCTAGCGGAGGAAAAAAGTGCCAAATGAGTATTTTGAAAAGCGGAAAGACGAATTGTGATGAGGTTAAGGCAAGGGCTAATAACTGGAATTTGGTGAAGAGGGGAATGGAGGAGGCTTGTAAAACGGGGGGGACGGCGTGGCCACTATTTAATTTCAAAACTGAAATTGCTTGTAAAACGGGAACGGCAGAATTGGGAGATGGGAGTCATGATACTCATGCCTGGTTGACGGCTTTTGCCCCGGCAGATAGTCCGCAAATTTCGATAACAGTGTTGGTTGAAAGAGGAGGAGAGGGAAGTGATGTGGCAGCTCCAATTGTGGGGGATATTTTGAAAGAATGGTTTAATGAATCAGAAACTTTGGTACCAAGATATGCGGATGATGGGACAATTCACTAAGATTTTGTTGTATAAATAGTTATGAGGAGAAGGGTGGCGGTGGTGGGAAGTAGAAAAATGAGTAATTACGGAAAAGAGGTAATAAATCAGTTATTAGTTACGAGTTTTCAGTTACGAGTCAAAGATTTTGAAATTGTGACAATTAGGGTGTCTGGTTGTAATAGTGAAATTTTTAGAAAATGTCAGGAATTAAAGATAAGATGCCGAGTTTTTGAGGGAGATAATTTTCAGATACTTAATGATAAAATCGCTGAATATTCCGATCTGTTGGTGATAATTGAGGGTGGTGAAAGAAGTGGGACAATACTTTTAGCTCAGAATTTTATTGATAAAGGAAAGAATGTTTTTTGTGTACCCGGGAGAATAACTGATGAGGGAAGTTGGGCAACAAATTGGTTGATAAAACAAGGAGCGACACCTTTGCTGGAGGTGGACGACTTGACAGAGGCTTTACAATAGATAACAATGGCAGTTATGCAAAAAAGGCTTTTAATAGTCGAATCACCAACCAAGGCACGAACTATTTCCAAGTATTTGGGGGATGGTTTTGAAGTGATGGCGACGGTGGGACATTTTCGAGATTTACCTAGTAGTAAGATGGGGGTTGATTTGAAAAAATTTACGGTAGATTACGTGATTGATCCTAAAAAAAAGGCAGTGGTATCTGAATTAGGTAGACTATCATCAAGGGCAAGTGAAATATATTTAGCGGCTGACCCTGATCGTGAAGGAGAGGCAATTGCTTGGCATGTAAAGTGGCTTTTGACTGAGGGTCAAAAAAAGAAAATTGATGAGAAAAAAATTTCAAGAGTAGTGTTTCACGAAATTACCAAGGAGGCTGTAGAAGAGGCCCTGGGCAAGGCAAAAAAGATCGATATGGATTTGGTTAATGCTCAACAGGGAAGAAGAGTTTTGGATAGGGTGGTAGGGTATTCTTTGTCGCCAGTACTTTGGAAAAAGGTTCGTCGAGGTTTATCGGCTGGTAGGGTACAGTCGGTGGCCGTAAGATTGATATGTGAAAGGGAAAGAGAGATTGAAGAATTTAAGAAAGAGAAGTTTTTTAGGATTGGAGCAACTTTTAAGAAAGGTGAAAGCTTTGAAACTGAATTGCAAAAGGTTGAGGGAAAGAATTTTATTGAAAGTACTAAAATCAAGTTGTTTGATGGTGAATATAGCTACTCTAAATCGTTATTTTCCACTGAAGAACAGGCAAAAGAGTTTACTGATTCTTTGGATAAGGAATTTGAAGTTTCAAAGATTAATGTTAGGGAAGTAAATCGATCACCTTTACCAGCTTATACGACTTCTAAGCTACAGCAAGCTGGAGCAAGAAGATTTGGATGGTCGGGTAAGCAGACGATGACTTTGGCACAAAGATTGTATGAACAAGGTTTGATTACTTATCATCGAACTGACTCCGTTTATTTGTCAGATAAGGCAGTGGGGGAGTTTAGGAACTTTATTGAGAAAAAATACGGAAGTGAGTATTTATCACCTACTGTTCGGGTATATAAAAATAATTCAAAAAATGCCCAAGAGGCCCATGAGGCAATTAGACCGACTAAGGTGGCGGAGATGGAACCTAGAAATCTGGATAGTAAAGAACTGAAACTGTATCAATTGATTTGGAAGAGGGCGGTGGCAACTCAGGGGGCAGTGGCCAAAATGGAGAGCAATAGTGTGGAGTTAATGAACAAGGGAGCTTTGTTTAAAGCTAATGGATTGAGGGTAGTTTTTGATGGATTCTATAGAATTTCTGGGGAAAAACACGAAGATCAACTGTTGCCAGAATTAAAGGTAGCAGAAAAAATTGTAGCAAAAAAAATAAATGTGACGGAAACGGAAACAAGTCCAATGCCGAGATATTCAGATGCTTCCTTGGTGGCGGCAATGGAAAAACAGGGGATAGGCCGACCATCAACTTACGCACCAATTATTTCGACGATTGTTAATAGGCAGTATGTGGAGAAGGAAGAGGGAAGGTTTAGGCCAACGAGTTTGGGTGTTGCAACCAATGAGTTTTTAACGAAAAACTTTCCTAATGTATTGTCTTTACCTTTTACGGCGAACATGGAGACTGATTTAGATAAGGTAGCTTTGGGTAAGGCTGATTGGAGAAAAATGATGAAAGATTTTTGGAAGGGTTTTGAAAAAGAGTTGAAAAATGTGGAAGATCACGCAGAAAGAGTTAAGGTATCGGTGGAAAAAACAGGGGAAAAGTGCCCCTTATGTAAAGAAGGGGATTTGGTGATTAGGGTGGGGAGATTTGGAAAATTCATATCCTGTTCTTTGTTCCCAGATTGTAAATATACGGCACCGTTCAGGGAAATGGCGGGATTTGCCTGTCCGGAATGTGGAAAGGAGGGAGTGGTTAAGAAAACAAAGAGTGGAAAGAAGTTCTTTGGCTGTAGTGATTACCCCAAATGTAAGTGGGCAAGTTGGAAAAAGCCATAGTTAAGGACGTTTTGGTGGTGTTGATCTTTTTCCGTTTGAATTACCAGCCTTTCGGCGAACATTAAGAAAGGTAAGATCTCCGATGGGTTCTGGGTTGTCAGGTAGACGAGTTACGGTTTTTAAAAGAGCCGCCTGTTTTTGAGTTTCTATTTGTAAAGGTGTTGCTGATTGTATTGAAGGATAGCTAGGAAAGCGCTTATTTCTTTCTTGTCTCCTATCTCTTATTTCTTTAGGGGTTGTTTCTGGCATAGATTTATTTTTCTTTAATAATTAGGGGCTGACGAGATTGGGCTGGGGTGGAAATAGGGTCGGGAGTATAGGCTTGACCAAATTCGTCACTAAGATCATTTCGGCCTGCTGGTGTATCTTTGTAAAAAAATGATTGTTCTTTAGACATATGTTTTGTTATGGGTTGATAAATAATGTTTTTTAAAATTAAAAAAGAGTTGACAATGTATCTACTTCTTCTGGAGTAAAGTCAGGTGACAATCTAAGTACTAGCATGTTGGTTGATAATTGGCTCATTAGAGTTTCCCCCGTGTTTACAGTTCTAGTTTCGGGCATGGAAGCATTGCTGACTGGTTTATGTCCTATAGTTTCTGGTGACATTGTTTTTAGTAATTAATGTTTAATTAATATAACTATAGGACTATCTCATAATACTTGTCAAGGGGCAAATTAAACTTAAAACCCCTCCAAGGATAAGGAGGGGTAGATATTTATAGAGACGATTGCTATCTGCTAAGATGTTCTTCTATTTGAATAATTCTTTGACAAATCTTTGAGCCTGGCGTGATGTTAGCTTTCTCTTTTCTTCTCACTAGTTTACAGGCAGGTTCTGAGGTGCAATTTTTACAGGGGTTTTCTAGTGTTTCTGTATGTCCGCCTGTTTGGTCAATTCTTTGTAATGCTTCTACTGTTGATGAGTTCATGTTTTATATGTAAGGAATAAGTAATGGGTGAGTGTAGCAAGGGTGAGATATCTAATTCAATGACTGTGATCTTGAGTACGTATGGGTTAGACTGAGAGGTTTGAGATGTATCTTAGTCTGTTATTTCATTGAGAATTCTGCCGACATGTTCTTGATTTGGGTCATGTAAATTTATTTGGAAATTTTTGATCATTTCTGGCCTTGGATTGAGAATCTTATCGTTTATTTCATTTTCTCTTCTTTCCTGAGTCAGGATATGGGCGGTGACACCGATGATGGAGGAGTTGGGATGTTGTTGAAGAATTTTTTGTTGCTGATTAAAAAGTTCTGGTTCGCTGTTTTGGTCAAAGGTTAAAATTTTATTGGCTAATTCATTAAGTATTTCTGGATTATCATTGGGTTTACTATCAGGATTTTCAAGAGTATATATGGACTTTAGGTAGGAAAATAGACCCCAGAAAGCGCATTCGGTTTTAGAGGCAATATTTGGTTTTCCTTTGTACTGTTCAACAACAGCGCTAGCATAAGCAAGGGCATGGGTATGGTGACTTAGTCTAAGATGTTCATTTTTTTCTTGGTTATAAAATTGATCTCTTAAAGTCATTACGGGATCATTTCCTGAAGGTTCTGTGTTTTTGGTCATGCTGTCATTTTACTTTACCCCAACGTTCTTGGGAAGTTCGAATTAGCTTGTCGCGGCCTTGGTTATGGCAAGAAAGAGGTGAGAGGGTGGTGGCATAGAAAGGATTTTGAGTTTCAGAGTCAATACTAAGTTTACAAATAATTTGATATTTACCAATTTTTACAAGATCTTCGGGAGGGAATTTAGGACCAAATTCTTTACTGAGAAGATAGGCGTCCTGGTTGCCAACGACAAAGGAGAGAAGAGAGCCAACATTACCAAAAATGGCGTCTTGGATGGGGCGGTCAAGTTGAGCCATATATTGATTGGCGACAATGAGGTTTAATTTAAACTTTCGGGCCTCGGAAAGGATTTTGATAAAGGCTTCGGTGGCAAAGTTTTGGAATTCATCGACATAAAGATAAAAATCAGAACGTTCAGATTCGCCCTGGAAAACACGGTTCATAGCAGAAAGCTGGATTTGAGTAATCAACATGGCGCCAAGAAGAGCAGAGTTATCTTCGCCTAATTTTCCAGTGGAAAGATCGGCAATAAGAATTTTCTTTTCGTTCATAATGTCTTCGATGCGAATCTTGGATTTAGGGTGAGCAATAGTGTTTCTGATGTTAGTTGAGGAAATGAATTGACCGACTTTGTTGAGAATAGGAGAAATGGCTTCGTTTTGAAATTTATTGTCCATTTTGTCGAATTCATTGGTCCAAAAGTTGACTAGGGTTTGATTTTTGAGTCCGGCGACAACTTTTTGACGATAATTTTTGTTGGTTAATATTTCAACAACGTGGGTCAAATCTGAGCCCGGGGTGTTGACGAGGGTGAGAACGGCGTTTCGAAGGATGTGTTCAAGCCTAGGGCCCCAGGAAACATTGCCGTAAAGTTTTTTGAAAATTGAAATGACGCCAGAAGCAACTAATTCCTTTTGTGAGTCATTTTGAGCTTCAAGGACATTTAGAGGATAGACATAATCGGGATCAGCTGGGTTGAAGTAACAACAATCGTTGATACGAGAGGCGGGAATGTAGTCGAGAATAGTGTTGCACAAGTCACCATGAGGATCGATGATGGCAACACCACGACCTTTTCTGATATCGTCGATGGCCATGTTGGCAATAAGGGTGGTTTTTCCGGTACCAGACTTTCCAATGATGTAAGTATGGCGGCGACGATCTTCACCTTCTTTGATACCAAAGATGGTGTCTTGATTATGAAATTCGGTTTTGGCAAAAAAGGTGATTTTTTCCTTGGCGGCGTCGTCGAGATTGATGGCAACGGGGAGGTTTTCGGGGGGGTCAGAGAAAAGATTTTTACCCCAGGCAATGTTGGGGAGTTTGGTGAGAGAGGTGGGAAAGTGCCAAAGAGCAGAAAGTTCCTCAACATTTAAAATTTGTGTTGAAAGACCGGGTAAAAAAGATCGATTAAAAATTGATTTTTTGAGGTTTCTTTTGTAGAGAAAAGAGGGGGAAGAGGGCTTGATAAAGTTGCCTCTGGGGGAGGTGTAGATACCAAAAGAGGAGGAAATGGAATTTAATAGCGAGGGGTTGTTACTGAGAAGATTTATCTGGGTTAATAGACCAGGGTATTGAATTTTGGTTTCAAAAACTTGTTTATCTGGATGGGCTTGGCGAAAACCTTTTTCTTTGTCGACTACGATGCCGTTTTGAATGACGGAAATAATTGATGATTGCCAGTTTTTGGGAGGGGCAGAAAGAAGAATTTGGTAGACAAAAAAATCTTGGGGTTGAATGGAGCGAGCCAAGGGAGAAAGAACTGAGGCTAGGGGATCGGTGTCACGAAAATCACGGTTGGTTTTGAGGGGGTAGGTATAGGGACGGGCAAGAGTTAGTTGACTCATGGATAATTCGTTTGTAAACGAATTTTTGCGGTGCTCGCTACCTACGGGCTTGGCTACGCCTTCGCGTTCGCTGTGCTCCGAAAAATTGTTTACTCCACTTTTATCCACTAATCTATCTAAATAGTCTTTTGATTCTTTGGTGACGGCGGTGGGGTATTGGGCAAGAATTTGGGCACGAAAAAACTCGAAATTAGCGGCGGGAATGGTGACATAGAAATGGATTTGTCCGTCGAGAAGGACGATTTCTAAGGAGGTGATGGTTGTTTTTTTGCCAAAGATACGGTTGAAAAATGATTTGTGACTCATTTGGACAAAGTTGCTAAGAAGAGAGGACATGGATTCAGGGGTGAACTCGTTTTCCTGGGGTAGACGGATTTCTAAAATTTTCCAAAGAGAAGTATCGGCAGTCATAGAAACATTATATAGTGATTTTAGGGCGCTGGCTAGCAGCGCCCCTACAGAGGGGCTATTGTAAAAACGTTACGAAAATGTTATATTAATGTTATGTTTATACCAAGCAAAGATAATATAAGTACAGTAACTGATATGCGGGTTGACGCTATCAGCTTTTTAAAAGATGTTCAAAAAAAAGGTATGAAGTATATTTTTCAGAGATCTGAACCGCAGGCGGTGGTGTTGAGTATGAAGGAATTTAAAACTATTTTAGAAAAGTTGGAGGATTGGGAGGATCAACAGTTGGTTTATAAGTTGGAAAAAGAAGGTAAAGGTAAAGGTTTTACCAGTTTGGAAGATTTGGCTAGAGAATATGAAGTTAAACTTTGAAATAGGTTTTTCTGATGAGGCAAAAAAGGATTTAAAAAAGTTATCAAAAAAAGATGCCGAAAGAATTTTTCTTAAAGCTAGTTTGTTGAACAAGTATCTGAACAATAACAATGTTAAAAAACTAAGTGGTGAATTGGGGGATTATTTTAGATTGAGAACGGGTAAGTTGAGATTGATTTTTGAGGTGGATAACAAAGCAAGGAGAATTAAGGTTGTAGAGGTGGCTTTTCGAAAAGAGGTATATAGATGAAAAGCGGGCGGGTGCGTGATAGAGTAGCAACATAGAATCAAGAATTAACAAACGACTACCTCAGTTGAAATGTCAGGATTGCGATGAAATTGGAATCGAAGAGAAGGGGAGGGTTTATTTGTGTTTAAATGGAATTGTTCCAAAAGAAAATAGAAATCGATTTGTCAGATATGCCTATCCGGAGATGGAGGCAATGCCAGTAGCTGTGTTGTGTCATGATCATGCCAAAAGAAGACGGAGATTACCGATTGAAGAAGGGAGCTTGGAAAATCAAGAATGGATGCTAAGGGTAGATGTAGCGGGAATGTTGAGACGGAGACAAGAAAAAGAGGAAGTAGTTGTTGGGGAAGAGAGTTTATTACTAAAGAGACTTGGTCGGGTTTATCACAAGTAAAGTATAAAAATGTGTGCAATAAATGTGTATTTGACTCCTTGATATTATAAGATATTGTGATAGACTGAGAAGTATCTTACAGAACTGCGGTGAGATACATAGCAATCACATTTGCGGGAAGTAAGAGTACTTTAAAAACCTGCGAAATATTTGTGATTGAGTAGGCCCGATGAGAGCACAATTGAAAGATTGTGAACTGATCGGGTTTCTACTCAATGTGAGTGGATTAAATTTGCCCAAAAGAAAAGGATAATAGCATGTGTCCAAACAATTCAACAAAAAAAGAATTACGGGCTTTAAAAAAGAAAAAGTTGAGTTTAGAAAAGAAAGGGAAAGGTTTATCGGAAGAAGAGACAAGAAGAATGTATAATTTAGAGCTTTCTTTAGGGAAGGTGAAGTCATGAATGACTTGACTCCTGGGAGTCCGGAAACGTGTCCCTCGAATAATTGCACGAATTGCCCGTATCGGGTTGAGTGTCGAAAGGCTGTCTTAGCCTCGATACCTCAAAACCAAATTCTGGAAGAAATCCAGAGACGGGATGAACTGCTCCAGCAGTGCACTGCTGGAGGAGAGCCGGACAAATAGTTGCCTGAGGTGGGGGGGTATTTATACCCCTCCACCAAACGGCCAAGGGCAAAAAACAACAAAACAAACACACACAAAAAACAAATATTTCGCAGGCATCATTAAAATTTTGATTATAA
>Ga0100403_1003755_pt1 | contig 11083 bp, 7 predicted proteins | sample CryGeymet201501t_FD_83663 | JGI IMG/M metagenome (GOLD analysis project Ga0100403, IMG submission 83663) | Groundwater microbial communities from Crystal Geyser aquifers in Utah, USA - Crystal Geyser metaG 2015-01t | ecosystem: Environmental > Aquatic > Deep subsurface > Groundwater | place: USA...
TACACCGATCATCTATTGGTTTATTTGATGGCTATGAGTAATGCATGATACCTCGTATGCTCTGCATCGAGGATGCTCATTTTCTTAAGAAAATTTTCTAATATTACGACTAGCATAGTGTGTAACTGCAACTGCTAGTGCATCAATGGCATCATCTATTACTTTATCCTTATTTGTCAATTTGAGTTGAATCAAGGTCATCTTTTCAACTGCTTTTTTATCAGCTTTGCCAAAACCCGTTACTGCTTGTTTTATCGTAACAGGATCATATTCATGAACGGTCATCTTTGCTTGAAGAGCTAGCGTGATAACAACTCCTCTAGACTCACTGACCCTGAGAGCTGTTTTAGTATTTTTTGAAAAATATAAATTTTCAATGGCAAGTTCTTGGGGGTTATATTGCTTAATAACTGTTGATAGATCTTCTATAATCTGACTATATCTTTTAAAGATAGTTTCTTTTTTATTTGTCTGTATACACCCGTATTTAATAGACTGAAGGTTAGGTCCAGTGATTTCGCAAATAGCCCAGCCTAGTCTGTCATAACCAGGATCAATGCCGAGGATGATCATGAGCAACTCTTTCTAGTGTTTTATAAACAACCTTTGCAGAACTTTTCCAATTAAACTTATCTATTTGAACTCTTTTATTTTTTAAAATTTCTTTTTTTTGTTTTGCTGTCATAGCTAGTACTTTTTCTAGTTTTTCTGCAATATCACTTGGATTATTTGGATCAACAAGAAGTCCTGAGTTTCCAACTACTTCAGGTAAACTAGAATTATTTGATACTACGGGAATGACATTGTGATGGAGAGCCTCAAGAGGCGGAATCCCGAAACCTTCATAAAGACCGACTAAAGCAAGAGTGTTTGCTTGTGAGATTAGAACCTCTTTCTCAAAATCTGTTACAAAGCCTGTCATGATAATTTGGTTTTTATATGGAGAATCCTCTACCCTTTTTATTACATCATCAGCTAGCCAGCCGATTTTTCCCGCGATTACTAGCTGAAGTGATTGTATTTTCTTTCTTCTGCCAATCGGTAATTTTCGCGAAACTTTCTCAAATGAATCAATTAAATTAACTAGATTTTTTCTAGGCTGGATAGTGCCGACATAAAGAATATATGGGCCAGTAATATTAAATTTATTTAAGACTTTATCTCTATGGAATGGGGCTATTTCTCTGCGAGGTGGATAAACAGCTGGATAGGCAATCACTACATCTTTATCCTCTTTTTTATATATATCAATAATGTCTTGTTTAGAGTATTCACTGATGGTGATTACTTTCTTTGCATTTTTGACTGAATATTTAGTCCATTTATCTAATTGAATGTAGTCTCTTTTTTTAAATTGATCTTTAAATTTTAAAAATGCTAAATCCATCACAGAACTAACATAGGGAATACTAGAAATTCTGGGAGCATAATGGCCTGGGGTATAAAAGACATCATAATTATCAGACTTAAAATACAGATGAATAGGTAGAGCCCACTGAGTCCAAAATTTCTGTGGAGTAACAACTTGATATTTCCACTTCTTGTTTTCTTTAGGCAGATCACTAATTGGTTCGCTTGAAAGTAGAATTGTAACTTTAACAGGCTTATTTCTGACAATATTGTAAATGTTCTTTATTATTTCAAAAGCATAAACATTACTACCTACTCTACTAGAAATATTGGCTTCATTACCATCTATAGCAATTCTAAGAGTCTGTTCGTCTTTAGTGGTTTTCTTGATAAATTCTTTCATAGACTGCCTTGGTTTCTTGGGCAACTCTCTCCCAACTAAAAAGTTGTAAACGAATAATCATTTTTTGTAATCGTTCTTGTTGTTGTTTTTTATTTTCACCTAAGATCTTTTCAATACCAGTTCTAATGTCTTCTATACTTTTAGGATTGACTAGCTCAGCTGCATTTCCAGCTACTTCAGGCATTGAAGAAACATCACTAGTAACAACTGGAGTACCAAAGGAGAAAGCTTCTAAAATGGGTAAGCCAAAGCCCTCATAGAGGCTAGGATAAACAAAGCAAGCTGTTTCAGAATACAAGACAACTAATTCTTCATCTGTAACCTTTCCTAAAAAGCGAGGTTTAACATCAAAATTTGCAAGTTGATTATCTTCTTTAGAAGTCTCATCCCAACCCTCCTCGCCAGCAATGATGAGATCATAATCTTTACTGAGAGGTTGCCAAGCTTTAATTAATCTCATCAAATTCTTCCTTGGCTCTCTAGTCCCGACAAAAAGAAGAAAGGGTTTATCAATTTTAAGTTTTGTTTGAATCTTATTATATTTATCTTCACTTAAATTATTTGCTACATCTACAGTTTCTTGGGGAAGTGCTTCATAAATGACATGAATCATATTAGGGGCTATGCCTAGTTCTTCTATAATATCTTTTTTGGTAGCTTTACTGACCGCAATGATATGAGCATTTCTATCTTTGAGAATTTTCCATGATTTCTGATGTCTTTTAAGAATCTTGGGATGAGCTGTTTCGGGAAATTTTAATATGGCTAGATCATGAATGGTAGAAACTAAAGGAATATTTTTATCTGGTGGTTGGATCCAATCCCAGGAATGAAAGAGATCTAATTTAGGAAAGATATTACTGATAGGATTAAAGCCATAATCCCAAAAACGTGTAGATAAACTAGGAGGAAGTTTTTGGATTTTAACTTTAACATTTGCTAAAGCAGAGTCAGTAATTTTTTTAAGACTTCTTTTTAATTTATTTTTTTGTCTAAGAGATGAGCCATATAAAAATAAATTAAGATTAGGATCTTGAGAAAGTGCTCTAACTAAATTGGCTGTGTAGCGAGATACCCCACGGTCATATATCAAGGATGAGATGTCTATTCCGATATTCATAGATACTATTTTAGCTTAAAACTGTCTGGAATGATAACTTAAGACACTATCTTTACGGGCAAAGACTCTGACAAAGCCAATATTAGGGTAGTTAATGATATCTATTTGTTGATAGCCATAACTCATCACTTCATTAATTATCTTATCTTCTGGATCAGACAGAGTTCGTAGATAGTCAAAGACTAAGACATACTGATAATCATTGACCTGTTTAAACATTTCTTTCATATCAGGAACTTGGTCAATGTGGAGAGTACCAGTACTTAGCTCTGGATAGTCTTGATTGTCATACCAACGCCATGGTGAAAAGGCAGCTGGGTGAGAGAAGATGACGAGTGAATTTTCTTTAGGATAAAGTCTAATGATCTCACTGTATAAATCTCGCCAGTTTTCTCTTTGTAAATTACTGTTAAAGAAGTAACTAGTAGTTGAATATAGATTAACTAGTAATAATAATCCAACAAGCAGGTTGGCAAAAATTTTTCTTTTGGCAAAGATATAGCTACTAGAAAACATCAGATAAAAGAAAGGTAGGAGGTATAGAACTCTTTTTGGTCTTAAGACAGGTACCCAGAAAGAGATTATCCATGCTGTCAGTAGTGGTATAAAAAATGCTATTAATATTGTAATTAGTGATTGAAAATGCTTTTGATTTTCTTTTTTTGAGGTTGTTTTAATAAAAAGTGATTTAAAATAGTTAACAGCTCCTTTTTTATCTACATCCTTATATATTATTAAAACAAAGAAACCAAGGACTAGGGTTGTGATGGTAAACATCAAAGTAAAATCAATGTTTAAGACTCCATAGATAAACTTACCAAAAGTTAAGCTGATAGCCTTAATTTGTGAAATTGAAACAACTTTATCCCAGCCAGGGAGTTGTTCTCTAACACTTCCACCTTCTTGAAGTTGACCTAAGAAACTAGGTAACCAAGGTAGGAATGATAATGAGGAGAGCATTAAAGAAAAGATTAGTTGTTGGGTATAATTGCGATGTTGAACAAAGATATAAACAAGTTGAGCAATTAATAGGAATGGATATAGGTAACTAGAATAAAGACCTAAAGCATTAAATATAGCTAAGAGAAATAACCTATGATCTAGTTTTAAATTTAACTTCTTTATTTCAAAATAGCTATTTTTGTGATTTCCTTTCTTGCTATTCTGATTTGTCAAAGAGACCAACATCCACCATGATATTAAAGCAAACATAGCTGGTAGTGAGTAAGGTCTTAATTCTTGAGAGTAGAAGATATGGAATGAGGAGGTAGCAAGTAATAGTGATGATATTAGTCCTACCTTTTTATTAAACAATAGCTCCCCCACTTTATAACTGGCAAAGATTGTTACTAGCCCAGGGATCAATGCCCCAAACATTCTTAACCACCATTCACTGTCTGAAAAGTACAAAGCAAAGTGAGTGATGTAATGAATCAAAGGAGGTTGGAAGTCAGCTCTGATTAATAATTGCTGAGAAAATGGTCTAGATGATTCCAGAGCTTGGGCTGCTTCGTCTAACCAAAAGGAACCATTTAAAAGTGGTAATCGTAAACCTAGAGCAAATAAGAGAATAAGTATAATTAATGAGTTATTTTTAAACCATTTAAGTATCATGGTTACATCATAGCAGATTAATTATCTGTAGAAAATTATTTATTATTTATATATGTAGTAGTGTAAATAGAAAAACCCCCGCATGTGTAATGTGGGGGTTTTGTTGTTAGTGCTTGGTACTCCCAGAATTGGGGTCATAAGGCCAATTCTCTCTTTGCTCTCTGAACATATTTTCTAGAGAAATTCTTACTAATGTCTCTAGATATTGCTGTAAGGTCATGTTCAACTTTTTGGCCTTCTGGTCCAATGACCTCAGTTCACGTTCCTTTTCGGACAAGGGGTTACTCCTTTTTAATTTTAAAAAATATAAGGAAGGCGATATTATATACACACCCACTGTGTATGTCAACTTTTTATAGACATATCAATTATTTAAAATTCAAAGGGGGTAACTTTAGCTCCACCATCTGCTCTGATCTCAAATCTAAGTGCTTGAGGGTTCATCTTTTCGTTAAAGCCAGTCTTAAGAAATGAAACATTCCCAAAGTCTTGTGTATGATCTTCTTTTTTATCTAAAATTTTCACTATTATGTCAGGATCATATTTAGCTTCTTCTCCCCCATTACCAGCAATAATGTAAATGCTTTTTCCTGTTAGCTGATTTAGTTTAGGGACGACTAAATTTATAAAGTCAGAATTGTATTGTAAATCTTCATAGGAGAAGATGAAAATATAATCAGTTTCTGAGAACTCGAGTTCATAGAAACTATTATAAAAAGCTAGTTTTTCTGCTTTAGTCAGAGTATGTCTTTCAGCTGCTCTAAAATTAATAAAGTAATTATTAGCAACGACGAATTTTTGATATCCTGGCATGTTACGTTTTGGATCTAAATTATTTGCAACATTAATCAGTGGCTTATCTAGTAAGCTGACAAAACCACGATTAAGTAAAGTGTAACGCCAGTCATCAAACTGTTTGACCAGATCTCCGATCATGACGATGAAGTCATCTGAAGTATCTGTAAGAGGTGTGATCCTCTGAGCAAATTGGGTTTCATAATATCGTTCTGGTTGTCCAGGGATAGGTTGGTTTTCTTTAAGAGCTGGGTCAGGATAAGTGTGAGCTAGTACGATGAAGGATAAATCCTGTTTCTGATTTTGTGCAACATTAGGGAATGTTTTAGCCAATGTAACTCCATTGTAGATGATTGGTTCTACTAGTTTAGAAAGTATTTCCTTCTTACTTAATTGATAGAAGTTACATAGCTCATTACACTCTAGATCAATTACTTTAGTAGTAAATTCTTTTCTCAGATCTCTAAAGTCATTGATTAAAGCATCGGTGAAATAGATGGGGTTTGTTTCTATGATTGAGGAATAAAGATTATGTAGATCAGTTGGTCTAGTTACTTGATTATAATCAAAGCCAAAGTCTCCCCAGACGTTCTTAGCATCATTAAATAAATCTTGGTGAGGTGTATATGGTAGTAGTAAATAATTATTATTTCCATACAAATCAAAATGATATGGATTACCTGCTGTGATTAAATATGGACGATCAGCTAGTTTGCGATAAAAAGTTAAGTTAGCTCTTTTGATCGTTTGATATGGGACAGTTTTTTCTCCTAGTTTATTATCTACAAATAGAGGGTCAGGATGATGAGTATAACCATAGTAAGTGAAGATAATTAGTCCTAGTAGTAAGACAGATAAAGTAATATTTTTAGAAAAGAAGACTCGATATAATTTCTTAAAATGAGGAATCATTAGTAGTTTTAAGTAAAGAGCTAAGGAAGCGGCTAACATTAGGATATTTATCGAGGTTGATTCCATCACCCATTCTCTAATCAGTGGGTTTAACAAGAATAAGATTAAGAAACTTACTTGCCACCATTGGCCTCTAACAAATTTTCTCAGTGAACCATACAAGAAGATTAAGGTTAAGGAGAACAAGAAATAATTGATAAAGAAGTAGGCATTTGGATTAGTTAAGATTTGATAGATTGGGACTAAAAGAATAGCATAGACTGGAGCAAAGTTAACTGGTAGTGAGGTTGATTCTCTACAGAGACTAAAGTCATTATTGTCTGCTATACATCTAGCTAAGACTAAATTCTGATAATTATCACCTTTGAAATTAAACTTATTTAATATACTAAACTCTTCAAGGTAGGGATTTCTCCATAACAATAATCCCATCACCAAGAATGCGACAAGTAATGGCCAACGTTTGTTCCAGAATTTTTTTACAATACTTCGGTATTGTTTATCTAGCTTACGAGCAAGCTTATTATCATTTAACCAGAATGCCTTCAGAGTTAGACCAGCGATCAACCAATAAATAAAGGCAATTTTTGAGGCAGCAAAGACATCTATATAGATAGCGTTAAATAGCAGGCCTATTGTTGATCCAATAAAGGCTTGTGAATAGACAAAGGACGGAGTGAGAGGTTTAGGAGAACTATTCTTTAAGACTAAGAGTAATAAAATAATAATCGAATAGAAACTGAAAAAGCCCAATAGTCCAGTCTCACCCAATGTTCTTAGAAAGTTATTATCAGTGCTATCACTATCGGTAAATTCATTTAAGGCCTTTTTATTTAAGTTGGCATAGCTAGAACCAAGGTAGATATTTCTTCTGAGGCCAGTGATAGCATTGGGCCAGAGTTCATCAAGTCTAATCCCCATTGAGATACCATATTTTACTGCATTTGGGGACCAGTCTAGTTTCTTTTCAACATATTCAATTGCTTTATCACCATTATCTAGAGTGATAATCTTTTCTTCATAAATAGGCTCTGTGTTAGTCCAGTCCTTGGGTTTGCTTGTATCAGTGTCAGAGGTATAGAACTGACCGACCAGCTGACCAACCACTGGGATTTTTAGAGATAAATCTAAGAAGGTGGTTGCCATCTCTTTATTTAGAGTAAAGACAGCAGTTGATAGAACAATTAGAGTTACAAGTAATCCGACAAAGTACTTAGATAATTTTTGCCAATTAAGTTTTTGTAACCTTAAGTAATTTAAAATAATCACCAGATGAGATAGACCATAGGCAAGCAATGATGTTTTTGAGCCAGATAAAAGGAGCATCCAGATCCCTCCAAGCTCAATTAACCCTAAAAATATCTTCACTCTAATACTCTTGTTATAAAGTAGGTAGGCAAAAATAATTGGTAAGACAATCACCATGTAAGCAGCCAGATCATAATGGCCACCAAAGGTAGATTGGACACGAGCACCCTCTCCTAAAGTTAAGGCTTGGCCTTTGGAATATTCTCTGTTCATTGTTGAGTATAAAGGCCACTCTAGATACTTCTGCCCAGCTCCATAGACAGTTATAATGATAATTATCCCAATCAGTAATTTAAAGAAGGTGTTTAACTGTTTCTGATCAGTTAGACCAGCAAAGGCTACGACAAATAAAGAGAAGTACTCTGCATACCTAATAAAGTGTAAGCCACTCTTACCTATATGCAATAGCTCACCAGGGATTGTCTTATTTAAAAATATTCCAGAAAAAATAGAAGCCAAGCCAATTACTAAGTAGCCAACTATTGCCCAGAAGAAAAAGGTATCCCACTTAATTTTCTTTCTAAACCATTGAACAGCCCAGACAATGCCAATCAGAAATACAAAAATATCTTCTAATCTAACTCTGACTAAGTAACCAGGGATGATATCAGCTAAGGGTAGTTTGGGATAAAGAGGAATAAAGACAAAAAGAAAAGCTGTTAAATAAAACAACACATTTTCATCCAGATGATGAAGAAACTGTTTAAGCTTTGGCACTAATTATAGTCTAGCAAAACTGAAGGATTAAGCAATAAGGCTAGAGGAATTAATATTCATTACTCAATATTTACTTTTTTAAATTAATTAGCCGAGTATTAAGTGAATTATCAATAATAATCAGTTTCTCACAGAGGATTTTGTTTTCAAGATTGTTAATTCTAGTTGAATCGGAGTCAATCAGGTGGATAAAGCTATTTAATTGAACATCTTGGCATAGGGATGAATTAAAGATTTGATAATATCCTCTGCTATCAATAGGTGAGGCGATAAAGGTTGGCAGTGTTCCCCATCTTTGATAAAGGATATCTTGCCATGAATTACCAGAATTATTTTTTTCACATTGCCCAATAAGCTCTGCTTCGACAATCAGAGTATGATTAGCAGATTTAAATAGCATCTGACAGTCTGATGTCCAAACTATCTCCTCAAATGAGTAATCAGCGTTTATACCTTTTTTGAATTCATCTGTAATAGTATCTATTGAGTCATTATTTATAAGATTGTTATAGAAGAGATATGCTCTGAAGGCTGGATAAGGATTTGATGTTAGGATAACTACTGGTTTATCCTTTATTCTTTGTGAATATTCACTCAGTAATCTTTCTTTAAAAAAATAATTATCAGCTGAGTAGATCGGGTAATTATTTTGGAATGAGTACCAAAAATAAGAAAAATTAATTAGAAGTAAAGAGATCATGAAAAATTTAATTAATAAATTTTTTATAGATTTATTTGTTAGTTGAAGAATAAAATAGAGTCCACTTCCACTAAGAATTGTTAATAATGGAAAGATGAATCCAGCTCTAAGGGCTGTAGATGTACCAGAATGGATTGATGCTGGTATTGGGCTTATTAATAATAGTAAGAAAATTAAAATAGAGAATTTTCTAAATCTAGAAAATAGGAAGAAGACACCAATAATTATTAAAGGTAAATCAATTAAATGCAAATAGCCTACTTGTTGTAAAGAGAATAAAATTGTGGAATCATTCCCGGTGATAAATAGATTTACTGGGTTAAAGGTATTAAAGTATCTGATCGCAATCTCTCTGATCAAGAAGCTATATTTATTAATAAAAATGCTAGCGTATGGTGAATTAAAACCTAATCTTCTTACAGAGTTAACAAGACCAGATAAAAAGTCAGTTTGTGAAAACAATAACTCAGATTGTCTTCCTCCATATTTACTTAAGGAAAATATAAATAATAAACTTAATATACCTATTAGTATCGTAAAGATTAAATATGGAATATAAATTTTTTTCTTTTCTTTTTTTGGAATTACAAACCACTGCCATAGAAATGGTATTGCTACAAGAAATGGAAAAATTATCTTATAACCGTGGTAGGTATATAAACCTAAAGTGAAGCTAATTACTGAAAAAAGGACCATCGTTAAAGATTTAAATAAATTTTTTTGTTTAGAAATTTCTAATAAAAGGTGAATACCTAAAAGATAGAAGAAGATACTTGCTGGAGCTTCATAGGCAGTATGAGAAAATAATATACTCCATGGGTTTAGAGCATAAGCTAAACTAGCACTTAGTCCAAGATTTTGATTATTTGTTAATTTAAATACTAATAAACCTATAAGGGCTACAGTCAGAGCACTAATGATTACAGATAATAGCCTAGCCTCAAATAAACCCAATGGTAAAAAATAATTTGGGATTGATTGTAAAACTGGGAATAGTTCTGAAGTTAGTGTTTCTGTCTCAATTGGTGAGAATGATAATGGGGTCCACTCCCCTGTTAAGTCTGAGCCTGTTAAGGCAATAGTTTTACCATTAAGAACATAGTCTAGCTCATCATGAGAGATTGCGATCGGATTTATATCTATATTAACTAATCTAATAGCTAAAGCAAATAAAAATGTTAATAAAAACAAAAATGATGTTTTGTTAATAAATGAGAGTCTACTTTTAATGTTAATCACAACAATAAGTCTAGCAAAACTGAAGGATTAAGCAATAAGGCTAGGTAACAAAAAAACCACCGGTTAAGGTGGCTATTTGCTGAGCTATTTACCGGTGTAAATAGTTGCTCTGTCTACGAATTATTTATATTAAAGCATGATATAAAGATATAATCAACTACAATTTATCTGTGTGGAGGTGACGGGAGTCGAACCCGCGAGCTCAGTTTCGCAGACAGAACTTTACACCGGTATCACCCCCACGTTTTGATAATATAAGTTTCTATTCTTTCTTTTAGCTTACATATGTAAATAAGTACAAAAAAACCACTCAGATTAGAGTGGTTTTTACCTAGACTAATTGCTGGTGCAATTAAGTTGTCAGGACTACGAATTATATATATTAAAGCATGATATATAAATATATTCAACTACAATTATCTTGTGTGGAGGCGACGAGAATTGAACTCGCCAGTCTGGGTTCGTAGTCCTGACTTTGCACCAGCAACGCCCCCACATTTAGATAATATAAGTTTCTTTTCTTTCTTTTAGCTTACATATGTAAATAAGTACAAAAAAACCACCGATTAAGGTGGTATTTTGCTCAGAGTTTCTGTTGGTACAGTTTTATCATCTAAGCCGCGAATTAAGTGTATTTAAGCATGATATATAAAGATATTCAACTGTAAATTTCAAGGTGTGGAGGTGACGGGAATTGAACCCGTGTGTCCCATAACCACCTACACCTTTCTGGAGGTAATTATACGCAAAATGGGACAAATCGGACACTATAAAAAGAGAGTGTCCCATCTTGCAAAACACGAATGAGCATCCTCGATGCAGAGCATACGAGGTATCATGCATTACTCATAGCCATCAAATAAACCAATAGATGATCGGTGTATCTGAGTATACTTTTTTCCCTGTTTCTTAACGTAATCACTGA
>Ga0100403_1003758_pt1 | contig 11078 bp, 9 predicted proteins | sample CryGeymet201501t_FD_83663 | JGI IMG/M metagenome (GOLD analysis project Ga0100403, IMG submission 83663) | Groundwater microbial communities from Crystal Geyser aquifers in Utah, USA - Crystal Geyser metaG 2015-01t | ecosystem: Environmental > Aquatic > Deep subsurface > Groundwater | place: USA...
CCGGACCCATCGGACCCATCGGACCCATCGGACCCACCGGACCCACCGGACCCACCGGACCCACCGGACCCACCGGACCCACCGGACCGACAAGTTCATTTACCGGATTAACGAATATCACGAAATTGACTCGGTCAGAATATGACGCATTAGTCGTAGCAGGAACGGTTGATCCTGATACCCTTTATATCATCACTCCGGACTCTTAATATGCCTGTATCTTTACCTTACAAACTGGCACGATTTGGTACTCAGAAAATTGAGGACCTTGTTATCAATGGGGCATCTGCCTATTCCGATTGGCCAATTCCCTTGGAAGGGGTATTTACTTACTGGGCAAACCCTCATCCATTGTATCAGGGTAATGCGCATTCCTGGCCGTCGTTTGCTTTTCTCAATGACTCCACATTGATCCAAAGGATGGATGATTCTGTAACTTTCCCAAAATTGTTAAAGGCTTTTGTGGACCTTGAACCTGTTGGGGGTAATACCCTCTACCCATACAATAAGGAGTGGGCGGATAATCATGGAGGGGTCGCACCTAGTGGTAGCGACTTTAGAACGGACGAATGGCAAACGTCGTTTATGAATTACGCTTGCGAACGACTCGATTTTATTCGCACGACAGAGTTTGCCAGCACGACACCAATCGGAATCTGGCTGAACAATGATGCCTCTAGTGGTTGGTTTAATGCAAATTCAGCAATCGCTGCGCAACAGCCCTTATCTCCAGATGGCCTGCATACGGGGATGTTTACGAACGTCGATTTTATCGCAGTGCCCTGTTATAAGACGAATCCAGCAGCTGCTCAGGCTACATGGGAGCATTATACGACGCAACGCATTACAGACATGGTGGCAGCCGTCGCTAATTTTGATTTACCCGTGATAGCGGCTATCAATTACCAGTATAATTCGGATGGTACGATGATTCCTGGCGAAAACTTTCTAGCCATCATGGCGACCGCTAGAGATGCTGGTGCCAGTTCCATCGGCATCGCTACGTTTTTTAATGAACCAGAAGCGGTTGCGAGTGGGTTGTCACTGGCGAGGTGGCAACAAACACAACAGTGGACCGATTGGGTTCCCGCTGACATTGATGCAGCGATCACTGCATTCCATCAAGGTAAGCTTACAATATGATTAGGAGAACGTCGTGGGCACTAAATTACTAATTACGCACACCGGTGAAACTAGGGCGATCATTGTCAATAATTCTGGACAAGTTTATGATACAACCTTGTTTACTGTCGGTACGTTTGTCGATGCGGATTGGTCTAACTATTTAATCGTGCCCACAATCGTCGGTACGGCGTCAGAATTGTACACTTATGATTTAGGCACAATTGTTTTGCCAGCCGGTTCGTATAAACTTGTTGTTTACAATACAACAATACCAGCGGTTGGTGATACACCATTACAAGTGAAAGATTTTACATGGGATGGTAAGAATGTCTATGAAAAGAGTGATGAGAAATATGCACTTGATTTTAGACCTAAACGTACTATTTATGTTTTAGATACAGCTACGGGTGCCGCTACGGGTGCCAACTGGGATAATGCTGTAACAACTATTACAGCAGCGTTGGCTTTGGCAAATAACGGTGATACAATACAAATAGGTGTTGGTATTTATGAGGAAACGTTGACGATAAATCAGAAAAGTTTAACATTACGTGGTTTGTCTTATGGTACAATTATTTCATCAACCACTCCAAATTCGACAAACTTGACTATAAATGCAGACAATATTACTATTGAAAATATTTTATTTTTTACTGACACAATATCAGCAGTACGTACAATTTACGCTAGTTCCAAAAATAATGTTTGTTTGCGCAATATTCGTATTCAGAATACCTCAATAGTTGGTAGTGGTGATTTAAATGGTATAGGTATTGAATTGAATAACTGTCCTGGATCACACCTGGAAAATGTAAGTAGTATTGTGCCGAATTTGCCGTTGATATTGACAAACTGTAGGACATCTTTGATAGAGCGTAGTTTATTTGATTGTGATACAACTACACCAACAGGTGGTGCAGGTAACTGTATTGCTGCAAAAATCACGGGTGAATTTAAGTTTGAAAATTGCACGTTTAATGCTAGTAATAGTACAAATGGCTTATCAACAGTTAAAGCAATTGAAATAACAGCTACTTCAGCCAAAGGACCACGAATCTTAGATAATTGTACAGTTTACGCTGAGCAGAAATTAACTAGTTCTGGAAATATTTGTTACGGTATACATGCAACAGGTTCTCCGGGTTCACATATAAAGGTTAATAATTCCAGAATAACAGTTCTTTATACTGCTGGTACACCGTTCAGTGTTCTCAGTGATAATGTATCAGATAGAATTGAAATATTCAATTGTGACGTTGATTCAACTAAATTTAGTCCCATAACTAACGGTGATCCAGCTTTTGCAAGAATTATAACAAATTTGCAACATGTTACTGATCTTGTTTGGCGTGAATTATTATCCGATCATACAGGTGTGATTGCAAGTGCAGCCGCCATATTGTCTGAAGTTATCGGCATAGGTGGCACATTGGCGTTGAAACCAACCGCTGCACAAATTAGAAGTGAGATGGATACAAGTAGTTCTAAACTATTAACTTTATCAACCCAGTTACAGACGGCTTTTGATAAGTTACCACCGGATGCAATAGCTGGTAAGACGGATGTTGAAACTGGTATTATTTTATCCGTTACGGCTGGAAGTACGACTAGTAGTTTGAATATCACAGCACCGGGTGGCGTTACATTATCACATCTTGAAGATGCAGTAATTTTTACAAATACAGTTGGCCGTGTCAAAGCTCTTGTTAGAATCAACAACGCAACAGGTACTAACCCAAGTTTCACGTGCCCCGTTACTCCGTCATTACCAAGTATACCGCAGATTGGTGATACATTTTTGGTAGGTCCGAAGTATATTGATACGGGAGGCCTATAATGAGAAGTTTTATTTTATCATTATTACTTTGTTGCTACGTATCCGCACAAGATACGACTACCAATCTTGTTGTGCATTGGAAACTCCAGGACAACGCTGCGGATCAAATCATCGTGGCAGAAGTCGGACCCACTGGTACGTTGCAGGGAACAGGAACCACGGCGGACCTGCGGGTAACCGGGCCAGGTCCTGGTGCCCCCTTTGCAATCCGATTCAACGGAACGGATAACCTGGTTGATTCCGGAGCACTGGGCTTTACGCCGACCTATCCGATCAGCTTTTCCTGCTGGGTGAATAATGAACTGGATGACTCACGCTCCTTTATCGGCGTCTCAGGTATTACGTTGGGCACTAGATTTCTCACGATGATAACACATAGTAATGACAATTGGTATTTCGAGCGGAGAAATACCACGTACTATTCTACGTCACTCGGATTGACCACTCAGCCCTTGAGTACCTGGAAACATATTGGCGGCGTCATGCACAGTGATACAGAGGTTGAGGGGTTCTTAAACGGTGTCTCCCTGGGCAAGAAGTCGGCGCTGCCATCAGTCTTGTTGACGAGTATAGACCGATTTAACGTCGGGGCGAGACGTGTATTATCCCCGAATTGGTTTTTTCAGGGCGGGATAGCAGATGCCCGAATGTACAATGCACGTGCATTGACTGCGGCAGATTTTGAGGCAATTCGGCAGGAAGGGCTTAGTTCACCTAGTGATCCAGTTGTAATTGATATGGGTGCCCCTACAGCTCGGCAATTGTATAACTTTAGAACAAGTACCTTGCTTAATGGACTCACAACAGCAACAGTTGAAGCAGCAATCGAAACATTGGTGGTAAACAACGACTATAATGGTTATGATTGGTCCGGTGTTGGGTTGTGTCATACAACCAATGGTACTGATATTTCTGTTAATTGTGATCCACTTATGATAAGTGAAACACATGCAATGGGAAGCGGGCATTGTGCCCCCGCAGTTGGGCAAAGAGTGTATTTTCTAAATCCCGCTGGTCAAGCAGTTTATGGAACAATCGAAGCACGGTACGAATTGCCTACTTACACTGAAATGCGTATTATTCGTTTTACAGCTAATCCTGATCCTACGTTAAAACGATATAAGTATGTTTCAAATGCAAGTTTTTATCATAATGGTAAAATGTGGAATCTCGATTATGATGCCGATATGAGATTAACAAATCTAACTGTCGGTTCTACATCTTCTTGGCAAACTACTATTATCAATTGGAATAACGGTGATTCAGGATTTGATCAAGGAAAAACATTGGTTAATTCAGGTAGTGGTAAACCATCATTAATAGCACTTGATAATGGTGAAATGTATATTGTTGGACAAGCTTTTTCTGGAGGTTCTACAGGAATTGGTATAACACGTCCTGATTTACGCATAGATTCTGTAAATAGTTATCTTGCAGGTAAAGGTGAATTAATATTAATGTACGAAGTACCTGGTTTAAATCAACAAGTACCAGGAACTGAAACCTATGAATTTGCTAATGCGCCATACATAAAAGGCTCACCAAGAGTACGATCAAAGGATACCAAAGATGAAACTGATATACACATTATTCCTTAGTGTATTTTGTCTATTTTGTTTGCGGCTTTTTGCTGTAGAAGAAATGGCTTACACTGCTACTGGACAAACTGTTTACATGCTTGGATGGCGAAATAATCCAGTGACTGGTACTGTAGAAATTTATGATACAGTATCCGATAATTTTGTGCCTTATGATAATATAGACCATGCTAACTATGATATAACAACCACAAGCATTAGTGATACTGGTTGGTATAAAATAACTGCACCAAATAAATTTATAAACGATGGTGATGTATTTATGTTTGATTGGCGTATTCAAGCAACCGGGGCGCCGTTACAAGATGATAGTTCATTTAGCCGCTATCAAGTTTACTATGATCAACGTTTGAAATCATTTATTCCACCTTCAGGTATTATTGGGCAAGGTGTTGTACCATTGGTTAATGCGCAATTGCAAGGTGGTACACCTGTACTTGATACAAGAGACAGTGGACCACTATTAACGGGTTTGAAAACTGTTACATTAGTAAAACCTACAAATGTTACGTTCAATGATGGTGTATACGCTTGGAACGGTTCTACAACTAACAATCAATTGTTACGGGATAGTAATGAATTTGATATTGAAAAACCTTTTAAGATTGCTTTTCGTTTTACTTTTGGAACTGGCCCTTTTTGGTTTGGTCTGTTTGAAGCCCCGGACAACTTGGATGATATATCAGCAAATTTAATAAACATTGACGAAAATCCTTCTTCAAAAGACGCTTTACGTGCTGGATGGATAATACAAACGAATGATTATATGCAACGAGTCAGTGCGGATACTGGTCCTTGGAAAGCTGTTGATACAACTTATTTTCCTGGTATTTCTGCTCTAAATTCTGGACCTGGTAATTATTTTTATATTGAATATACTCCAGGCCTATTAGGTGTAATGCAATTGAAGAATCAAAATGGGACAATTATTGATACTATACCTAGAACTGCTTTACCTATATCAGGTACAGCTATTGGTTTTGTAGCTAATGGTGTCACGTTTGTGTCAGATGTTGTTGTATCGGGTCCAGGTTATAGAGAAAATTATGTACCAAACGAAGCACAAATCAATGCAGAAGTTGAAACAGGACAAATTGGTCTTGATCTAACTGCCGTGTTAAATGATACAAATGAACTACAAACTGATTGGGCAAGTGCCGGACGACTAGAAAGTATGCTTAATAGTACGCTTAAACATAATATTGAATATTGGATAACAACTCCAAATGGAGACTTATCCACAATATACAATACAACAGACCCGACGCCATGATATGGACCTGATGCCATGATACGTAATCCTATGGAACCATGTGATTTTGAAGATGAAGATTGTTGTCCGATGTGTAAACAAATATCGGAACATCAATTCTACAAAGTCGTTAAAGGAACTGAACGTTGCCCGATGCACGGTGGTAGCAGGCAAGCTGTTAAGAATAAAGAAAATGCGGCTAATCAATATCGGTTGCATGTGTGGAAGCAGCGTTTGAATGAGTTTACTAGTAATGATCAGATAAAATCATTGCGTGATGAAGTTGGTATATTAAGAATTGTACTTGAAGAAACAATTAACAAGTGTCAAACTGCTGATGAATTGTTAATGTTTTCTGCACGTATTGCATCTTTAGCACAAGATATTGGTAAATTGGTTTCAGCCTGTGATCGCTTAGAGCGAAACATGGGTGAAATGATGGATAAACCATCTGCAATTAAATTTGCTGCTAAAATTATTGATATTATTGGACATAATATTCAAGATGAAGAAATTCTGGATATAATTAGCCACGAGATACTTGAAGAATTGAGAAATTAGATTTGATATGTCAAGTGTTATTGAATTAGAACTACTTGATTATGTATCAAGAGGCTTAAAACGTGCTGCTGTAAAACGTTGTTCCAAATGGGCAGAAACGTACAGAATTATTAAGGGTCAACCATGGAGACATGATAATTATCCTTGGTTAAGAGATATTGAAGATGCTGAATCAAGATTAATAATTGGACAAAAGGCAGCACAGGTTGGATATACAGAAGCGGCATTAAACAAGACATTTTACAATATTGATATCAAGAAAATTGATTGCTTGTATGTTCTACCATCTGAAAGTGACGCATCTGATTTTTCGTCAGGACGATTCGATCCTGCACTTGAGGAAAGTGAACATCTTCAAAAGATGTTCAGTGATGTAAATAATGTTGGTTTGAAACGTGCAGGTAACGCAATGTTGTATGTACGTGGAAGCAAGAGCCGAAGTAAATTGAAATCTATTCCAACAGGCTTTATAGTGTTGGATGAGATTGAAGAAATGCCGGAAGAAAATATACCTTTAGTATTGGAACGTTTCAGTGGGCAAGAAATTAAGCAGGCTATGATGTTATCAACACCGCATATACCGGGTGTTGGGATTAATAAATACTATATCACTTCAACAATGGAAAGATTTAATTTCAAATGTCCCTCTTGTGGGAAGTACATAGAATTAACGTTTCCTGATAACATTATTGTAACTGCTGAATCAGTCACAGATAATACATTGAAAGATTCACATTACATTTGTCACTTGTGTAAATATAAACTTGAACATAAGGTAAAAATACAAGCAATAAGTGGCGGTGAGTATGTAGCAGATTATCCTGGACGTGCGAACCGTGGTTTCCAAGTGAATCAAATGTATTCACCAACCGTCCATGCGTGGGAATTAGCGGAATCATATTTGAAGAGTTTGTATGACCCAACGGAAGAACAAGAGTTTTATAACTCGAAGTTGGGTAAAGTACATATTGTTGGTGATTCAAGAGTTACTAAAGAATCAATTGATAAGTGCAAACAACCATATGTCAAAGGAGCACGTTTTACGTCCCCGATTATAACACTTGGTATAGATGTTGGTGCGACCTGGCACTACGAAATTGATGAATGGCATCAAACGGGTGATGTAAGTGCTACGTTGGATATGACAGATGTATTTGAACCACGTCTAATGGAAGAAGGAGAAATACCACTAGATGATGGAATGGTTGAGATCATAAAGTTTATACAACGTTATCAAGTTAAAGGTTGTGTTATTGATCGTCATCCTGAAACCTATGTTGTAAATAAAATTAGTGGACGTTACCCCGGCCTTGTTTATGCGTGTATGTTTGGCCGTAGCTCAACTGGCAGAACAATAAGTATCAGTAAAGAGGATGAACGTCTTTTAACTGTTGATAGAACATCATGGTTTGATAGTGCATTGGGTAGAATTATTAGTGGAAAGATGGATTTGCCTAGTAACTTAAGTCACGTGTTTGAGAAACAATTGCAAGTACCTGTTCGTATTTATGAGAGGGATAAAAATGGAAATGCAGTTGGTCGTTGGGTGAGTCAAAGTCGCCATGACCATTTTGCATTAGCTAGAGTTTATTCAGAAATTGCGTTGTTGATCGCATTAGAGAATATAGAAGTACAATCGACTCAACCAGTCTTTTAGGTTATAAAATGTTTACAAATCTTCATTTACAATTATTCAACGATGAATGGGAGCGTTATCGCTTAACCTATGAGGGTGGTCGTCCATTTGTTGAACGTTACTTGAAAAAATATAGTGTACATGAAGATGATGCAGATTTTCTCGATAGGAAGGAAATAACATATTGCCCAGCATTTGCTGCTTCTGCTATTGATGAAATCAATAATTCAATTTTTGCACGGATGCCAGATGTTACACGTATCATTGGCAATGGTACGTATTCTAAGACCTTGTTAGGTCTCAACCTAGGTGTTGATTTCAAATCAACATCTATTGACGGTTTTATTGGTTGTCAAGTGCTCCCCGAACTGACAACTATGGGCAAAGTAGGGGTGTACGTCGATATGCCAACCGTCGTGCCAAACTCGCTCGTAGGTGAACCTGCGATACATCCCTACTTCTATATTTATCGTGTTGAAGATATTATATCATGGGAATATGGTGAACCTGGATCAGGAAAAGAATATACAAAGTTAGTGTTACGTGATAATTATTACAAGAAGGATGCAGTATTTGGTTTGATAGAATCACTGCAAGAGCGATACAGGTATCTTGAAGTTTTAGATGGTATCGGTATACGTGTTCGTTTCTATTCAACCGATAAAAGTGGTGTGTTAAGGGAAGAAGTTGAGAATGAACAATTGCTGGAATTACCAAGAATACCTTTTGTTATGTTTCAGTTGAGACATAGTTTGATGAAAAATGTTGCAGATTATCAAATTGCTTTGATGAATATTGAATCAACTGACATTAACTTTGCACGCAAAGCCAACTTCCCATTATACACGGAACAAACAAATTACATACAAACATTACCAAATATACCACCAGAGGAAGAAGATTCTGATAGACCGGGTGAACATAAAGTTGAGTTGGGATTAAAACATGGACGACGTTACCCGAAAGGGACGGACCGTCCACAATTTATAAATCCTTCACCAGCTCCTCTTGAAGTGTCAATGAAGAAGGGTGATAAGATCAAGGAAGATATTCGATTGCTAGTACATTTGAATTTAACCAATCTTGGTAATCGACAAGTTTCCGCTGAGAGTAAACAAGTTGATAAACAAGGTTTAGAGAATGGATTGAGTTTCATTTCAATTGTTTTGGAAGAAGGTGAGCGTAAGCTGGCTACATTCTGGAACATGTATGAAAATGATAAAACGGAAGTTGTTGTATCATACCCACGTCACTTTGATTTACGTACTGATGAAGACCGTCGACGCGAAGCTGATGCATTAGGTGATCTTTCACATAAGATACCAAGTGATCTATTTAAGCGTGAAATAATGAAAAAAATTGTTGAAACTATTTTAGGCGGACGGTTACAAGATACAAAGTTGATAGAAATCTATAAACAAATAGATAATGCACCTTCTGTAACTTCAGATGCTAAATTGGTTCTTGCAGATCATGAAGCAGGTTTGGTCAGTGATGCAACAGCGTCAATTATTCGTGGTTACAAACCTGACGAGGTTGAGAGAGCACAAAAAGATCATGCTGAACGGTTAAAGAGAATCAATGAGGCACAAGGTGGAGTCGGTGGTGATGCACGTGGTGTTCCTGATACACAAATTGATCAAGTTGATCCACGTATGGAAAAACAAGGTGAGCAAAAACGTGGTGTAGATAAGTTGGAGAATAGATAATGGCTGCTTATGCTAGTATTGTAGATGCTGATACTTATTTCACGACTCGTTTGCCGAGCGAAGAATGGGATGTTGCAAGTGTAGGAGATAAGACTAAGGCTCTCGCAACTGCTACACGTTTAATTGATCAACTAAATTTCAAAGGTGTGAAAGCTGATCCTGGACAAGAGAATGCTTTTCCACGTGATGAAGGAACAGTAGTTCCTCAACCTATAATTGATGCATGTTTTGAAGTCGCATATGCTTTATTAGAAGGGAGGAATCCAGAATATGACTTTGAGAATATAAATGTTATTGGTTCTGGCATAGGTGCCAGTCGTTTGACAAAAGACATTGATAATGTTCCATTGAATGTGATACACAATATACCAAGCACAATTGCTTGGAACTATTTACGCCCGTACCTAAACAATTCCTTGACTTTGAGATTGGAGAGATTAAGTTGAAACCTACCACAACCACAACCACTAACAAATACATTTATTTGTTTCACCCTGTTTATGATGACCCACCTGTTGACCCACCTGTTGACCCACCTGTTGACCCACCTGTTGACCCACCAAAAGCTAAGCTGGGTGAATTGAGTCCTGAGCAACAAGCTGCTGTTGATAAAATTGTACAGGAACGTGTTGCTAAGTTGAAGACTGAAAATGAGAAAATGATCAAACAGTTGAATCAGATTAAACAGAGTAAGAGTTTGACTGATCAAGAGAAAGAAAAACTGCAACAACAGATTGATGATCTTGAAGCGGCAAGTATGACCAAAGCGGAATTGGCTACTAAAGCTGCAAAAGAACAAGAGAAGAAAAATCAAGAGGAAATTGAACGTTTAACAGGTGAGGCCACAGGGTGGAAATCACGCTATGAGAATTCAACTATTGAACGTGAAATAACTGATGCGGCTATTAGAGCTGAAGCTTTCAGGCCGTCTCAAATCGTCACATTACTTCATGGTAACACCAAATTGGTTGAAGTAATGGAAGACGGTGAACCAACCGGTAAATTTGAAACACGAATCAAATTTGGTGGCCGGGACTCTGAAGGTAAACCTATGGTTATGGATTTGACCGTTGAGGAAGCCATTCAAGAGATGAAAAAAATGAATGAAGAGTATGGGAACCTGTTCAAGTCAGGGCTGGTTAACGGTGTTGGTGGTAACAACGTGCCAGGAACCGGACCTCTTACGTCGAAGGTTCTTTCGTCGCAAGAGGCTTACATGAAACAACGTGACAAGATCAAGGAAACAGTTCGTTAATTGTTTAAGGAAACAGTTCGTTAATTGTTTAAGGAAACAGTTCGTTAATTGTTTAAGGAAACAGTTCGTTAATTGTTTAAGGAAACAGTTCGTTAATTGTTTAAG
>Ga0100403_1003763_pt1 | contig 11072 bp, 13 predicted proteins | sample CryGeymet201501t_FD_83663 | JGI IMG/M metagenome (GOLD analysis project Ga0100403, IMG submission 83663) | Groundwater microbial communities from Crystal Geyser aquifers in Utah, USA - Crystal Geyser metaG 2015-01t | ecosystem: Environmental > Aquatic > Deep subsurface > Groundwater | place...
ATTAGTATTTGGGCATCAACCGAATATTCTATAACTATTCCAACCCCTGAAGAAGTAGATTATTAAATAACACATACAAATATGAACAAAGACAAACAGAAGCACATAGACAATGGTGAGGATGTGTATTCTTTCGACAACGGGGACTATAAATATGAAAAAGACGGAGTGGAGTATTTGATTCGTGCCGGCAAAGAAATTGCGAGTGGTGAGTATGTAAGGTCTTATGACAACGGTGATTACTCTTGGGAAAGGAATAGTATAACGTACAAGAGAAATAAAAACCATGAGCCTATTAAATAATATATAAATATATGGGAACTCATAATGCGGATGAGGTCGTGAAGTTTATTAAAGACAGTAACGCAATCGAGGGTATTGGCGAAGATGGATTAGCTGATTCTGTTTCTGCGTGGGGATATTTGTCGCAATTTAAAACGCAAAATCTTACGTTACATAATCTTTTAGAGGTTCATAGAATTGTATTGCGTAACTTACGACCGGATATAGCCGGAAAAATCAGAGATTGCGATGTTACCGTTGGTGGCAGACCAACAGTAAAACATAATCAAGTAGAGAAACAACTAGAACGAGTATTTTTCCCTATGGTTAATATGCCAAAAGAGAGTATTCGAGAAATTTCAGATGACAGGAGCATAGATTATGATAATTGGTGCCGCAAAACACATATTGATTTTGAAATGATACATCCATTTGAGGATGGCAATGGTCGTGTTGGAAGGATAATTTACAACTGGCAACGCAAAAGATATGGATTACCAATTAACATAATTAAATATGAAGAACGATATAAGTACTACAATTGGTTTTCCGGATTATAAAAAGACAATACGCTTAATGCGCAAATTTGGTTTTCATTATTCACTTACAATTGATTGTTGGACTAAAATATAATATCATGATCTATAAGAGACTACGGATATTGGAAAAAATAAAATATTAAAAGATAAACAGTAGAAGTGTTATGATGTAAATATGGCAAAAAAAAAGGCACTAAAAGATGTTTTAAAAGACAGACCCTCTTGGAAAGAGGATTGTCTTGAGTTATATCAAAATGGAGCAAGTGATGTGGAAATACGAGCAAATCTTAATATAACTATAAGAATTTTTGGAAGATGGATGAAAGAAGAAAAAATCTTTCGTAAAACCATAAAAACTGGAAGAGCGCTATCACAGGCATGGTGGGAAAGGCATGGTCGATTAAACTTACATAATAAGAATTTTAATTCGGTGTTGTGGTATATGAATATGAAAAATAGATTTGGATGGCGAGATAATCAAGATGTAAATTTAGATAGTAAAATGACAATAAGAATAATATCTTATGGAGATAACAATTCCATATAACTATACTCCTAGAAGTTATCAGCTTAATTTTCATAAAGCTAAACAAAGATTTAAAATTGCTATTTTGAATAGACGTGCGGGGAAATCTAAAATGGCACTCAACGAACAAATACGAAAAGCAGTACTAGGAAAAGGTATCTACTACTATTTTCTGCCGACGTATAGGCAAGCAAAATCCGTGATATGGGATTCTCTTATAAAAGAACATTTGCCGAAAGAAGTTGTTACAAAAATCAATGAATCAGAATTGGCTGTATATTATAAAAATGGGTCTGTTCAAAGATTTGCAGGCTGCGAGGATATAGATAAACATCGAGGAATAAACCCGATAGATGTTGTATTTGATGAATATTCCGAGATGAATGAGGAAATATGGACAGCTATTGTGCAACCTATTCTCGGAGAAAACATGGGAACAGCTACTTTTGTTTATACACCTAAAGGGAAAAACCATAGTTGGAAACTTCTACAAATAGCAAAAAATGACACAAGTAGATGGTTTTGGATGGTAATGGGTGTAAATGAGACGCACTCACATAGTGAAGAAGAATTGGAAGAAATTAAAAAGGAAGTTCCGGAATCATTATTTCTGCAAGAATATTTGTGTGAATTTCATGATAACGCCGGAGCTTTTTTTCGTAGAATTAGAGAGAATATATATGCATACCCGTATACGGATGCAGAGCGTGGGCACGTATATCAATTAGGTGTTGATTTGGCTAAGTATCAAGATTGGACTGTCGTAACGCCATTCGATTTGAATACTTTTAGGGTTGGTAAACAAGATAGATTCAATCAAATAGATTGGAATTTGCAAAAAGCAAGAATTGAGGCTACTTGTAGAAGATTCAATAACGGACGCATATTCATTGATTCTACAGGTGTCGGAGACCCAATCACTGAAGACTTGCAAGGTCAGGGGTTGCCAATTGAGCCGTACAGATTTACAGAAACAAGCAAAATGGCATTATTGAAAAATTTGGCTATTTTGTTAGAACAGGATAAAATAAAAATACCAGACGATGACGGATTAATAGCTGAACTGGATTCGATAGTTTGGGCTTTAAATAAAAATGGAAGAGCACAGGCGAAAACACTTCCAGGGATGACAGATGATAGGGTAATGAGTTTGGCTTTATCAGTATGGGGAATAACAAATCCCATTTCCAATTATGTAGATAATCCGGAAGATTTTGGAGTAAATATTGTAACATATTCTTAATATGGCAGAGTTTAAAAATATTGAAGATAAAATTATTGGTTATATTCGTACTAATATCGTTGCCTGGGAAGACGCAACTGTTTTTGTTACTGATAAGGTTGCCTTTAATATGCGGAATCTTATTAAACAATTACGAAAAAATTATTGGGGAATATTTGATGAGCCAACTAATCCAAACACAGGGGAAAAAAAAGTTTGGATTCCTTTGACAGAATCTACCGTTGAAGCTGTCGTAAAAAACATCGATTTAGATACAAAAGACATCAATTTGCGAGCTAAAAAACCTCAAGCTATACCACTTACCTCCTTAATGAGAAATGCATTGAAAAACAGTTTAGATTCTATATATTTTGGTGAATACTTGGATCAATTAGAAAGAAACCTTGCAATAGACGGAACGGCAGTATGGAAAACTATTGAGGTTATGGATGAAGAGTTAGGTAGAAAGGCAATGAAAATAATGCCTGTTGATTTACTTAATTTTTATATTGACCCATCCGCTCCGTCAATCAAAGAAGCTTCAATGGTAGTAGAGCGTGCTGTTTTGACTCCGTATGAATTTGCTTTGTTTGACGGGTGGAAAAACACTGAAAAGGTAAAACCGCAAGAAAACCTACATAGAACGGATTGGAGTATGAATATGCAAAAAGGTACTGGGAAGATGATTGAAGTATGGGAAGCATGGGGCGATATGCCGGAATGGATGATAACCGGTAATGAAAAGGACGAGGGGTTGATTCCAATGCAGGTTGTAATAGCTAATTTGCATACTGACCCTGTTTTGCTTCTTGTTGAAAAGAACGAAAAAAATATCAAACCATATGAGGAAGCATGGTTGAGAAGAATGCCCAGTCGATGGTATGGAAAGGGTGTTGCTGAAATGTTAATGCTTCTACAGTTATGGATAAACATTGTTGATAATACTCGTATTGATAGAAACAGAACCGCAGGACTAGGTATATTAAAAGTAAGGAAAGGTAGTGGAATAACGCCATCAATGGTGTCTCGTATGGTTGCTAACGGAGCGATTTCCGTATCTTCTATGGATGATATAGAGCAATTGGTTATAAATGAAGCTTCACAGGCTTCGTACAATGATGAATCTGTAATACAAAATTGGTCAGAGCGTGTAACACAAGCATTTGATGTTGTAACAGGGGAGGCAATGCCTGCTTCTACTCCGGCGACGAATGCAATCATCCAAAATCAGAACGCACAAAATTCTTTCACTCTTATAAAAGAAGGTATCGGTATGTTTTTGCAACGTTGGCTTAAACGGCATGGACTTCCTTTAATTGCAAAAACTCTAAAGAAAAAAGATATAATTAGAATGACTGGTGATATTCAAGAATTGGAGAAATTAGATAATAACATAGCAAATGCATTATTAAAGAAAAAACTTACTGAAGTTATTGATTCCGGAGGTGTTATTAATGAACTACAAGTGGAGCAAGAAAAACAAAGAATTATGGGGGGATTGGCAAAACAAGGAGAAGATAGATTTATTAAATTGATGCAAGACCCCGATTTTGTGAATTATGATGTGCAAGTATATATTACAAACGAAGAGATTGACAAAGGTGTTCTAGTCCAAAATTTACTTGCGTCCTTACAATTGGCACCTGAATATCGAGATATTATTTTGCCTCAGATATTTGATATTATGGGAATAGATAGTACGATACTAAAGTCAGCACAGCCACAAGCACCTCTGCAACCTCAACAACCTCTGCAACCTCAACAACAAGGAATTGCTAATCTACCACAAAATCCACAAAACGCAGGTGGAAATGTACCCAGTCAATTTTTAGCAGCTAATACCCCTCAATAATATGAGTTTGATTGAAAGATTAAAATCAAGTGGATCTTCTTTTATTGATAATTTACGAAGCAATGAACAAGAAATTAGACTTAGAAACCAACAAAATCCTTTCAGACTCGGAGGAGCTATCCCTAATGACAAAAGGAAAAGCATGGCTGGTGGTAAAACAGATATTCAATCAGAAAATAATAGAGCTTACTGATATTACACGATATGATGAGTCTGATCCTGTGGAGATCGGACTTAAGGTTAAGGTTAATAAAGAAGTAATAAAGGTATTGTTTGATATATTAGGTGAGGTTGAGGGAACAGTGGAACGCCATGATAACTATCAAGAAAATATCAGAAAAATATTAAAAGAGGATACTATTATTAAACGATATTAGGAAATTGAGGATTGGTGGGGAATCCTGAGTTTCTTAATACAAAGGTCGATAAGAAACCATTAAAACAGACTAAAGACAAATTATGCAAAATGATACTATATCCTTACCTACTCATCCTGGTGGCGAAAACGTTACGTCATTAGACAGTGGTGAGAACAGTGCCAACGGCAACGATCCAATTGTACAAGCGGTTCGTGAGACTACCGGTCGTGAAGTGAAAGATCGCGAAACGGCATTGAAAGTTATTAAAGATAACTTGAGCGCCAACGGTCGATTAGTTCAAGAAAATTCATCTTTAAAAAATGAATTGGAAAAATTAAAAAACATGACCGCCAGTAGTCCCGAGGTTGCTGAAAAAATTAATCAATTGGAAAAAAGACTTAATGAGTCTGCATTTTATTCTGAAAATCCCGATTTAAAGAATTACCGAGACTTAATTTCTACATACGCGGGAAAGTATGGAGGAGATTTACAAAAAGTTTTGGAGGATGATTCTTTTAAGGGTATTTTAGAAAAGGTGCAGGCTGCCGAAAAGCATGAAAAGTCAAGGTCAGTTCTTGCAAGTAACCCACGGTTGGGTCAAGCAACTGATAAATTGACTGAGGCTAGAGAAGCCATGAAAGAAGGGGATATGCGCAAAGCTGGAGATTCTGCTGTTGCGGCGGTTCTTGAAACTCTTGGCTCTAAAAATAGCTCTTAGAATTATTCAGATTGGCTCAATAGTGGCAATAAACTACTATGGCTAATATATTAAATTCGTATGGGGATACATCTGTTAAAACGGATGTTGTATTGAATGCGATAGAGTATTTAACAGCTTCGGAAAACTATGTTTTCAACAGAATAGGGAATACTTCCGCAATCAGTACCGTTCACTCATACCAAACAGACACATACTTATCAGTAGCTTCTTTGGCGGTAGCCGAGACTGCTGATTATACGAATCAATCACTTTCAACGCCTTCTTTATTGACTAACGTTGAAGAACTTATCGCTTATAAGTTTGAAGTATCAAACACACAGCGACGTGTACAGCATTATCAAGGAGAAGATGAGTTACAGAGACAGTTGAAGAAAGGACTTATTGAATGGACTCGTGCGGCTGAATTTGATTTGATTCGTTCAACACTTACTTCCGGTGTGTCAGGTACAGCACCAAAGATGAGTGGAATTATCGAAGCAGCAAGTAAATCAACAAATCATACCTCACATAGTTCAGGTACTACATTGGTTGCGTCAATTCTTGATGGTTTGATGAGAGATTGTTGGGACAACTCAAACGGTGACGTGGCAACTGATGCGATTGTTGGTTCATTCTTGAAGGATGTAATCAATCAGTTCACACAGAAGTCACAAATTACTGTAAATGCTCCTAACGGAATGACTGAGATTGTGAAAACAACTGACACCTATCTTACTTCATTCGGAACACTGAAGATTCAACAGCATCGTGTAATACAAATTTCAGGAACAGATGCTACTGGTCGCATTCTTGCTTTCAATCCAATGAAATTACGAAAAGCATGGTTACAAATGCCTTTCATTGATGAGGGATTGTCGCGAGCCGGTGACTATGAACCAAGAGCAGTTGTTGGGCAATTCACACTTGAAACGCACAACCAAGATTCAAATTGGTTTGCAGATGGCTTTGATATTGACTAAGTCGATATCTAGCTAATCGTTCTCCGCCTTTCTATCCTTAATGGTTAGGCGGAGCATTAAGGAAACGATTATGGAATCAGCAAAAAAAAAATTCATACAAGAGATTAAGATTTGGTTATTAACAAATCAGCGTGAAGTTGAGTTATTTAAAAAAACAATTTCTCCTAGAAAAGATGTCGATAGATTAAAAACAAAATGGGCTGAATTAGAGGGGTCTGAGATGATTGAAAGACATGCGTATAGTATGCCAACGTTGTTAGAACAAAAGATTTTGACATTGTTTACTGCTGATGAAGAAAAATGGTACAGAAGCAAGGAAGGTGCCAAATGGGTTATAAAAGAGTACCCGATATTTGCAATAACTTATAAAGTATAAATATGAACAAACTCGCGTTAGCGATGATCGTAAAAGGAGACGACAAAGAAGCTGTTTTATTAGATAATTGTCTAGGATCCGTTGCAGAGTATGTAGACGGTATTTTTATTACGATTACACAGCAAAATACTAATGTCCGTGAAGTAGCTGAGAAATACAATGCCGTTATTTGTGAATACGAATGGAAAGATGATTTCGCAGATGCTCGCAATTTTAGTTTCTCACAAGTAACAGAGGACTATGAGTATATTCTATGGCTTGATTCAGATGATTTGGTTCGTGGTGCGAATAAACTAAAGGATATTTGTAATGCACACGATGAGGTGGATGGATTTATAATGACATACTTGTATGAGTTTAATGATTTTGGGACTTGTTTAGTTGCACATGATAAGACTCGCATTATTAGAAAAGGAACTACTGAGTGGTATGGAAATGGAATACACGAGGATTTCAGACCATTAAGGGAATTGAAACTGGTTAAAATAACGGATATCGAGATTATTCATACATCTAAACACGAGAGAAAAGTTGAGTCAGCTGAAAGAAACATACGTATTTCCAGAAAATGGACGGAAGAACAGCCACAAGATCCACGTTCTTGGTGGAATTTAGCAAATAGTTTGAAGAGTTTTCAGTATTCTAGTGAGGTTGTGGACGCTTATGAGAAGTTTATCGGGCTTACAGAAAGTGAATCAGAGAAGTTTATAGCGTTTTTAGCTATTGCTGATGTGTATCTAACTCAAAATGATCCTATTAGGGCTTTGGAGGTGACTCGTAGAGCTATTGGGTTATTTCCTGAGTATCCTGACGGGTATATACAACTTGGTCGTGTTTTTAGGGAGCTTAATCAACTTGAAAAAGCAGAGAAATACTTTAGGCAATCGCTTTCTTTACCGCCTGCCATTGATGAATACATAGTCTTTAATCCAAGGAATTATGACTTTAACCCACTACATGACCTAGCTGATGTGTACTGGAAATTAAACAAGCCTCATGAATCCTTAAAGTGTTTGGAAGCTTGTAAAAAGATAGCTCCTTACAGAGACGATTTGGATGAGCCGATAGAGATGATCAGAAAAGCAAAGGAATTGAGTGATAATGTGTATAAGGAAATAAAGAAACTGAGTAAGCTGAAGAATAATAATGTCATTTTAAAAAGACTGGCTAAGTTACCTGTAGAAATGTTGTCACATCCGGCTGTTTGTCAGTTTAGAAACGAGAAATTTGTTAAAACTGAGTCTTCCGGGAAGGACTTGGTTATATTTTGTTATCCAACATCTGAGAACTGGACTCCAAAAACAGCATTAGAGAAAGGAATAGGAGGATCTGAGGAGGCTGTAATTAACCTGTCACGTGAGTTTGTTGCAAAAGGGTATAATGTTACTGTATATAACTCTTGTGGTTCTGAACGGTTAGAATATGATGGCGTTGTGTATCGACCTTATTACGAATGGAATTATAGAGATAAGCAAGATATTGTTATTTTGTGGAGAAGTGCGTTAGCTGCGGATTATAAAATAAATGCTGATAAGGTTTATGTGGATTTACATGATTGTTTAGCAGAGACTGAATTTACACAAAAAAGACTTGAAAAGATTGATAAAATATTTGTTAAGAGTAACTTTCACAGATCATTATTTCCTAATATTGAAGATGAAAAGTTTGCAATTATTCCAAATGGTTTAGGTGTTGAATTATTTAATTATGAAGTAGAACGAGACCCTTATTTAATTATCAATACTTCTAGTCCGGATCGTTCAATTGAAGCGTCTTTGAAAATATTTGAGATGGTTAAAAAGGAAATACCCGAGGCAAAAATGGATTGGGCATATGGATGGAAAGGATTTGAGCTTGTGCATAAAAAAAATGAAAGAGCACTTGCTTGGATGATAGAACAAAAAGAAAAAATGAAAAATCTTAGTGGATTTATCGATTTGGGACGACTTTCTCATATTGGTATTGCAAAATTGTATAAAGAGGCGAATGTATTTTTATATCCCACCGTATTTGCGGAAATCGACTGTATTTCAGCTCGTAAAGCTCAATTAGGTGGAGCATACCCTGTTACAACTGATTTTGGAGCACTAGCAACCACAGTTAAGTATGGTGATAAAACACACGCAGAAGCCTCCGCGTCTAATATTTTTGAGTTTGGTGTACGGGATGACCTTTTATTGAAAAAAATGGCTCAGGAGGTCATTAAACAGCTCAAAGCACCTCTTGCAGAAAAAAACAGAGAACAGATGAAAGAGTGGGCTGGAAGTTTTACATGGAACAATATCGCTAAACAATGGATTGATAATTTTTGATATGGAAGTAAGTGAAATTAAAGCCGATCCTGTTAAAACAGCAGAAGTTATGAAAATAGTTGGATTAACTCAGCTGGATTTACATTTCCCACAAGTTTTTCAACAAGTGCAAGATATTGTGAATTATTTTTCTGATAAAGATGTTTTATTGGAATATAATAAAATTATGAAACATGGGGTAACTGATAAAATAGGATTTCTTTGGAATTATATACAAACAAAAAACAAAATAGGAGAAAAAGTAAAAGAGCTTGGAGACTTTAGAGATCAGTTTGATGATGAAGTTAACAAGGAAATTGATTCGGGATATTTAACGAAAATGAAACAAAATTTGATAGAAAAACAAATATCTCACTTAGAAAGACAAGCCAAATATATTGAATCAGAACATGCGTTAAAGGCAGATGAGCGGATTATAAAGTATGATATAAAAAAAATAGAAAAGATTAAAGATAAAATGACTGAAATTGCTAAACTAAAAAAAGAATTAGAAAAATATGGCTAATATACAAACACACTTAATTCCTGCGAAACATGTTGATGCCACTATAGATAAAGGATTACCGCAAGGATCAAATGTAATAGGTAAAATAACGATTGATCCGATTTCAGACACTCCTGAGTTTTTTGAGGACACTAGTTTTGTAACAGGGGATAGTCCTGCGACGTTGGATATAAATGCCGCACTTGGTCGGAATGCCACGAGTGGGTATATTGTGAATGACGGAGCCGGTAATTTTACGGTTTCATTTTCTGTTGACGGTGCTGCTTTCGGTGATGAGATAACCTTGAAAAAGAATGAAGTTTTAAATTGGGATAATCAAAGTGTTGACACAATACGGATAACATGGGTATCTGATTCGGCATATCGAGTATCTGCTATTTGATAACGAATATGGGGATAAATTTAGAGAAATTTGGAGTTGGGGATCACGGTGATTTAACCGGACTTTTAGATGACGACCACACGCAGTATTTATTGGTTGCCGGAACAAGAGCTTTAACAGGAAACTGGGACGCCGGAAGTTTTAAAATTACAGCGGAGACGTTAGGGAGTGATGTTATTACGGGCACTGCACCATTAACTATTGCGAGTACTACTCTTGTAACAAACCTCAATGCTGATTTATTAGACGGACAGCATGGGAGTTACTTTCAGCCATTTTCAGCTGTACTGGAAGACATAACGATACTGGGAACAACAAGTACTATTGATTCGTTTATAGTAGTCACGGCACCGGGAGTTTTTGGGTATAAGGATGGAGCTACAGCGAGGACAAGTTTAGGACTTACCATAGGAACTGATGTACAGGCATACGATGCTACATTAACAAGCATTGCATTGCTTGGTACTGCTGCTGACAAGATGTTGTATACGACAGGAATTGATATGTGGGCGGAAGCAAGCATAACTGCATTTGCTCGGTCTATACTTGATGACGCTAATGAGGCTACATTCAAGGCTACAGTAAACTTGGAGATAGGAACAGATGTACAGGCATACGACGCTAATTTGACTACGATAGCGGGACTTACTCCTGCTAGTTCTTTGTTGATTGGGAACGGTCTTGGTGATTGGACGGTTATAACACCAGCGGATTTTATTACAAATAATAACATTTTAGATACGGCGGATATTGGTTCTGCGGTACAGGCATACGACGCTGACTTAACAACTCTAGCAGGACTATCGAGTGCTGATAGTAATTTTATCGTAGGGAGTGCTGGAGGCTGGGTTGTGGAGAGTGGAGTTACTGTAAGGACAAGCTTAGGGTTAGGGAATGTGGAAGACACAGCCCTCTCAACATGGACAGGCAGTGCCAACATAACAACGCTCGGTACTATTACTTCAGGAGTATGGAATGGGACAGACATAGCTGTCCTTGACGGAGGAACAGGAGCGAGTACGGCAGGCGATGCGAGA